>Ga0310122_10002331_pt1 | contig 12081 bp, 10 predicted proteins | sample CB6_Bottom_1051__FD_203503 | JGI IMG/M metagenome (GOLD analysis project Ga0310122, IMG submission 203503) | Marine microbial communities from Western Arctic Ocean, Canada - CB6_Bottom_1051 | ecosystem: Environmental > Aquatic > Marine > Oceanic | place: Canada: Western Arctic Ocean | collected...
CGAGCGCGCGGCGCGTCTTCGCCTCGAGCTCTGCCGCCGTGCGGAAGGCGATCGCATTGTGCCCGTCTGCCAGGCCAAAGGGAGCACCGAAGCGGTTCTTGCGATCGAGTTCGAAGAAACACGGAATCGCACCGTTGGCTGCGATCTCGTAGTGGCGCTGACACTCGAAGCCGCCCTTCTTCATGCTGACCGCGAAATGCGAGGCCTGAAGATCGGCGCGATAGCTCGCCTCGTCCTCGAAGACGTATTTCCGGTGGCAGTGCGTGCGGATCCACGGGTGGCCGTAGGCGACTTCGCATTGGACGTGGGTGGCGAAGAGACGCTGCTTCGCCGAAACCTGGTCGACGATCTTCTCCGCCGGAATGCTGAAGGAGATCGGTTCGGTCACAAGCCGGGAGAGCGCGGTGCGCTCGCGCTTGAAGTAAACGCCGCGTCCGAGTGCCGGCCAGAAGAGTCGCGGCTTGTCGCGACCGTCGAGGATCGCGATTCGCGGGGCGCCGAGGCCGCGCAAGCGCGGCGCCCATTGCCGAAAGAGCGCCTTTTGGCGAACGATCGCACCGAAGAGGACCGCGTCGAAGCCCGCTGCGATCTCGGGGCCGCGGCCCACCGGACGCGCGATGTCGATTTCGGGAAGCAGCTTCCACAGGGTGAAGCCGCGGCCGTAGAGGCTTTGCTTCGGGCGGGGACAGTCGGCGTAGAGCACCTCCTTCCTCGGCCAATCGACACACTCCGCGCCCAACAACTGACGCAGCCCAAAGAGGAGCTGATCCTGGAGGTAGTCCTCCTGGGGGTGCGTGAGAAAGAGAACGCGGGGCATCAACTCGCCGAGGGTTCGGGGGCGATCAGCACACCGATCCCGTAGCCGCACTGGTCGGCGGCACCCACCAGTTCGAAGGCTCCGGGCAGGTCACGCACATCCTTCCAGAATTCGAAGACCTGGTTTTCGGGGAGCGGCTGGTCCTCGACGATGTCGTGAAAGGCGATCAGCCCGCCGGGACGCACGAAATCGCGATACATCTCGTAATCGCGGCGCACGCCCTCAGCAGAGTGGTCGCCGTCGATGAACAGAAGATCGACGCGCTCGCCCGCGAGTTCGGCGGCCACGCGATCGCAGAACTTCTGGGCATGCGAATCGCCGGTCATGAGCACCAGCTTCGAGGTCGACGTCGGCGACGGGAAGGCCTCGATTAGCGGGGCGCGATGGCCCATCGGCGAGAGGTCGCAGGTGATCACCCGTTCCGATGCGAGCTGCGCCCAGATGAGCGCGGTGCCGCCCTTGTAGGTTCCGATCTCGAGCACGATCCGCGGCTTCGACTCTGCTGCGCGCTCGGCCAGAGCCACGATCTCGTCGCGCACCTGGTGGCAGGAGACCTGCACCAGGCCACGGGCCTTGAAGGCCAGCGCGCGGTCGACCATTTCGGCCACGCTCCCGGGCGGCGCCGCGTGGAAGCGCGCCAGCTTCTGCCAGGCCTCGCGGCGGTGGAGGGGAAGGCGAGCCCACTTCCACGCCCGCTTCCAGAAGCCGTTTTTCGCCACGCGCGGAACCATAGCCGGACTGCTTCTCAGGAGCAGGGCCCCGTGCCTTCCGCGCAGGCGCGGCGTTTCTCGATCAGGGCCAGCGCACTCCGTGCGAAGCGCTCTCCCAGCAGCCGATAGCCCCGCTGTGTGTAGTGCACGGCCTCGAACTCATCCGCCCCCTCTTCGACGTTAAGATCGTCGGTGTCGACCCAGTCGAAGAAGGGGCTCGAGTCGGCGACCTGCTCCTGGATCTGGCGCATTCGCGACCAGTCGGGGTACTTCTCGTCGCCCAGGTCGAAGTCACTGATCCTGCCGACCACGAGGTTCAAATCTTCGCGCTCGAGGTCCGACGCGAGCTGACTGTGGACGCGCCGAAGCGCAGCCTCGTAGACGTCGAACCAGCCGAACTCTGCGTCGCTCTCCCCCTGCATCCAGACGAGGGTGGCCGACGCAAGCACCTCCCCCTCGGTGGCTTCCCGCAGCTTCGACAGCAGGTGCTCGTAGCGAGCGCCGGCCTCGGTCAGCAGGTAGAGCGAAACCGCAAAGCGCCGGCGGTAGGCCGGGTGCGCCAGAAACTCCTCGCGCGAGAGCCCGCCATTTCCGTTCGCGTCGAGGCGTGAAAATTCGCTGGGGCTCCAGTCTGCAAGGCGGCTGCCAGCGAGTTCAGCGAATGAGATCTCGCCGCTGGCATCGCGATCGTTGCGATCGAAGTCTTCTTCCCACTGGTGAATCGTCGGCGAGAGCTTCCTGGCTTCCACCTCGCTCTCCGGCAATTGCCAGCCGCGATCCCAGGACTGGATCGGGAGCGAAGCGAAGGCATCCTTCACCACGATCACGCGCTCCGCCCCGAGCGCCTCGGCAACCGCCGGCACGAAAGAGATGGCCGGATCGAGGCGCGCCATGTTCGACTGCCCGGCCAGCACGAAGAGGTGTTTGCCCTCGACGTCCGCGGAGCAACCGACGCACGAAGTGACGATGGCCACCGCCGCAAGCCACCCCGTCGCGCGATCGGACCACGTCGTCGCGACCCGCGGACGCGGCCCCCGCCCCCGGGCCTCGTGGGACACGATCCTCGGCGACGGATCGAGGCCCACTAGGCTTCAGAGCGCCCGAACTCGAGACCCTCGAAGTCACCCGACGCGCGCCACTTCGCCAGCAGCTCGAAGAACTCGATCGAGCCTCCGCCGTAGGGCACGGCCTGGGCGGCCCTGGAATCGCGCTCCTGGCCCTCGTTGTTGTAGTAGCCCGGCGTGCACTCGGGACCGCCAAGGGCGCCCAGCGCACCGGCCCCCTTTTCGATGATCAGCTTCGCCCAGGCCTCCTCGGCCTCGCGCGTCACTTCCACCTTCGTTGCACCCACCTCGAGGGCGTGACCCACGATGTAGGCGATGTGCGTCGTCTGTTCCTCGAGCAGGTGCGGAAAGTTCGCGGTAAAGGCCGCCTGCAACATGTGCATCACGAAACAGTTCGGAAAATCGTGGCTCTGCATTCCGTGAAGGCTCTGCATCCCAGCCTCCCACTTCTGCTCGAGGGTCCGCCCGCCCCGCCCGCGGATCTGGTAGCCAGCGCGTCGCGAATACGCAGTCCCGACTTCGAAGCCCGTGGCGTAGATGATGCAATCGACTTGGTATTCGACTCCCGCCACCACCAGCCCCTTCTCGGTGATGCGCTCGACACCCTGGCCGTCGGTATCCACCAACTCGACGTTGGGCCGGTTGAAGGTCGGCAGGAAGTCGTCGTTGAAGGTCGGTCGTTTGCAGAACATCTGGTAGTAGGGCTTCAATTTTTCGGCGACCGCCGGATCGTCCACCAACTCGTCCACCCGCTGCCGGATCTCGTTCATCTTCTCGAAGTTGGCCATCTCGAGAATCTTCGGGACGTCGGGGGCGCCCTCCTGCATGGCATCCTTGAAGCGGCGGATCATCTTGCCGATCAGGTCGGTCCAGCCGTCGTCCACGAGGTCTTCAGGCTGGGGCACGCCGGAGACGAGACCGTTGAAGTTCTCCATGCGTTGCTTGTGCCAGCCGGGCTCGAGACTCGCGGCCCAATCGGGGTCGGTGGGCTTGTTGCCGCGCACATCCACCGAGGAGGGCGTGCGCTGGAAGACGTAGAGTTGCTTCGCGGTCTCGCCCAGGAAGGGCACGCACTGGATCGCCGTGGCGCCGGTTCCAATCACCGCCACGGTCTTGTCGTGGAGACGGTCGAGACCGCCGAGGGGGCCGCCGCCGGTGTAGTCGTAGTCCCAGCGGCTGGTGTGGAAGGTGTGGCCCGCGAAGTCCTCGACCCCGGGAATGCCAGGCAACTTCGGACGGTTGAGGGGGCCGTTCGCCATCGTCACGAAACGCGCACGCAGCGTGTCCCCGCGATCGGTGGTGACGATCCAGCGTGAAGCCTCGTCGTCCCAGGTGAGGTCCGTCACCTCGGTCTCGAAGAGCGCACCTTCGTAGAGCCCGTAACGCCGCCCCAATTTCTGGCTGTACTCGAGGATTTCTTTGGCGAAGGCGTACTTCTCGGTCGGGATGTAGCCGACCTCCTCGAGCAGCGGCAAGTAGATATAGGACTCGATATCGCACTGGGCGCCGGGGTAGCGGTTCCAGTACCAGGTGCCGCCGAAGTCGCCGCCCTTCTCGATGATCCGCAGATCCTCGATCCCCGCGTCGCGCAGGCGCGCCCCCATCTGCAACCCGCCGAAGCCCCCGCCGATCACCAGCACCTCGACGTCCTCGGTCAACACCTCGCGCTCGAGGCGCTGCTCGACGTAGGGGTCTTCGAGGTAGCGCGCGAAGTCGCCCACGACCTCGATGTACTGATCGTTGCCATCGGGGCGCAACCGCTTGTCGCGCTCGGCGCGATAGCGCTCGCGCATGGCGGTGGCATCGAAATCGTCGGGCAGGCCTGGCTTCGGATCCTCGGAAGGGGAGGACATGCTGTGGGCTCTCCGTGCGGGCGCGGCGAGGATACCGATAAACGGCGCTAGCGGAACATGCTCGGGATCACCATCTCGCGGCGCGGCCCCCCATTTTGCCCCGGCCAACGCGAGCTGCCGATGGTGTCGGCAAAGGGCCAGAAGGCATCGGGGTCAAGCGGGCCTTCGCGCGTGATGTCGCGACTGGTCATGCCCGCGGTCGACAGGTAGGCCTTCGCCGGGCCGGTCATCGGCAACAGATCCGCGATCGGATCCCACGGGCTCTCGAGCAACTTCAACTCGCCCTCCACCGTTTCCCGGTAAACGGGTGCGAACCCGGTCTTCACGAGCACGACGTGGGGAGGGAAGTCGTAGGACTTCTCGGCGCCACCCACCGCGCGCGAGTACTTGATCCAGAATTCGTTCTCGACGTGTGCCTCGGGGACGGGCGCGGCGCCGACCGTCTTGCCGCTGAACTCGAGGAAGGTGTAGCCCTGGTGGCTGCAGCGAGCGCGAACGGTGTCCTCGACGCGGTAGTAATCGATCTCGCAGGGGAACTTCGGCTGGCCGTTGGTCTCCTTGCTGATGTAGATCGCCGATTCCTGGTCGATGCCGTAACCCACGGCGTAGTCGCCGGGCGTGCCGCGGTAGTCGGCGTCCACCGCAATCACCACACCGAACTCGGGCTCGTCGGGAACCGGGAAGCAGTAGATCGAAAGGTGCACCTGCGATTCTTCGCCCGGCTCGATGCCGGGGGGCAGGAGTGCGGCGATCTTCTCCGGGGCGGTCGGATAGTCGATCTTCAGAATCGGCCAGCCGATGATCTCGCCGGGGTTGATCTTGAGGGCGTTGGGGTCGACGGTCATGTTTGGGGCCTCGCTCGCTTCGCGCGAGTGCGCGGTGGGTGGGTGACTTCCAAAAACCAAGAGGGTTGTGGGAATCCCGGGCAGCACCTCGGAGCATAGCCGCGCAGCGGCTGGGGGCCGCTGACCCGTAAAGCGACTCAGCGGGGCGAGAACCCCGGGGAACCCGTTTCTGGCCTGCGAGTCTGGTCCAGCATGAGAGTCAGCGGCTTTACCGTTCGACCTTCGGCCAGTTCGATCTGACTTCGATCCGGTGGGTCCCCGAACCCGGCAGTGCCGCGCTACTGGCGCTGGGCCTCGGCGCCGCGGGTCTCACCCGCCGGCGCTCGTAGCGACTCGTTCAAGAAGGTCAGCGCGTCCTCGAAGGCGCGCTCGCGCACGGCTTCGTCGCGGCCGACGAGGTAGCCGGTCTTCACGCAGTGCGAGACGCGCAGGCCACTGGTGAGTCGAGAGGCGATGCGCTCCTGGCGCGAAGCCTCGAGACCGTAGTCGACCAGTCGCTCGCCATCGACGTAGGGCACGCCCGAGGCGTCGTAGCGCCACTCGCAGCCTTCGACGTAGGGGGCCCCCTCGATCATGCGCCGCGGTGCATCGTTCTCCCAGGCATGGCCCGCACCCTCGTAAACCACCGCCTGCACCGACACCCCGATGTCCCGAAGTTCTCGCTCCCGCGTCGCGCACGCCTCGAGGTCATTGGAAGCATCCTCGGTGCCCCGCAGTGTGAGCAGTGGAGCGCCGTTCGTCTCGCGGGTGCCAAGAACCTGAAAGCACGGGCCGTAGACGTCGATGTGAGCGGCGAAGCCCGGGTGCTCGGGAGCGAGCGCACGGCGAAAGCGATCGTCGAGCGCAAGCCGGGCCGCCATCCCGCCGTACGAAAAGCCCATCACGCCGATGCGATTGGCGTCGATCCGGGGATGCGTCGAGAGCAGCTGGAGTGCTCCGAAGGCGTCGGTGATGAGATCGAACTCGGTCACGCTGCCGGTGCGGAACCGGTAGTTGCTCTCGTCCGCGAGCCCGCGCGGCGCGTAGTACTCGACGACGAAGGCCGCCATGCCGTGCTGGTTGAGGAAGGCGGCGTAGTCGTGCTCGCGTCCCGGCTTGATCCCGCCGCTCCCCGGCAGCAGGATCATCGCCGGAACCGGCCCCTCGGCGCCTTCCGGGAGCGTGAGCCAGCCCTGCCCCGTGGTGGGCCTTCCCTTCTGCCCGGCCAGCAGCACCTGGAAATCGAAAGGGCTGTGGCTGGCGAAGAAAATTTCGCCCTCGTCTCCGTCCGCGAGCTGCACCCGCGGCTCCGGCCAGTCCGGGAACGCCGGCTGGAAGGCCTCGACGAACTGCGTCTGCACAGCCCTCAATTGAAGCAGCGCCACGAGCCCCAGCGCGACGCACACCCCCCCGACGACGACCCATCCCCATCGCATGATTCTCGATTGCTCCTGTGCAATCGTCGCCCGCTAACCCGGGCAGACCGCCCGCGACTCGAAACGCTGGCGCACGCCGGCGCACAGCGCCTCGAAGATCGCCTCGCGCTCTGCCTCGTCTTCGTCGATTTCGAGCTTCACCCCGAAACCGTGCGTGCGTGCCATTTCTTCGGCAGCACGCAGACGGGCGGACCCGCGGCGTTGCATGCCCGCCGCAACACCCGGGACGAAGCGGTGCGCCGAACCGATCACCACCCCGGCAGCGCGCAGCGCCTGAAGCATCGGGTCCCGTGTGCCGGCATCGCGCACCCCGAACCACTCGGGACCCGACAGGTGTAGCCAGAGGTTCCGAATGAAGGTGCGGCGGCGGCCCCCGAACCCCAGCATCCCCGCCACCACGTCGACCATGCGATCGAGGGTCGGCGCCCCGGCGAGTTCGGGAAAGGTCTGGTGGGCCACCAGCGCGCTCCAGAGTTCGCGCTCCTCCTCGAGGGAAGCCGTGAGCAGGCGCTCGTCGATGCCGATCAGGTAGCCGACGTAGCGCCACAGGTGGTGGTGGGCGCGCAGATCGTCCGGGGAGAGTCGCACTCCCAGACGCGAGATCGAGCGCAGGTTGAGATAGTCGAAGAGCCCGAGTGTCATGCCCAGCATGGTCTGATCGATCGGCGTGCCGCAGAAGGCTTCACTGAAGCCGGGGCTCTTGCCCAACCAGGATCGGATCGAGCCGTGCAGCAGGCGAACGCGCACCGCGGTCTGAAAGCCCAGCGAGCCCGGCTCGAGACCGCCCGGCTGCAGAAGCGCCGCGATGAAGGCGCCGGTCTCCTGGATCCGGCGCCCGGGGTTGCTGCCGAGGCGTCCCGTCGACTGGGTCACGATGGCCGCCCGCGTGAACAGCCCCCCGGCAAAGAGACTGTGCGTCAGCGACAACCCATAGTGCCGCGAGTAGGCCAGAGCCAGGCGCTGCCCCTGCTCGAGCAACTGCGGCTCGAACCAATCGGGCCTGTGCCGCGCCCGCTCGAAAAATTCCTGAGCCCGGGGCTCGCCGGTGGCGGCGAGAGTCTCCAGGCGCTGCAACTGCGAACCGTCAGCGTCGTAGGCGTCTTCGTGCAGCGCAGCGGTGGCGCGGTCTGCCACCGGATCGCCCTCGAACATCAATTCGTCGAGCAGCGCTTCGCTGAAACGGTCGCTGTAGCCGGCATTGCCACGGTCTACGAGATCTCCGAGGTCCCTCACGTCTTTCGATTCCCCCTTCGTTCCTGACACTGCCACGATCACGCCGTCCAATTTTCGGTCCTGAGTCGCAAGCGCTCGAAGGCCGAGTCCGCCGTCACCAGGATCAGATCGTACGCGATCGCGTGCGACCCGATCGTATTTTAATTTGCAATCTGCCGTGGAGGGATAGAACAGGGTATGGTGGATTTCATGATCGAAATCACCCGGGACGCCGGGGTCGCCACCATCACCCTGCGACGACCGGAGGCGAAGAACGCCCTCACCCTGGCCGACTTCACAGAACTCGAGGCGCGTCTTCGCGAGGTCGCGAACTGCGCCGAGGACCGTGTCTTGATCCTGACCGGTGCCGGCGACGCCTTCTGCTCCGGGGCGGACCTCTCGGGCTCCCCCGATGCCGCGGCGCGACTCGCCGAGGGCCCGGTCGGCCTAACCGAATGGGTCCGCACCACCACCGCCGCCGCGCTAGCGCTCCACCAGTTGCCCAAGCCTACGATCGCCGCGGTCAACGGCGTGGCCGCTGGCGGCGGCTGCAATCTGGCGCTCGGCTGCGACCTCGTCTTCGCAGCGGCGTCGGCGCGCTTCGTCCAAATTTTCGTAAACCGCGGGCTGGCGCTCGACTACGCGGGCAGCTGGCTGCTGCCGCGTCTCGTCGGGTTGCAACGCGCGAAGGATCTCGCCTTCCGCGGCGACCCGGTGAGCGCCGAGGAAGCCCTCGCCATGGGATTGGTGCTCGAAGTCGTGCCCGACGACGCGCTGCTCGCGCGCGTCACGGACTATGCTCAAGGCCTGGCGGCGAAGCCGCCCGTCGCACTCGCATTGATCAAGCGCGGCCTCGACCGCGCGACCCATTTGAGCTTCGAGGAAGCCCTCGAGTACGAAATCGAGAGCCAGGCCGTGTGCATGGGCACCGAGGATTTCCGCGAGGCCATGAGCGCGTGGCTCCAAAAACGCAACGGGGAGTACCACGGCCGATGACCCTTCCCAAGACGACCCTGGCGATGGTGCTGACCGAGACCCGCACCCTCGAGCCGAGGGACCTGCCGCTGCCCGAGATCGACGACGACTCGGGGCTGATTCGGATCGAGGCCTGCGGCATCTGCGGCAGCGACTACGAGCAGTTCGAAGGCGTACTGCGCACACCGATGCCGGTAGTGCCGGGGCACGAACCGCTCGGCGTGGTGGCCGCCATCGGCGACCGCGCCGCCCAGCGCTGGGGCGTCGACGTCGGCGACCGCATCGCCGTCGAGACGATGCTCTCGTGCCGTCACTGCGGCCCCTGCCTAGGCGGTTCGTACCACCTGTGCGACTCGCGCCGCATCTATTCCTACATCCCGCTGTCGGAGAGTCCCGGGCTCTGGGGCTCTTACGCCCAGTACATGTACCTCGACCCGAACTGCGTGGTGCACAAGGTCGACCCCACGCTTTCGCCGCAGACGGCGGTGATGTTCAACCCGCTGGGCGCGGGCTTTCGCTGGGCAGTGGAAATGCCTGGGACCGGCCCCGGCGACACCGTCGTGATCCAGGGGCCGGGGCAACGCGGCCTCGCCAGCGTGCTCGCCTGCCGCGAGGCGGGTGCGAAGCAGATCATCGTCACCGGCCTCGAAGCCGACGCTTCGAAACTCGAACTCGCCCGGGCCTTCGGCGCCGACGCCACCATCGACGTGCAGAACGAAGACCCGGTGCAGCGGGTGCGCGAACTCACCGACGGGCGCGGCGCCGACATCGTGGTCGACGTCTCCTCTTACGCCACCCTGCCCGTGGTGCAGGCGATCGACTGCGCACGCATGGGCGGCACGGTGGTGCTGGCGGGCATGAAGGGCTTCAAGGAAATCCCGGGCTTCATCTCGGACAAGATCGTGGTGAAGGAAATCACCATCAAGGGCGCCATCGGCGTCACGAGCACCGGCTATGCCAACGCGATCCGCCTGCTCGAATCGCGCCGCACCGACATCGAGCGCATGCACACCCACGATTTCGATCTGCGCGACGCCGAGCTTGCGATCCGCACCCTCGCCCGCGAAATCCCGGGCGACGAGTCGATCCACTCCTGCCTGATCCCGGAAACTTGAGGAAGGAACCAATGAAGGAAATCCAACGCTGGGTCGAAGAGTCGCCCTACAGCCAATTTCTGGGGTTGTCGCTCGAACACCTCGACGAGAAGAGCGCGCGGCTGGTGCTGCCCTACCGGGACGAGAACTCGAACCCGGGGAAGGTGCTGCACGGCGGCTGCGCTGCGTCGATTGGCGCCATCGGCGGCCAGGCCGTCGCCCGTGCCGCCCTCGGTGCCGACACCGGCCCGTGGCACACCGCCCAGATGCAGGTGAGCTACCTGGCCGCCGCGATCGGTGAGGACGTGATCGCCGAAGCTGAACTGCTGCGCCGCGGCAAGGAACTCTGCTTCGTGGCCATCGCCGTCCACACCCGAGACGGCAAGCCGATCGCGCGCATCAACACCACGGTGCGCGGGCGCGTGGGTGCCGCGCCGGCCCTGACCTCCCAGTCGGCGGGAGACCACGGCGAGGCCGACCCCGGATCGATGGGCCCGCACATCGCGAAGGTCCCCTTTATCGGCAACCGCGGCATCCAGGTCGAACACATGACGGGAGGCACCTCGCGGCTGGTGATGCCGGCAAGCAAAGCCAACGCCGATCTCGGGGGCGGCGTGCACGAGGGCGCGGTCCTCGCACTCCTCGATACCACCGGGGCGATGGCGGCCTGGGCGGAGTGCGGCCCCGGACCCTACAAGGCATCGACCCCCTCGATGCAGCTGCAAAATCTAGCGCCGGCATCCGACGCGGATCTGGTGGCCTACGGCCGCTGCGTGCAGCGGGACAACGAGATCTTCTTTTGCGACGTAGAGGTTGCGGAAGCCGCCAGCCACCGGATGGTGGCGCGCGGCACGGTGCTCTACCGGATCATCACCTGACGCCACCACTCACACCAGGAGGAACCCCCATGCCTATCAACCCCGAAGCCGTCGGTCTCGAGGGCGAGCCCCTGCGACGAGCCTGGAACTCGAAGGACGCCCTGCTCTACGCCATCGGCGTGGGCGCCGACACCGAAGAGTTGGCCTTCACCACCGAGAACACCAAGGACACCCCCCAGCGGGTGTTGCCCACCATGGCGGTGGTGCTCGGCGGCGGCGGCGTTCCCTTTGGCAAGCTCGGCACCTTCAACGCTGCGCTGATGCTCCACGGCGCCCAGCGCATCGACCTCTTTGGCGAGATCCCGACAGAGGGCGAGATCGAGAGCACCGGTCGGATCGCCGCGATCTGGGACAAGGGCGAGGGCAAGGCCGCCGTGGCCGAGATGGTCTCCGAGTCGGTCGACGTAGCCACCGGAAAGCCGCTGTTTCGCACCACGATGACGGCCTTTCTCCGCGGCGAAGGCGGCTTCGGCGGCGAGCGCGGACCGTCCCCCGACTGGAGCCGACCCGACCGCGCCCCCGACCACCAGGTGCACTACAAAACGCGCCTCGACCAGCCGTTGGTCTACCGACTCTCCGGCGATCGCAACCCGCTCCACTCCGATCCCTCCTTCGCGAAGTTGGGAGGCTTTCCGCGACCGATCCTTCACGGCCTCTGCACCTACGGCTTCACCGGGCGGGCGCTGCTGCACTCGCTCTGCGGCAGCGACCCCGCTCGCTTTAGGAGCATGGACGCGCGTTTCTCGAAGCCCGTGATGCCGGGCGACGATCTCGAAGTGTCGATCTGGGTCGACGGCAACCAGGCGCTGTTCCAGACCAAGAACCAGGACGGCGTCGTAGTCCTCGACCAGGGTGTCGCGACCTTCGACTGATCCCATTGCAGGCTCGCGGGCCCGCTACGGGTGTGCGCGAAGAGGAGAATCGAATTGGAATTTGACCTGATGACCGGCGGACTCAGCTGGAAGGAGAGCGCCCAACTCGCCACGCAGCTCGAAGGCGCGGGCTTTTCGGGGATGCTCTTCACCGAGGCGGGGAGCGTGCCCTGGATGATGATCCAGGCCGCCGCCACCGCGGCCCCGAGCCTCCACTTCTCCACCGGCATCGCCGTGGCCTTCCCTCGGAGCCCGATGATCTCGGCGCAGGTCGCCTGGGAAATGGCGCAGAACACCGAGGGGCGCTTCCGCCTCGGTCTCGGCAGCCAGATCAAGCCCCACGTCG
>Ga0310122_10002332_pt1 | contig 12079 bp, 11 predicted proteins | sample CB6_Bottom_1051__FD_203503 | JGI IMG/M metagenome (GOLD analysis project Ga0310122, IMG submission 203503) | Marine microbial communities from Western Arctic Ocean, Canada - CB6_Bottom_1051 | ecosystem: Environmental > Aquatic > Marine > Oceanic | place: Canada: Western Arctic Ocean | collected...
TCGCGCTGATCTTTGGACCACTCCTCGAAACGCTCACAGATCACATCGTACTCCTCTTCTGTATCGACATCGAGCCCGCAGCCACCACTCTCCGTTACGACGAAGGCGAATCGAGTGTCGAGAATCCTGGAAATCGACGAGCGATTGACTTCGAGCGAAACGACTCTCGCCAATATTCGCGCAAGTCGCGTCCTACCGTTTCGATCTGCGATTCCGGCGAAATGCATCATGCCGAAGAGGACCGCAATCTTGAAGCCGCCTCCGCTCGAAGCAAGAATCCGCAGGGCCAGTGTGAACATATTCCAGAAACGCCTCTGATGTCGAAGCTCGTACATCTCTTCGATTCGATCGAGACGACCGATTCGGGCCGGTCGAGCGTAGTGAAGATTGTTTTGTCGGTAGCGCCCGTCGCGTACGTTGAAATAGGCAACGGAAATGCCCGCTTCGCCTTCCGCAGGTGGACGATAGACTTCGAGCGAATCTGCCGGACAGAGTCCCAGCGCATAATCGGCGCCAATGGCCTGGGATTGTCGGATGAAAGAGGAGAACTCCTGCGCCGTCGCGAGCGGAATATCACCGGATAGAAGGAAGACTTCCGTGTCGAGTTCATCGGGCGTGGGATCTCGACCCTCTGTCACGTCGCCCGAGAGTACGCGACGAAAGGTCTCCCAGGCATTGGAGATCAGATCTCGCTGCTGCGGAACGATATGCAGCGGCTTGCAGAGCGAATTCTTGAGCCGTTCGGAACCGAGAGCGGCCTCGAGCTTTTCCGTGTCCCCAACGACCCAGACGGCGTCGACCTCCGGACAGTCCTGAAGCGTTCGGACGACGTGCGCGACGAGGGCAAGGCCATCGATCTCGAGATAGATCTTGCTCTTGCCGTATACAGCTTTTGCCGCACGACTATCACCGGCCGTTACGATCGCCGGGACACCCAAACGTTAGTCCCCTTCCGACTCATCGAGTAGAAAGATCACTTCGAGAGTGACCAGATACTCGACGATGACACCGTCTTCGACGCGCGCCTTTTCATCCATGACCTTGATGCCGGTAATTCCGCGAAGCGTTTCGTTGGCTCGGGCAAAGCCGAGCTCGGCCGCTTCCTGCCAGCTGTTCTCCGACGCCGAGGTGATAGTGGAGATCGATGCAATGGCCATTTCGAAATCAACCCTCGCTCTTTGGTCGGCCGTGATCTCGACCTTTGCGGCTGACAATGTGTGCGGTCACCAATGCGACTCCGTTCGGGGTGCTATGTCGAAGGTCAAGCGAAGGCGGACGCGGTACTCGGTGACGGCGCCGTCCACGATCTTGAGTCTCTTCTCGGTGATCTGGATTCCAGTGATTCCGCGCAGCGTCTGATTCGCACGCATGAGCACCGACTGAGCCGCGCCCTCGAAGCTCGTCGGGCTCGAGCCGATGATTTCACTGACCTTGCTGATCCACACTCGAGACTCCCATCCGCTGGACTCGCGAATCTAGCGTGGCCTCCGTGTCACCGCCTCGCAAGCCCTTGATTGTCGCTGGCGATGGGGCGCTCTGGCATAATCCCGCGAACCAAGCTGACCCATGCCCCAGTCCGATCAACACACTCCTAGAGCCGGCCACTTCGCGATGCCCGGTATCGAGGCGCTCGCCGCGCCGCCCGGGCTCGTGATTCGCATGGCGGAGGCGTTCGCGTTTTCGAGCGGCTTGGCTGCATCCGTCGGAGCCGCGCTGACTGTGGCAGCCAGTCTCGCCTTCGATGGTCCCGAAACGCTTCGCACAGCCTTTCTCGCTGCCAGCGGCACCTTCATCATCTACAACCTCGATCGTTTCCGAGACCTCGACCGCGATCGAATTACATCACCCCGACGAACAGACTTCGTTCGAGGACATCGCCGACTCCTCTACCTGCTCGTCGGCAGCGCGGCCATCGGCTTCGCGGGCGTTCTGCGGACGGGACCGCCGGCGCTCGTCGTCCTCTGTTTCGCAATCGGATGCGTGGGACTCTTCCATCGTCGCATGAAACGGTTCCCTGCCTGGAAGGCAACCTACGTCTCGGTCTCGTGGTCGGCCGCCTGCGTCGGGCTCCCATGGCTAGGCAGCCGTGCAGAGCTTTCCGCTGGGGCCTGGGTCTCGGCCCTGTTCGTCACCAGTCTCGCGGCCAACCTGATCGCCTCGAACCTTCGTGACGACGAAGCCATGAGCTTTCCCGGCGGCCATCGTATCATTCTCTGGATTGCGCGCGCCTTCGTCGTCGTCGCCATTCTCATTGCCGCGTTCGGGCCCAGCGAGTTCCGTGCGCTCGTGTGGATCCCCGTCTTCGAAGGTCTCGCACTCAGCCAATTCCGCCGCACCGAACGCTACGGTCACCTCGCCGTCGACGGCGCACTCCTCCTCGGCGCTCTCGGCGCCTCGATTCAACTCAGCTGGCCCACCTAACAAACACACCCAAACACACCCAGCCGAGCAAGCACCCGAGCCCTCAGCCCAAGCGAGCCCAGCGAGCGTAATAAACAGAAAACGGCGTGTGCCAAACGCACACGCCGTCGAGATGGTGGAGCCGAGCGGGTTCGAACCGCCGACCTTCGCGTTGCGAACGCGACGCTCTCCCAGCTGAGCTACGGCCCCAGAGAAATTTTCGCTCCCGAGACTGGATTTTCCGGTGAGCGTGATTTCGAACGGCGGACCTTAGAATCCGCCCTCCCTAGCGTCAATGGCGAGGGGTTTGGATCTGAAGGTCATCGTTCGCTTTCCCTTCCATTCCCTCGGGTAACGAAATTTCGACGGCGCGAGCGCAAAACTCGATCAGGCTCAAAGAAGACCGAGGGCGGCGTCCTGAAAATGCAGGATCCCGATACGGCCGTCCCACTGTTCGCGCTTGGCCTTTGCGTAGAGCGATCGAAGACCGTCTTTGCGCGGACCGTAACGCCAGACATAACATGACTCGAAGGATCTCAGGATGTGATCGAGATCTTCCTCGACCGAGTCATCGCCCTGGCTCTCTGTATTCAACAGGGATGCGGACATCGACATGGAGCATGTCTGCCGGATCTTCTGGGCGGACGAATCCGAGTCCGGATCCCAGACCAAGCGTGGGGATTTGACTTCGATACTTCACTCTATCGGCGGATACGGGGCTAGCCTGAGGCGCTTCGTGGGCGCCTACTCTCCTCGCGCCTGCTTTCCGAGAGCTCCCGAGGGGTGTCTGGAGGCATAGGCCTGGGCGTCCAGGCCGAGGCGCTCCTGAAGAACAGCGCCCAGCGCGGCCAGAACCAGAATCTCCGCCGCGACGCTCGCTCGCGGTGCCAGACCGAGCGGCCCACCTTCTTCCTTTACGCCGGCGTCGAGAGTGACGTCGGCGGCGGTTGCGAGCGGTGAACCGAGTCCACCCGTGACTGCGATCAGCCGACCGCCATAAGCGCGAATCGCCTCGATCGCGAGCAGGCATTCCGACGTCGTCCCGCTATTGCTGATTGCGATCACGACATCACCTCGAACGATCTGACCCAGACTGCCATGCAAGACCTCGGTCGCATGGAGAAAGGTTGCGGGCGTACCGGTCGAGGAAAGCAGCGACGCGCCGTAGTGAGCCACGTGCTCTGGCTTGCCGACGCCGGTGACGTGAACACGACCGCCGCGGGCTTGCGCCGCTTCGATCAACTCTGCAGCGCGCTGCAGCGACACACCGTCGTGTCGCTCTGCCAATGAAGCCAGCTCGCGAGCCGCTACTTCGAGCACTCTTCGCCCGGACGCACCAGGCACGCTCGAAGTCGAGATGAGCGTACTCTGCCAGCGTTCGTCGCTAGGCGTGCGGCCGTCGTAGAGCTCAATGGCCCGGGCGCGCAGACTCTCTGGTTCATCGGGAAACGCTCCGACTCTCTCCACGCAGGCCGCACCGCAGGCGTTTCCCAACCTGGCCGCATCGACCGCTTCGAGCCCAAGTGCTTCACCCGCCAGGTAGCCGCCCAGAAAGGCATCCCCGGCGCCCGTCGAATCCACAACGCTTCGCACCGGGTAGGCGGGAATGGTATGGGTGCCGTTTTCGTTGGCGAGAATCGATCCGTTCTCACCGTCGGTCATCACGACGCTGCCGACACCATAGGCGTTGCGCAATCGACCCGTCAATTCCGCCAGATCGTCGACCTCCGGAAAGAGCTCCCGCGCGGCCGCCGCGGTGGGTTTGAGCAGATCGGCCTCGCCTAATACGGCGTCGAGTGTTGCGCGATCGCCCAGACCGACGATGGCATCGCTCGGAAGCACGTCGAGATCGACGACGGTCGAAAGGCCTTTTTCATGTGCGAGTCTCAAGACCGCGAGAGTCGTATCGAGGGGCAGCTGCGAAACTTCGCTCGAAAGACGACCGGCCCGCACGATGAAATCGACATGATCCGGAAGATGGTCGGGACGCGTCTCTGCGGTTGCACCGGCGGCCATGTAGATCGCACGCTCGCCGGACTCATCGACGAAAATCTCAGCGATCGAACTCGCTCCGCCGGTGAGATCGAGATGCGTCGCAATCTGATGCTGCGCCATCGCCGTACGCAGAATTCGACCTGCCTCGTCATCCGCCTGGCGCCCGAAGATCCCGACCCTCAGGCCGAAAAGTCCCGCCCATCCCAGTTGGTTCAGCATCAATCCGCCGATGCAGGATTGGACCGGGCCGCCGTCGCCGGACTCATCGACGGAGTCGAGTAGCCCCTTCTCATTCGCGGAGAGCAGACGCCGCGTACGATGCATCCGGTCGACGACCATGCTGCCGATCCCGACGAGATCGAGTGCGTCCTCGGCTTCTCTACTCATGATGATTCCTCATGATCGGCTCCCGTCGAAGCGCGTCAGCCAGGGCTCGCCGATTTCTCTGGCCGCAATCGCCTTCACTTCGGCGAAGGCCTGATCGAAGCGCTCTGCATCGACACCTGTGAGTGCGGGCGTACCGGGCGCGACGCATGCGCTCGAAATCACACCTTCGCGATACAGTGCGCGCTTGAGACAAGCGAGTGTTCGTCGGCCGCCCGCCGCCACCGTTCGATCGCGAAACGCATCGACCACGCGCTGCGCCTTGTTCATGCGGTCTTCGTCGCCGGCTCGACAGACCTGCCACGCGAAGGCCCATTCACGGGGCAGCGCATTCGCGGGTCCCGACACGACACCCACCGGAAGTCCCCCGGACAATCGGAAGCGATTCCAATGCTCGCGAACCGCGCCAAACAGTCCGTGATACGGCCGATAGAGATCGAAGATCAATTTGGCGTTCCCGACGTAGATTCCGAACTCGCCTCGATCCTTGAAGCTCTTCGCCGCACGGGTGTAATTTCCCAGGACCTTGCGTGAAGCCGAAACCTTGATCCCACGCACGAAGTCGAGTCGGCTCATCGCTTTGACTTGTTTGGTTCGGATATGCAGAACCTTTGGATCGATCGCGATGTCGGCGTTGTCGTAGAGGAAGATGGGAATTCGCCGGGAGCGCGCATCGAGCAGGTCTGCGACATCGCGCAGCATGAAGCGAACGGGATCCTCGACGCCCTCGATCGAGAGCGGCGCCAGAACCGCCGCGTCCACCCCGCATTCAATTGCGAACTCGAGATTGGCGAGCGTCTCATGCGCCGTCGGTGCGGTGACGCCGGCCCAACTTTCGACGCCCCGGGCATCTCCCGCCCCGAGCTGAAGGTTCAGCTTCGCGACCTCTTCGGCGCAGACGCGAATCACCGCCTGGCGCGTCTCGTTGTCGATCTTGTCCCATTCGCCGGTCGTGCCCGCCGAAAAGATGATGTCGGCCCCGGCGCCATCTTGAACGACATGACGCACGAGCGCCCGCTGATCCTCTTCGAGGAGGTCACCCTCCTCGTCGAGAATCGTCAGGACCGGGACAGACAAGCCCGGTTTCGGCCTGGACTCCTCGACGCTGCGAATCGTTCTACCCTCCGCGCGCCTCTTGCGCGGAGCAGATCATAGCGGTCGCCGGGTCCCGTACCTAGCGGACCGAGGCGCGTCCGCTCTTAGGGCGTCTCGAAGAAGAAGGTCATCTTGACGCCGAGGGCTGCCGCCAACTTGTGCATCGTCGACATCGACGCCGCGCTCTTGCCGAGCTCGATTTGTGAGATCAAGCTGACCGACAGACCCGTTCGATTGGCGAGTTGCTTGAGCGTCAGATTGGATTCGTGGCGTTTGCTGCGTATCCGGCGACCGACTTCAGTATTGAGATGCATCCCGAGATCGACGAGCAGACCCCGATCGCAGATCGCCTCCCGTACGACCGCAAGCACCTCTTCGACTTCGAGCGGTTTCTTCAAATAGTGGAAGGCTTGATGCTTCATGGTCTCGACCGCCATCTCGACCGGCGCCACGCCCGTCGTCGCGATCACACAGATGTCTCGGTCGAACGCACGAATCGACGCCAGCGCTTCCTGGCGACACATCGAGCACGACCATCTGGATTCGATTCCCGCGTACTTCGTCCGGCGCGCGCTGCGGATCCGAAAGGCAGGTGCATCAGGTATTTATTGGAATCCTCCAGGATTTTTGCGGAGCGCAAACGGGGGGGGGACGATGGAGTCACGTGGAGACATCGGATGAGGGCATTGGACCATGAACGCCGCGATTCCAATTTTTCTTGAAAGCGGACGATCCATGGAAGTGGAAGTCGCGGGGGGGATCGCAGAAACCGGATTTGATTCAAGGCTGCGAGCGAAAAGGTCCGTCGCGCGCGAACCCGGGCTCGGAAAGCGACGCGGGTCCCGGATCCGATGGATCGATGGGCCCTAGGAGCCATTTTCGACTGAAGGCTTTCGGAGGGGCGTTGACCGCGACGGCGCGATCGACTTCGAAGCGAACGGTGGGTGCACCCGGGTCGTGGATTTCGAACCAGGCGGGCAGCTTCAGTTTTTCGAAGCTGACGATCGGACCGAAGACCACAAAAACGCCGCTGGCGCGGTCGATTCGGCGAACCTGCAATTCCTGTGTGTCGACCCAGAGTCTGGGAATCAGGCCGTCTTCGGGTAGCGCGAGGATCGGACCCGAGAGTTCATCTCCGCGCCCCACCGGATTGTAGACTCCGTCTTCGAGGAGGATCGCGGACGAGCCGTCCGAGTTCGCATCCGCTTCATCGGAGGGATTCTCGAGCGGATCGTCCAACACATCCGCCTCTTCGCTCGTCATCGGGACGACGGGCTCGGGCAGCGGAGCTGCCAACCGGGGATCTCCGATGACGAAACAGTCCTGCTCCCCGCATGTCGCCAATCCGATCCATTGAGTCTGCACACCGAAGGTTTCGAGCGCCGCGCGCAGCGTCGTCTCCGATGAGGGTTGTAAGAGAAAGAAGGGCTGAAGCATCGGTTGGGGTCGTTCGAGAGGCCGACCGTCCTTGGCGGCGATCAGCTCTGCCCCGGAAAGCAGATAGCGGTCCACGCGTCCCCCCCGATAGCCGCGGATTTCCAGACGCGCGAGCCCGCTCGGATGGCTGATCAACTCGGCTGATGCGATCGGCGTACGGTCTGCGACACGCATGGTCAGATCGAGTTGGATCGCCTTCGCGCGCCCCGACGCGCGATTGACCCGCGCGATCTCTTTCATCGTACGATCGACCTGGGGGATGAAGCTGAGCGCGGTCGACGCCATGAGCGAGATCACGGCAAGGACGATCACGACGCCAGCCGACGACGATCTCGCCGAGCCCGCCAGCCGCGTTGACCGCCTCGAGCTTTCGACATCCCGATTCAAGTTCTCTGTCCCGAAAGTCGTGAAGCGCCGGCATAACGCGCCCGAGCGCCCAGCTCCGACTCGATGCGCAGCAGTTGATTGTATTTACAGATCCGGTCCGTACGGCAGAGAGACCCTGTCTTGATCTGGCCGGTTCCCGCACCGACCGCAAGATCCGCGATCGTCGTATCTTCGGTTTCACCGGATCGATGTGAGGTGACGGAGGCAAACCCGGCCTGATCCGCCATGCGAATAGCCTCGAGGGTTTCCGTCAAGGTCCCAATCTGATTGACCTTGATGAGAATTGCGTTCGCCGACTTCTCCCGGATGCCGCGTTCGAGTATTTTCGGATTCGTCACGAAGAGATCGTCGCCGACGAGCTGGATTTCGTTCCCGAGTCTCTCGGTCAACAGCGACCAACCGCTCCAATCGTCCTCGGCGAGTCCATCCTCGATCGAGACGATCGGATAACGAGAAGCCCAGTCCGCCCAGAACTCGACCATGGCGGCGGAGTCGAGTCGCCGATTCTCGCTCGCCAGGACATACTCGCCGTCCTCGTAGAACTCACTCGCCGCGGGATCCAGAGCGATCGATATATCACTTCCCGGCTCATATCCGGCCCGATCGATCGCCTGCAGAATCAATTCCAGCGCTTCGTCATTGCTCGCCAGATTTGGCGCGAATCCCCCCTCATCACCGACCGCCGTCGAATAACCCTTCTCGAGCAGCACGGTCTTGAGAGTATGAAAGACCTCGGCTCCCCAGCGCAGGGCTTCCGAAAAACTCGGCGCGCCGAGCGGGTAGAGCATGAACTCCTGGACGTCGACGTTATTGTCCGCGTGCGCGCCACCATTCAGGACATTCATCATCGGAGCGGGTAGAAGCGTTGCGTCGTCTCCCCCGATGAAGTGATAGAGCGGCTTCTTTGCGGTTGCCGACGCGGCGTGGGCCGCTGCCAAAGAGACACCGAGGATGGCGTTGGCGCCAAAGCGCGACTTTGTCTCGGTACCGTCGAGTTCGATCAGTTTTCGATCGAGTTCGGCCTGTTCGTCGAGACCGCCAAGCACTGCGCCCGAGACGGACCCGGCGATCTCGCCGTTCACGAACTCGACCGCCTTGCGTACACCCTTTCCCAGATAGCGGCTCTGGTCGCCATCGCGAAGTTCCAGCGCTTCACGCGCACCCGTCGACGCACCGGATGGGACCGCGGCTCGCCCCAGCAAACCATCCGTCGTCCACACGTCGACCTCGACGGTCGGATTGCCTCGTGAATCCAGAATCTCGCGTGCCACGATCCGGTCTACGCAAGTCTGCGTCATCGATCTTCCTTCTCGTTCGAATCCATCGGATCCAACCACCGATCCGTTGACCCGTTGACGAGCAACACCCCGATCAGCCGGGCTCACTCCATGCGCCGAGGTCCCGTGATCCGGCAGGATGGGCGGGCGAGTCTAGCAGCCCGGCTGGACTCTCCGGCCTGACAATCGGCCGCGTCGGACACGAGCACCTCGACTCAGCGACCTTCGTCGTCGTGAGTCAGTTGCGGGACGACGACGAGGGCGCCGTCGGGACCGGCAAAGGTCAGCGTCTCGATATCGAAACTGCTGCGCAGGTTCTCGGCCGTCAGGACTTCGTCGGGTCGACCGACGGCGGCCACGCCACCCTGATCCAACAGCACGATGCGATCGCAAGAGCGCGCGGCGAGTGAGAGATCATGCGAGACGACGAGTGCCGCGCGACCCCCGAGCGCGAAGGCACGGATCTCGCGCAAGACCTCGACTCGATGTTTGAGGTCGAGAAACGCAGTGGGCTCGTCGAGCAACAAGACATCGGGATCCTGTACGAGCGCGCGCGCGAACAAGACGAGTTGGCGTTCGCCACCCGAAAGCGTGTCGATTCCACGATCCGACAGATGCGCGATCCCCAGTCGCTCGAGTGCAGCGAGCGCGAGCGTGACATCGCCCTCGCTCTCGAGTCCGACCAATGGCTGGTGCGGAGCACGCCCCATCAGGACCAGCTCGCCAACGCGGAAGGGAAAGGGCACGTGAAGATCCTGCGGAACGAGTGCGATGCGGCGTGCGAGCGCCCGACGGGAGAAGGATCCAATCGGCACGTCGCCCAACAGGACCTGACCCGACTTGGCAACGAGTCCCCCACTCGCCAGGCGCAGCAAGGTCGTCTTGCCGACACCGTTTCGCCCAACGAGACCGACCACTTCACCCGGAGCAACTTCGAACGCGACATCTTCGACGATTCTCCGACCCCCCAGCTCGACCCCGACGCCCGCATAGCGCAGGGCATCACTTCCGCGCGACTGTGCCCGTTGGTTCATGCGAGCGGCCCCCGACCCTGAGCGCGGCGCATCAAGAAAATGAAGAGCGGTCCTCCGATCAGGGCCGTTACCGCACCGACCGGCAGCTCTCGTCCATCGAGAATCGTTCGTGCAAGCGTGTCCGACAGGACGAGAAAGCCCGCTCCCGTAAGAGCCGCGGCCGGAATCAATAGACGATGATCGCTCCCGATCACCAATCGCAGCGCGTGTGGCACGATCAAGCCGACGAACCCGATCAGCCCTGAAACCGCGACTGCTGCGCCGACCATGAGCGACGTCGAGAGCAGGAGGAGTCGTCGATGCATTTCGACGGGAACGCCCAGCTGTGCGGCCGTCTCGTCGCCCAACGCGATCAAGTTCAGACTGCGCGAGAGCGCGCAGGCAACCAGGAACCCGAACGCTACGCTCGCGGCGACCAATCCCGCCGCATCGATGTCGACCGCTGACAGATGCCCGATCAACCAGAGAAAAATCCGTGAGCCGTCGAAGAAGCCGGCGATCGAGGCGAGAAAGACGATGCCCGCGGAGGCGAAGGCGTTGAAGACGACACCGGTCAGCAGGAGACCGGTCGGTCCGCTGCGACCGGGACCGCCAGAGACCCAATAGAGCAGCGCGGTCGCGACGAGGCCGCCGCCGAACGCCGCGATCGGTACGAAAGAAGCGGAAATGCCCAGCAGACCACCGAGCGCGAGGACCACGATTGCCGCCAGCGCGGCACCCCCCGAAACGCCGAGCACGTAGGGATCGGCCAGGGGGTTTCTGAGCAAGGCCTGGAAGATCACCCCCGCGGTCGCCAATGCCGCGCCGACTAACAAGCCCAGCACGAGACGCGGAAGCCGGACGCGTAGAACGATGTCGGCCGACGCCTCGCCGCCCGCGCGCCCGAGGATCAGATCGATGACTTCCGCGACGCCAATACTCGAGGGTCCGACCGCGAGCGCAATCAGCGAGATGATGCCAAGGCCCAGAGCGAGGAGACCGAGTACCGCGATCATCCGGGGGAGCGAAAGTCTCGTCATCGTGTCGCGCGCCTGGTGGATTCGACGCTGCCAACAGTTTCGAATTGAAGGGCTGAATCCGACGCGAGGGTCTTTCCGGATCCCCGACTGGTCTGGCTCGCCGCGAGGGCCCGGTTGATTTCGGCTTCGATTCCGTCGCCATGGACCGCGATGGCCAGTGCGCGAAGAGCGCGATCGAGGTCGGGACCGGGAAGACTGATCAGCGCCGCGTCGACCTCGACGATCCGATCGTTGGCAACCGCCGGGATGCTAGGCCAGCGTGACCAGAAGCCGTCGGTTGCACTGGCTGCCGGCGTCAGATCGAGAAGAAGCTCCGGGCGAGCGCCGATCAGCCATTCGATCGATCCCCGCGGATAGCCCTTCGCGAGTTGGCGGCCAAGGTTTTCGGCCCCGACCGCGTGGAGCATTTCGTCGAGGTAGGTCTCGCCACCCACGATGAAGAGAGGCGTGCGATCGACGACTGCGATGGTGGTCGGCCGATCGCGAGTTGCCGCCACCTCCGCGACGGCCTGGCGCATATCCAGAATTGCGCGAATTCGATCCCCGGCCGCGGAGCCTCTTTCGAGGAGAGCGCCGAGGCGCTCGATGTTCTCGAGCACTTCGTCCATGCGTTCGTTGCGATAGGTCTCGACCGAGAGCCCGAGCTTTTCGAGGCGCCGGGCATGAAGTTCCTGGTCCACGCCAGCGACCAGCAATACGCGATCCGGCCGAAGCGAGACAATCGACTCGAGGCCGGGATCGAAGAGTCCTCCGACGCGTGGCCGATCCGCCAACTCCGGCAGCAACCTTGCGGAATAGTCATCGACGCCCACGAGCGACGGACCCGCACCGAGACTCAGAACGATCGCCGAGAGCGAAGGGTTCAGCGAGACGAGTCGAAGTGGGCGATTGGTCTGCGTCGTGTCGTCGGCTCGAGCGCTATCGAGCCGCAGCCCGACGCCCCATGACAAAACCAGAATGAGCATCGCGAGAGTTGAGAGCCTGACCATCACGGCCGCAATCATAGTCGGCACGATCGAGGCACTGCTCGACCGGCGGTCAAGGGGACGCG
>Ga0310122_10002334_pt1 | contig 12074 bp, 14 predicted proteins | sample CB6_Bottom_1051__FD_203503 | JGI IMG/M metagenome (GOLD analysis project Ga0310122, IMG submission 203503) | Marine microbial communities from Western Arctic Ocean, Canada - CB6_Bottom_1051 | ecosystem: Environmental > Aquatic > Marine > Oceanic | place: Canada: Western Arctic Ocean | collected...
AGTTGGCGTCGAGATATACGCTGACGCGACTGTCTGTCCGTGCGTGGAGGCTGACTCGTTCCTCCGCCAGCGCGAACCAATATCCATTCCACCGGACACTGAACACCGCCGGAAGATCGACTTCGCCCGCCAGGAAATTCAGATTGATCGCGGAGGTCTCCTCTTCCCCGAGTGTCTGTCCCGACAAGTCGCGAGTGGGGTAGAGAGACCGGTTGAGACCGCGAGGTGTGGCGACCTGCTGACGCAACAGTGCCCACGCGCCGGTGAGGGCCAGGCTGGCCACGACGGCGCCGATGACCGGTGTCCTGAGCCGTGTGCCGAGGTGCATGCGACGCTCTCGCTACCGAAGGACCTTCAGCCACTTTCGCGCCGAGCGGTCGCTCTTGACGGTCGCCTCGATGAACAGCATCCCCCGCAGTCCGTCGTCCACGGTGGGATAGTCGCGCGCCCATATTATAGGCAGCATCAGACACCCCGTTGACATAAAGTATCCGTTATCTGACCCAGTTGTCGTCCCGGAGCCGCTTCCATTCGATTTTGAGCCACGGCGTGAAGCGCTCGGCATGCTGCTCCAGCTCGCGGTCGAGATCCTTGGCGCGAATCCAGCGCCACTCGCTGATCTCGGTCGGGTCGATCACGGGGCTCGAGGGTGTGCACCCGAGGTAGACCCAGCACAGCTCATGCTCGGTGCCCTTGTCCTCGAACACGGCGCGGTATTCGAACTTGAACATGAACTCCAGATCGGCGCCGAGCCCCAGCTCCTGTTGCAGCCGACGGGTGACGGCAACATCCATCTCTTCGCCCGCGCGCGGATGCGAGCAGCAGCTATTCGACCAGTAGTCTGGCCAGAGCCGCTTTGAGGGATGGCGCCGCTGGAGCAAGAGCTCTCCGGCAGGATTCAAGATGAAGGTTGAGAACGCACGATGCAGCAGGCCCGCGCCATCGTGGCACGCGGTCTTGCCGAGAAAGCCCTGCGGCTCATCCGCGGAATTCACTCGAATCAACGACTCGGATTCAGCGGAGACCGTGTCCTGCGTGGTGAGCTCAAGGGGCATGTGACGGCTCGCGGGGTCGAGCGCATATTCTACGCGAACATGCGGAGTTGGTTGACCGCGCCGCGGTGACCGAACGCTGATACCATCGTCGGCATCATCTCCGCTGACGGCATCATGGAGGAGAGCTCGTTTGCATAGGCGCCGGCTAGTGTCGGTTCGTCGAGGAGGGGCAATGAGCAAGAGCGCATCGAACCTTCACAGGATCGTGCCACCTGGACCCATCTCGCGTCGCGCGCTGCTGTCGAGCGTGCCCGTCCTTGGCGGGCTGCTCGCGACCGGCTGCTCGGATGCCTTCAGACCGCCCACGGTTCGAGCGGGGTTGGTCGGGGCTGCCGACTTGCTGACCATGAGCACGAGTCGCTGGCTACTGAGGGACCAGCCGCTGGCGCGCGAATACAACCGGAGCGACATTGCCCCAGACTTTCCGACCTGGGGGCAGACCAACCCGCGCAACGAGGACTACCAGCAGCACCTGCGTGACGGATTCCAGCACTGGCGGCTAGGTGTGAGCGGGCTCGTCGAACGGCCGCGGTCGTTCTCGCTCGACGACCTCAAGCGGCTGCCGTCGCGGAGCCAGATCACGGCGCATGTCTGCGAACAGGGCTGGTCGGCGATCGCGGAGTGGACCGGCACTCCGCTCGCACAGCTCCTCGAGGCAGCCGGTGGCGTGAAGCCGAACGCGCGCTATGTGGTCTTCAACGCGGTCGACCGCTGGTACGAGAGTATCGACATGTTCGATGTGGTGCATCCGCAGACTATCCTCGCCTACGGCCTGAACGGTGGCGACCTGCCGGTCGGCAACGGCGCGCCGCTGCGGCTTCGGGTCGAGCGGCACTGCGGCTACAAGAACATCAAGTTCCTGCAGTCGATCCAGGTGGTCGACTCGCTCGCCGGTATCCGCGGCGGTACCGGTGGTCTGAGCTCGGACTTCGGTTTTCACTGGTACGGGGGAGTGTAGGGCCGCGCAGAAAAAGCTAAGGACCCGATCAGAAACAGGTTAGCCACTCTGGGTGTCGAGGCGCCCGCCCGGCTCGTTCCGCGAGGCGGAGTCGACCGGATCAGGATGGTCTGAGACGCGACCTCGCGAGCGCCCGGATGTGCTCCGGGCCGGTACCGCAGCACCCCCCGACGAGCAGAGCCCCGTTGTCGATCCACCCCCGCGCCTCGCGTGCCAGATCGTCCGGCGAGATCACATCCACGAAGTTCCAGTGCGGTCGCGTGAAGTAGCCCGATTCAGGATAGACCCCGGTCGGGCCGTCCCAGCGCTCCCGGACCATGGTCAGGGCCTCCGAAACCGCATCGATCTCGCTGTGCATGATCGTCACGACATCAGGTCCCATCGGTATCAGAACATCCAGGATGTCCGCCAGCAGTACCTCCTCCGAGCTCTCCGAAAACCGTACGATCCGGCCGCCGCCCCGTCGGCAGCTGACCCCGAGCCACACCGGTAGCCCGGTCTCGAGCGCCGCACGCATCGCCCGCGGAGCGTGCGCCGTGTCCTCCAGCATCTCGAGGGCAATGAGGTCCACGCCGCTGTCAGCCAGCAGCTGCGCCGATTCGCGATATACGGCTAGCTCCTCCTCCGGCGGTGGATACGCCTGACGGTCGAACCTCGGTGGGCTCGGGGAGAGTGAGCCGGCGACCGTGACCCGGTCGGTGGTCGAGGCTCTGGCCTCCAGTGCCAGCGTGACGGCGCTCCGGTGTATCTGTTCTACCTGTGCGCCAAGACCGGCGCCGCCCAGCATCTGCCGGGTGCTGCCGAACGTGTTCGTGATGATGACGTCGGCCCCGGCGCGGATGTAGTCCTCATGCACCCTGCGCACCACCTCCGGGTGGCTGAGCACGGCGGCTCCGCTCCAGACCACCTCGTCCATCGGGACCCCTCGTCGTTGTAGCTCGGTGCCCATGCCGCCGTCGATGACGAGCACACGACCCGCCGCGAGAGTCTCTTGCCAGGATCGCAGGGTCATGCCACCGGGTCCCTACTGCCGAACGAACCTGATCTCGCGTGCTTGGCCGGCCGAGAGGGCGAACCCGGTCACCGTGGCCTGTGTATCTCGGATGAAAGCGAGCTCGACGCGTCGTGGGCCGGTCCAGGCGGGGAAGCTCGTGCCGACCACCGTGTCTTGACCGGCCGGTTCGAGCGCGAGGGGGGGCCAGCGACCGATGCGCACTGCGAGCGCATCCCGGTCGATGGCGAGGTGGTAGGTGACGTCCAGCTCATCGCTGTAGAAGTCGCCCACGTAGTCGCCGAGAGCAATCGGGTCGGCCGACGCGGTCCCGGTCGGGGACGATGTGTCGGGGCGGGGGCGTTGTCGTGGGCCGGCCTCGGGCGCCGGTCCCAGGCGGTCTTCGAGATACAGATCGGCCACGCCGTAGGCCAGCCCGCGCGTGTTCACATCCTCGCGATTGCACAGGACCGCGACCGCGAGGTCTGCGTCGGGAAATCGGACGACCTGGGCCCGGAAGCCCCACGTGCTTCCGCCATGCCCGTTCGTTGTGAGCCCGCGATACTCGCCGAGTACCAGCCCGGTCCCGTAGTCCAGCGCCTCGCCGTTGGCGAGGGTGCCGCGCGATAGCATCATCGCGCCGAGCTCCGGTCCGGCCACCCCGTCGGACATCAGGGCGTGGCTCCAACGCAACAGGTCGCCGACGGTGGTGTAGAGCTGACCGTCGCCCGCGGTGGCAAAGCGGTAGTTGTGCACCATCCGGTAGCCATCCGCCTCGTCCGGTGCGTACCCGGTGGCGCGGCCTTGCACGATCCGCTCGGCGTCCTCATACAGAAAGCTGCGTGTCATCCCGAGCGGTTCGAAGAACCGCTCGTGCGCGAATGCCCCGTAGGTGCGACCGGAGACGCGGTCCACGATGGTGGCCAGCAGCATGTAGCCGGTGTTGCTGTAGCGGTAGCGCTCGCCGGGCGTCGAGTTGAGAGCGTGTTGCCGCGCCATCAGCTCGACGATGTCCTGGTGGCTGATCGGCGCGTAGAATTCCCGGTTGCCCAGCGCCATCAGGTTGAGGTAGTCGCGGATCCCGCTCGTGTGGTGCAGGAGGTGCCGGATGGTGATCGGGTGGCCGTAGTCCGGCAGCTCCGGCAGGTGCACCCGGACGTCGTCGTCCAGCGAGAGCGCACCGTCGAGGCTCAGCAACACGATGCTCGCGGCGGTGAACTGTTTGGTGACCGAGCCGACATCGAACACCGTTTCCGGCGTGACCGGGAGGTCGTAGTCGAGATTCGCGATGCCGTAGCCCTGAGTGTAGAGGACCGTGTTCGCGCGGGCCACGCCGACGGCGCATCCCGGTTCCCCCGGGGAGACACGTTCGGCGAACAGCGTGTCGACCCGCTGGTCGATCGTCTGTGCTTGTGGCCCGGCGCAGGCCGCGGCCACGCCGGCGATCAGCGTCAGGATGAAAGGCGCTTCGTGACGTGTCACGCGCCCTCTGAGAGGTAGGGAATGGTCTGTGGCCCCTCAGGCAGCACGCAGAGCCGCGCCGTTGGCCCGAACCGACGCAGGGCGTCGTCGGTCGCGGCGCCCACATCGTCGATCGGCGTGAGATGCGCCGAGCGCACCTGGTCGGCTGACAATCCATCGGTCTTCAGCAGGACCTCGGCGTGCTGTTGAATCTGCGCCTGCACCTGTACCTCCCACTGGTCATGGCGGTTGTGGCCGGGGGTGTTGATCATCTCGAGCAATCCCTCTACGCTGTCCCGCTCGGTGAGAATCGGGACATACTCGCCGTGGGAGGGGAAGCCATCGGAGCATTCGGACGCGCACACGATGACGCCGCCGGGTTTGACCACCTGGACGGCGGCCGACATCCCCTTCACGGTCTGATACAGGTTCTGGTCGAGCGGGTAGCCGCTGTTGGTCGTGACGACGACGTCAAACGGCCGGGAGAACGCCTGCATGGCCGTGCGCTTCACCACACCGCACAGTGTGCGGTGGACCGCAAAGAGTTCCCCGGCCGCAACCTGGGTGATCTGCCGATCGCGGTTGATGGCGACGTCCACGCTGAAATCGACCCCAGACAACGCGGCGATTCGACGCACGCCGTCATGAATCGGGTTGCCCTCGGTGACACCCCAGCGTGCGTTCGGATGCCGGATCATCTCGGCGTCGTGCAGTCGCATGATCGTCTCGAAGCCGGCCAGCCCCGGTGCCACCATTTTTGGGCCGCCGCTGAATCCGGCGAAGAAATGCGGCTCAACGAATCCGGTCGTGATGTGGACGTCGGCCTCCACCCACGTGCGATTCAGCCAGACCGGGATCCGGTCCTCGACCTTGCCGAGCGAGACCAGCTGCGTGGCGTCGAAGGCGTCATGCACAACGATCCGGTAGCGGTCGACGACCGCCTCGCCCAGCATCTCCACCAGCTCGTCATGTGTCGTCGCGCGATGGGTGCCGCTGGCGATCAGGATGGCGATCTGGTCAGTCGGGACGTGTGCCAGCGCGTCTAGGACGACCGGGAGCACCGTGGCGCTTGGCATCGGTCGGGTGATGTCGCAGACCGAGATGGCGACCGTCTGGCCGGGGCGCACGAGATCCCTCAGGGGAGTGGTGCCGCCGGGATGCGCGATCGCGTCGCGGACCGCGCCCGTCTGGTCAGGCAGACCCTCGAGATAGGTCGGCTCGATCACGGTCGTCCGGTCGTCGGGGAATTCGACCGGAAGACCCGTGCGACCGTAGGCCAGGTTGACGAGCATCGGTGGCCTATTCTCCGAGCAGGACGGTCTGAATCTGCGCGACGGCTTCGGCGGCGCGGGCCTGGATCTCGTCGTCAGACAGCGTGCTGAGCGGGTGGGTGATGACGACCGGGACGAGCCGCTCGGCGCCCAGGGCCGCGCGCTGGACGTCCGCCTCATGCGCGAACGCCGCGGTGATGATGACTGCGGCGGGGACGCCGCGTGTTTCCAACTCGACTGCGTCGTGCAGACTGCACGACGTGCAGGACCCTCAATCGCCTATTGCGGTGATGACGACATCGTTCTCAGCGGCAATCCGGTCGAGCAGATCGGCCGGCGCCACTCGCGAGAAGCTGTCCTTTGTGTAGCGGTTGATCGCTGACGGGGCGACGTCCGATTCCAGCAACGCGACGGCCCTCCGGAGCAGCCTCGATGCGTTCCACTTCGAGTTGTCGAGGACGCCCAGCCGGACGCCATCGAGGCTTCCGACCCGCGGCGCCAGTGTCACCGTCGCGGCGGTCACGCTGCCGCGGGGATCAAAGACGATCTGTCCCGAAGGGAGTGTGGATTGGATACTCATCGCAGGATCCTCCAGGCTTGTGTGCGGTGAGGGCGCACGCGTCACAGTTCGCATGTCCCGTCCACGCAGCGCTCTCCACCCGCTGGGGCGCTCCCGTCAATCGCTCGCAACACCGGCGACGTCATGTGCCCCCAGCCCGGGAGGAAGGCCGAGAACCGGCCCGCCTCGCCGCCGGCGACGAACAGGTGGATGTCGTCAGGGGACGGCACGATCGGGATCCGGGCGCCAGGCTCGCGGCGATACCATTTCGGTAGGTTCCGGTTGTAGATCTTCCCGTAGCGTCCACCGAAGCTGATGTCGTCGAAGGTGTTGGTCGTATGCGCCCAGAGGTAGCGGCGGACGTCGCCGCGTGTCCAGCCCCGTCCGGCGATGGTCGTGGCGTGTTCCGGTCCGATGACCACGGCACACGAGCCGCTGCTGACGGCATTGTTGTGGGCGATAGTGCTCATCGCCGAGACCAGGCTGTCGAGCACTCCTTGCGGGTCATCGGCCACGTGGTTGGTCACGCTGTGCGGACCCTCGGTCGCGATGCAGAACACCGCGCTGTCCTCCGGTCGGTAGCCCTGCTCGACGTGATAGGGCGCCCAGGGGCTCGCTTCCTCGTTCTCGGCGATACAGAAGGTGTATTTCCCGGGGTGTCCCAGAGTGCTCTTGTCGAGGTCGCCCGGCCACGCGCCACCCACGTTCAGCAGGATGAGCCGGATGGCCCGTCCGATCGTCGCGTTCGCGCGGTTGCCGGATCCGAAGACGTTGGCTCCGGCGTTCATCCCGATCTCGCCGCGCACCGGTCCGTTGACAACCAGCAGTGGGGCCGCCATGTGGGTCGTGGCCTGGATGCCGTGCAAGTTGAAGTGCGAGCTGCAGAGCGCCAGGATGGCGGCGTGGACCACCGGCGCATAGGCTGGTTTACAACCCGCCATCACCATGTTGATGGCGAGCACCTCCCGAGTCAGGTTCCCCCACCGCGGCGGCACGCGCGCCTCGAGCCGGTCGGCGTCGCCGCCGAGCGCGGCAACCATCGCGGCCACCGAGTCCGGTGTCGGGGGCACCACCGGGAGCCCGTCGGTCCACCCCTGCTCGAAGTACCATTCGACCAGGTCCACCGGGTCGGATGGCGCAGCGCCGGCCGCCGTGTCGCGTTCGTGGTCCTGCTTCATCTACGTATGATTGTCCTTGGCCGCCGTCGGTCTGATGCCGTCCGACCACTATAGTGCACCCGAAGCCCACGAACACTGGGCCAAGAGCGTCTGACGCTAGAAGGCCGGACGTAGCCCGTAGCCGGTAGCCCGAAGCCCGAGCGTGGTCGATCCACAATGACTGACACCGCGTCCGTCCAGCGTCACTACACCCGCGTGGATCTCGCAGACCGGATCTTCGACGCCTTGAGGCAGTCCGGCGCCGATCTCGACGCCTTGACCCTCGACGACCTTGGGCCGATCGATGAGTTCCATATTCGCGGGCGCCACGCAACCACCGAGCTGGCCGAGTTGGGGGCGCTGTCACCAGGCACGCGGGTGCTCGATGTAGGCAGTGGCATCGGCGGCCCGTCCCGCGTGCTGGCGGCGCGCTATGGGTGCCGCGTGACAGGGATCGATCTGGTCAGCGAATACTGCCGGGTCGCGACGATGCTCGCCCGCCGCGCCTGCCCCGACCGGTGGGTGCGCTACGGGCAGGCCAGCGCGCTCGACCTGCCGTTCGCCGACGGCACCTTCGATGTCGTCTGGACCCAGCACGCGTCGATGAACATCGAGGACAAGCCACGTCTGTTTGGTGAGATGTTTCGGGTTGTCCGGCCGGGGGGAAAGTTGCTGCTTCACGACATCGTGGCGGGTCCCAACGGCTCGATTCACTTTCCCGTGCCGTGGGCCCGTGACCCGGCAATCAGCTTTCTGACCACCGCCGAGCAGGTTGAGGACGGATTGCGGACGGCCGGCTTCGACGTGACGTCGTGGCACGACCTGACCACCCCGTCGCGCGACTGGTTCCGGAAGAGACGCGCGCGTCCTCCAGGTCCCTCGACGTCACCTCTCGGACTTCACATCCTGCTGGGCTCGGAATGGAAGACGATGACGGGTAACATGGAGCAGAATCTCGAAGAGGGGCGTATCGGTGTCGTTCGGGCGGTGTTGTCGCGGCCGACGTGAGAGACGCATGTCCGGAGTGAGCGGGCGTGTGAGTGCCCTGGCCGAGTGAGGATAGATGACCATGCAGAGACGCACAGCGTTCGTCGTTGGGGTGCTGATGACGGTCCTGTTCGCGCCGTCTGCGCTGGCGCAGACCGGCGCGCTGAACGGCGAATGGCGCAGCTACGGCGGTGACGACGGCAGCACGAAGTATGCGGCACTCGATCAGATCGACGCCGCCAACGTCGAACGGCTCCAAATCGCCTGGCAGTGGGAGTCGTCCGACACCGCCATCGTCGCCGAGAACCGCCAGCTGCGGGCGGGCGCGTTCAAGGCCACACCGCTGATGGTCGACGGCGTACTCTACATCCGGACCTCGCTCAGTATCGTGGCCGCAATCGACGCCGAGACCGGCGAAGAGCTGTGGGTTCAGGACGTCGGCAGCTACGAGTCGGGGCGTCCGACCAACCTCGGATTCAATTCGCGGGGCGTCGCGTACTGGTCCGATGGCGACGACGCCCGCATTTTCCTGGCGACGAGTGACGCCCACCTCTGGTCGTTCGACGCGGCGACCGGTCGACCGATCGGCAGCTTCGGCGGAGATGGCAAGATCGACCTGACCCAGGGGCTCCGCCGTCCGGTGGACCGCAACGCCTACCAGGTGATCTCGCCCCCGCTGGTGGTCGGCGACATCGTCATCGTCGACTCGTCGATCTCGGACGGGCCCCGCTACATGACCGCGCCGCCGGGCGACATCCGCGGCTTCGACGTGCGTACCGGCGAGCTGACATGGACGTTCCACACCGTGCCTCAGGCGGGCGAGTTCGGCAACGACGCCTGGAAGGACGACTCCTGGACCTACACCGGCAACACCAACGTGTGGACCATCATGAGTGCCGACCAGGAGCTGGGGTATGTCTATCTGCCGATCGGCACGCCGACCAACGACTGGTATGGTGGGCATCGGCTGGGCGACAACCTGTTTGCCGAGAGCCTGGTGTGTCTCGACGCGGCGACCGGCGAGCGGGTCTGGCATTTTCAGATGGTGCATCACGGCCTGTGGGACTACGACCTGCCGGCGGCGCCGACGCTGGTCGACATCACGGTGGATGGCCGGGACATCAAGGCGGTGGCGCAGGTGAGCAAGCAGGGATTCACCTATGTCTTCGACCGGGTCACCGGCGAGCCGGTCTGGCCGATCGAGGAGCGGCCGGTGGCGCAGTCCTCGGTGCCAGGTGAGCAGGCGTCTCCGACCCAGCCGTTTCCGACCAAGCCACCCGCGTTCGAACGGCAAGGGATCTCGGTCGACGACCTGATCGATTTCACACCCGAGCTGCGGGCGGAGGCGGAGGAGATTCTGTCGCAGTTCGAGTATGGCGACCTGTTCCATCCGCCCTCGGAGAAGGGCACCATCCAGATGCCGGGGTGGGGTGGCGGGGCTAACTGGTATGGCGCCGGATTCGATCTCGAGACCGGCTACTTGTATGTGCCGTCGCGAACCAATCCGATCTCCGTCGTGCTGGAGAAGGCGGACCCGGAGCGGTCCGATTTCAACTACAGACGCGGGCGCAGCGGTCTGCGTGGACCGCAGGGGTTCCCGCTGGTCAAACCGCCCTACTCGCGGCTGACGGCGATCGATCTGAGCACAGGCGAGCACGCCTGGCAGGTGACTCTGGGCGATGGTCCCCGACAGCGGCTGATCGAGATGGGCGTGTCGGATCCTGGTCCGCTGGGTGGCGGCCCCTTCACGGGACCGCTGGTGACAAAGACGTTGCTGTTCCTCGGTGTTGGCGGAGACCGCCGGAGCACCCAGAGCCCGGTGCTCAACGCGTTCGACAAGGCCACAGGTGAGATCGTGCACGCGGTCGATCTGCCCGCCACGCTCACCGGAACGCCAATGTCCTACATGGCCGGTGGCAAGCAATACATCGTGGCGGCGTTCGGCAGCGCCGCCGAGTCCGGGTTGGTCGCGCTGGCGCTACCCTGACGGGCTGCCCGCGTGGGCTCTCGGAGCGGGCTGCTGCACGGGGTTGGTGGAGAGCGTCGATGAAGTCCCGGCGATCGTGTTGGCCCCAGACCCTTCCCACTGATCAGGTGGAGGACTCGGACGCAGCCGCCTGCTCCTGGCGCAACCGCGTCAGATGCGGGACGATGCCAAGGCTGCGCTGGGCCGCCATCAATTGACCACGGTGGTGCATTTCGTGCTCCTTGACCGACAGCAGCATCTCAAAACGGCTCTTGCTGGCTGGTGTCGCCCCGGGGGGCATTGTGAAGGGCTCCGCAAAAAAGTCCTCTGATACCCCTTCCACAAAGCTTGCCCAGACCTCGCCTTCCGCCCGCAGCAGCTCAATGATCTCGGCCTTCGTCCGCTTTTGGGCTTCTTGGTCCGCCATCCGCTTCATCAATGCCGGAAAGTCGATCCCTTCAAAGCTCGATCGCCGCTCGCCTGCGTGGAACGTCTGCTGGAACTGTGGGGAGAGGGCAATGTGGACCAGGATGTGGCCGATGCTCCTGGCTCCCTCGGCAGGCGAGACGCCATACCGGTCTTCGGGAATGTCCTCTGCCACTTGAATCGTGTTCTGCCGCACCGTGCGAAAACTGGCCGCCAGCTCTTTGGCACCGTAATAGTTCATCGACACATTACTCCTGCTGAAGGTAGGTCGTCCTGCGTTGCAGCGTGTCCTCGGTGAAGACCCCAGACGCTGAAGGGCACCCTCGTATCTACTGATAGTAATCCAGAGTCCCGGCGGTATCGCCGGCTGTCATCGATTGATCACACCGCTTGGATATACGCTCCACACAATCGTTCCGTTCTATCGCGCCAGGGGGATGCACCGAGACCGCTTCAGCTGTCGGTCCCGCGTCAGCAACGGCACCTGGTGTACCACGCTCGTCGCGGCGATGATCTCGTCGGCTGGGTCGCCACGGAAGTCGAGATCGCGAATCGCCCGGCAGATGTCCAGCGTGATCGGCCAGGTGTGCACTCGCGACAGCAATTGCGACAACTCCGGTCCGTCGAGGTCAACCTCGATCCGACCCAGCTGCACCAGCTTCGAGAGCTCCCAGAGCGAGATGGCGGAGATGCTCCACGCGTCTGCCTCGAGCAGCCGTTGCTCCTTGACGTTGAGTTGTCCCGCCAGCGCGCAGATCAAGACGTGGGTGTCAAGATTGAGCATCCCAGTCCAGGTTGGTCGTGAGGATGTCGGAACGGATGTGCAGCTTGCCCTTGAGGGCGCCGATCAGCGCCGCACCGTCGGTCGAAATCGGGATGAGCTTGGCCACCGGCTTCCCGTGTTTGGTGATGACGACCCCGTCCGGATCCACCCGGTCCAAAACGGACAGACACTGTTCCTTGAACTTCGCCGCACCCATCGTCTTCATGACGTCAGTGTAGTACTTGTGTCCACTTATTATGACCAGTCAGTGTTATTGACTATGCCTGGCCGACGGGCCTCAGAAGGCGGATGCGATGGTCGGTCCCCAACACCCTTCGTCAGCGCGAATCGAACCGGACCAGCTCGCGGTCAATCATGGCGATCGTGGGCCGGCCCGACGCAGCCATGTTTCTGGCGAGCTCGGTCTGGAGCAGCTCAAGCACGGTCTGCACCCCTTCGGCGCCATACGCGGCCAGACCC
>Ga0310122_10002335_pt1 | contig 12068 bp, 11 predicted proteins | sample CB6_Bottom_1051__FD_203503 | JGI IMG/M metagenome (GOLD analysis project Ga0310122, IMG submission 203503) | Marine microbial communities from Western Arctic Ocean, Canada - CB6_Bottom_1051 | ecosystem: Environmental > Aquatic > Marine > Oceanic | place: Canada: Western Arctic Ocean | collected...
TCGCGTTCGCCCGAGATGGCGTTGTAGGTCAGGGCGATCGCCAGGAAGGAGATCACGTAACGCACGATGAAGACCCAGTCGACGACCTCGAAGCGGCGCAGCCACCAGTTCGTCCCCCGCGACGACCCGAAGCCCTGCCAACCCTGGGTCCGGGGAGTCAGGTTGAGGGCGTAGGGGAACCAGTCGGAGCCGGCTTCGGCGATGAACTCGGTTCCCGTCTGGTAGCTGAGGATGCGGTAGCGCTTGCCGACGGCGTCGCTGACGGTTTCGACCGACGCGTAGACTTTTTCGCCGGCGGCGGCGACCTGCTCGTTTTCGATGGCGACGCGCTCACCCTTCCAGGTGTAGACCAGGCCATTGCCGATGAAGAACAAGAGTAGGATGACAAGGCTCAGCTGGAAGCGTAGCGAGCGCAGGTTGTCGGCCAGCGTAAGCTGGAAGATCGCCCCCATCAGAAGGGCTCGTCGCGGTTGAAGCGGTTGAAGGTAATCAGTACGGCGACGCCTGAGCTGAGCAGCAGGACCAGCAGGCCCGGGACCATGGCGGCGAGACTTTCGCCGAGGTCCCGCTGTGCCCTGGTCACGTCGAAAGGCGGCATGCTCGACAGATCGAGACTGCGGCTCATGACATCCACGCCTTTCATGCGCTCCTCGGCCCAGGCCATACGGGCCTTCATAAACGGCGAGTCGGCGTCGAGCATTTCCGGCGTCACCTTTGCCGGGTCGGGAATCAGCGGCTCCTGGTCGACGGGGTCGTCGGTGAACCAGCGACGACTCGAAAAGGCGCCGCGACTGCGCAGGTACTCCAGCCAGGTGAGCCGGTAGTCGCGGGTTGCGGCACCGATTTCGAAGGCATCCTCGAAGGTCGTGCGGGCCAGCATGTAGGCGAGCATCTGGTAGTTGGTGACCGGTGACAGGATGGCGCCGCGATCGACGAGCCGAGCCTCTTGTGCCAGCGCCTCGGGCCACCATTTGTAGTCACCGTCGGCGGATTCGAGGCGTTTGTTGATTTCGAACTCGTTGCGAGCCAGTCGCCACGCCATCGCCTCGGGATGGACGAAACGGCGCACGCCATCCCGTTCCAGGTCGACGAGCCAGGCAGCGCCAGGGGAGGGATGTTTGTCGTCCCACTCCTTCATCTGCCGGTCGAAGATCTCGCGAACGCGGGCGTGGCCGTCGCGAAACTCCTGGGACGGTCGTTCGTGCACGCCGTAGCGACTCAACGAGGGCAGGAGGTTCATGTAGCCGACGGAGCCGACGAGCCAGGCGAAGAGGCAGATGACGAGGGCAGTCGAGGACTCGCGCACGAAGGCCGAAACCATCAGACTGAGAGCGAAGACCTGGGCGAGAAACAGGCAGGAGAGCAGGAACAGCCCGACGAGACGAATCCAATCCTGGAACTTGAGAATCACGTCGGGGTTGTTGAGCAGGATGAGGAGCGATACAGTGTAGGCCAGGGCCAGCGGCACCCACAGCGATACAAACCCCCCCACCAGCTTGGCGATGACCACGTGGGACCGCGGCAGGGCGTTGGCCAGCAGCAGCTTCAGGGTGCCCCGCTCGCGCTCGCTGGAAAAGCCGTCGAAGCCGAGGATGACGGCGAGGAAGCTGAGCAATACCGCCACCACCATGGTGGCGTCGATCTCGCTGATCACCTTCAGGAACATGTTGAAGTCTTCCGAGTCGAGCCAGACCATGGTCGGAATCCAGTTGATGCCGAAGCCGCAGCCCTGACTGGCGGTGCCGGGCAGGCCGCGGCCGAGGATGGCCAGGGGCTGCGGTGGAATCAGCACACGGGTCGTCGCCCATTGAGCCTGGTTCCAGGTCGTAACCTTGTCCCGTCTTTCCTCGAGCTCGCGGTGGCGCGATTCGTAGTGGGCGTAGCTGCGCGAGAAGTCGACGCTGCCCATGCCGGTGGCAAGCACCGTGAGCACCAGGGTGAACACCGCCGCCAGGCCGAGCCGGGCGGTGCGCAGATTGGTGAGGAGCTCCTTGCGGATCAGGACGCGGATCATGCCGCCAATATAGGTCCGGCGCTTATCGGATGGAATGACCCGACGGTGGATCACGCGGTGGAACGGGATTGGGTCGAGATGACAATGGGAAGGTTTTTTCACCCGTCATCGTGAATTTGAATGTGTGGTCCAGCAGCACCGCATTTCGCGACCCGAGGTTCCGCCTGCTCCACTGATTTCGCCTCTTCGGCCATCCGCTTCCATCCAATTAGAAGCTGCTCTCGTCGAGGCGTCTTTTACGGGTGGTGCCGAAGCCGCGCGCCACGCGACGCAAGTCGGCCAGGAGGCCGAGTCTTCGCATATCCAGCATGGGGCTCATCGCAATCACCGGTCCGTGGCGGACTTCAGCCACTCTCCGACAACCATCTCCAGGCCCGAACCCTGACGCTGAAACCCTATTGCTTCCCAAAACTCGGGAACACCACTGAACAGGTAAACATGCTGACCGTCCAGATGCGGCAGCAGGCGTCGGATCATCGCAGCCGCGACGCCACGCCGGCGAAATCCGGATTGCGTCCACACATCAATTATATAGGCGTTGCACACGCCATCGGACAGGACCCGCGCCGTGCCGACGATCCGCGGGCCGGAGTAGGCGAAGCAGTTGAGGAAGCTATTCTCCGAGGACTTGCGAACCAGGCGCCGGAGATCCTTCGGATCTCATGCCCCCGAATTTGGCAAGCTCTTTCTGAGACGGCACACCAACTCTTCGGGGCGTATCACCCACTCATATGTGGGCCAGACCACCCGTTTCGGTTTAATTCCAAGCTACTCGAGCTCTGAAAAAATCCCAGCACAAATGCCTAACACTCATATTTACAACCATATATGTCATGGCAGGTCGAGTTGGCGCGAACATTGCTGCTCCTTCCTTTTCTAATCCGGAAGGTCATTCATGCTAGGCAGATTCACCACATATCCGCCGATACTCTTTGCAACCTTCCTGGGGACCCGCGAGCACACCGTAGATCCCGTCAGGCGGCGTCTGCCGCTTTTGCTGGAATGCCTGCTGATGCTGGTCCGCTGCTGTCGAAGCGGTTGAAATCTACTGGTATTGTTATCTAAATAGCGTATATTTTGGATATTATTGGCGGCAAGTGAGTTCTCCCACGTCCCCGCCCAGGTGAAGTGAGTATCTATCAGCGCCGGCGAAACTCCCCGCCGCGAACAAGGATCTGATATGATGAAAAGTCTAACAGTAGCAGCAAGTCTCGGGTTGTGCCTGATAGCCACGCAGGCACAAGCTACCTCGGTGTCGGTCGCTGACGTCAGCGTGACAGAGGGCAACAGCGGTACCACCAATGCGGTATTCACGGTAATCTTGACCTCGCCGATCAGTGGCGATGTCACCTGACCTACCAGACGTTTCACGGTGGCGAATTCGGTTCGGCGAATAGCACGCCGGAGGACATCGATTACATCCCAGTCTCAGGTTCGCTGGATTTTACACCGAGCGGCCCAACCAGCAAGATGATCACCGTGCTGGTTAACGGTGATACCGACATCGAGCCAGATGATACGTTTACTTTTTTCGTGCAAGAGGGCGGTTTTACGATCGGACAGGTGCTGTGTACTATCGTCAATGATGATTTTGTTCTCCCTGAGCTCTCGATTGGTGATGTGAGCGTGAATGAGGGCACCGGGGGAAGCACGAACGCCGTATTCACCGTGACCTTGTCCGCTCCGAGCGACGACCTCGTCACGGTGCAGTATGCCACGGCGTCGGGTTCGGCGACGGATGGTGTCGATTACACATCTGCCAGTGGCACCGCGTCCATTACGGCGGGCGCAACGAGCACGACTATTGTGGTGGCGGTCAACGGCGACAATGTTTTCGAGCCGACTGAGACCTTTTCTGTCGATCTGACCAATCCCACATTCGCTACGATCGTCGACCCTCAGGGGTTGGGCACTATTCTCGACGATGAAGCTGAGCCTACGTTCTCGATCGACGGCGTGAGCGTGACGGAGGGCGACGTCGGTACCACGAACGCGATATTCACGGTGACCTTGTCCGGTCCGAGCTCTGAGACGACCACGGTGGGCTTTCAGTCGTTTTAACGGGGGTGGAGTCGGCGACGCCGACGAAGATGATTACACTCCGGTCTCGGGTACCCTGACTTTTGCACCGGAGACAACCATCCAGTCGATCACCGTGCTGGTCAACGGTGATACCGAGGTCGAACCGGATGAGACATTTACGGTTTTCCTGATAGAGAATTCTAATCCGTTCACTCAGGCGCTGGGCACGATCGTGACTGATGATTTTGGCATCCCGGTCAATGCTGCGCCGAGTTTCACCAAGGGCGCCGAGCAGACCGTGCTGGAGGATGCCGGCTCGGTGACGGTCGCGGGATGGGCGACGGCGATCAGCGCCGGCCCGGTGTCCGAAGCGGGTCAGACGCTGACCTTCAATGTGACCGTCAACACCAATGCGCCACTGTTTGCCTCTGGTCCTTCAATCGACGCGACGAGTGGCGATCTGACGTTTACACCTGCCGACGACGCCAACGGCACGGCGACGATCACGGTGACGCTTTCCGATGACGGCGGCATCGCCAACAGCGGTGTAGATGAATCGGCCGCTCAGCAGTTCACCATAGCGGTCACGGCGGTGAACGACGCCCCGAGTTTCGCCAAGGGCGCCGACCAGACCGTGCTGGAGGATGTCGGCGCGGTGACGGTCGCGGGTTGGGCGACGGCGATCAGCGCGGGTCCGGCGGACGAATCGGGCCAGGTGCTGACCTTTGACGTGACCGCCAACAGCAATCCATCGCTGTTTGCTTCGGGCCCGTCCATCGATGGCACGAGCGGCGATTTGACGTATACGCCGGCCGACGACGCCAATGGTACGGCGACGATCACCGTGAGACTTGCCGATGACGGCGGCATCGCCGACGGCGGCGCCGATACGTCGGGGGAGCAAACTTTTGTCGTCAACGTGACCGCGGTGAACGACGTCCCGGTCTTCGCCCTGGTGGACGATCCGGCGGTGGATGAGGATTCGGGGCCACAGACGGTGACCGAGTTCGCCAGCGGTATTTCCGCTGGTCCCGCTGACGAGGCGGGGCAGATCCTCGGTTTTGCTGTCGTCAACGACAATCCCTCACTCTTTTCGGCACCGCCATCCATTGACCCGGTTACGGGGGATCTGACCTATACCTCGGCGTTGAATGCCAACGGCATCGCTGCGATTACGGTGACGCTAGCCGACGACGGCGGAACCGCCAATGGTGGCATCGACACGTCGCCGACCGAATCGTTTACGATTACCGTGTACCCGGTAAACGATCCGCCCGTGGCGCATGCGGGACCGAACCAGCTGCTGGAATGCGCCGGTGCGCTCACCGTAGCGGTCATAGACGGGTCACAGTCCTTTGACGTAGACGGAGATGTCCTGACCTTTCAGTGGGTATTGGTGGGGCCACCGGTCGTGGTATTGGGCGCAGGTGGAAATCCCGCCATTGCCGTGGGATTTGGCGTCAACACCGTCCAGCTGGAAGTCAGCGACAACGAGTATTCCGACACCGATGATCTTGTGGTAGAGATCGAAGACACCACTGATCCTGTCCTCACTGTGGTCGGGGATGATCCCCTCCTGTTGGAGTTGGGGACGCTCTACGCCGATCCGGGCGCCACGGCCGCCGATATCTGCGACGGCGATTTGACGGCGGCTATTGGTGTGAACAGCACGGGCGTGGATCCGACTGCGGAGGGGCTCTATACGGTCAGCTACTCCGTCAGCGACGGGGCCGGGAATCCGGCCAGTGCGAGTCGAGCTGTACAGGTGGTGGTGACCCCCAACAGTTATGTGCTCATTTCGACCAACAGCATGGCGCTCAAGGAAGCGAACGTCAACAGCGGATTCGTAGGGGTAACGGATTTCGGTGAGAAGCCCTTCCTGAAGCACCGCGTCGAACTGTCACTGGAGAAGACGTTTACCGCGGAGTCGTCGCGCGTGAGCGCGCCGCGTGTTCACGTTGGCAACAAGGTGACCATCGCCGGGACGTTGGTCTACACCGAGCTGGTCAAGGAAGAAAGACGATTCAATCGTCGAACTCGTCCCGGGGGCATACGGTGTAATAAAGGTCAAAAAGAACGGCACACTGGTGTTCACCGGCGGCGTGTACGAGATCCAGTCGTTGAAGGCGGAGCACGAAACACAGGTCTACTTCGAGGCCGCCACAACGCTGTTGGTGGCCGGTACGGTAGAGATCGGGGAGAAGTCGTACTTCGGCCCCGCGCCAGAGGCGACTATCGACGCGTCCGACATTCTAGTGTACGTGGAAGGACTCGCCAGAGACGATGGCAGGAGCGGGGACGGAAAGAGCAAAGACGGAAACAGCAAAGACGGAAACAGCAAAGACGGCGACAGTAAGGACGGGGACAGCCGCGATAGGGCTCCACGCAATCGCACGGTGGTAGACGTCGGAGGGAAAGTCATCTTCAAGGGTAACGTCTACGCGAACGGGACAGTGGACCTGCACCACAAGACCACGTTTACCGGTTCAGTCATCGGGCAGAATGTCGATGTCGAACACGATGTCGATCTCTTCTTGCAAAGCGGCTGGAAGACACCTGGCGCCGTCTACGATCCGCCGCCCGTGGTCGTGGCGGCCAAGCGGCTTGCGGCGGGCAAAGTGGGCGGCGTACCGGAAGAGGCCAGGGACAGCGTGCTGAACTACCCCAACCCCTTCAATGCCACCACCCAGATCGCCTACCACCTGGCGCAGTCAGGCGAGGTGTCGCTGGTGGTTTACAACATGATGGGTCAGGTCGTGCGCGTGCTGGTGCGCGAGCATCAGTTGGCCGGATTCCATCAAATGGAGTGGAACGGCCGCGACGACGGCGGCCGGTCTGTGGCGAGTGGGCTGTATCTGTACCGGTTTGCAAGTGGAGAAGTGGTGCGCACGAACCGCATGATCATGCTGAAGTAGGCAGGTAGGCAGGTAGTCAGGTAGTCCACTGGCCGATCCCGGCGCGTCCCTCATCTGCTGGTTCAACCTCAGGGCGACGGCTCAGATCAGCATGCGAGCGCTCAGGGCCGTCTCGATAACCTCGCGGTCTGCCCCGGGCTCGACGCGATAGGCGGTGGCGCCTTCCCGCGCACTGACGATTTCGCTGATTTCCCTCCCGACATAGTGTACGGCGGCATCGTCGTCGATGGCTATGCCAGCCGGGAAGCCGTCGCCGATAAGCCGGTGGTACAACGGCCGGCGCTGCTCTTCGCCGTCATAGTGCGGGCAATGCGATCCGGGCAGGAATCCGAGCCCGTCGTAAAGGGGTTCGAGTTGGTCGAGATTATAGGAGTCGGAGGTGCCACACTCGTACCACGCCAGAGATCCCGCGCTTCCCCCGGTGAGCACAACGCCATGTTCCCAGGCAGCACGCAAGGCGACGTCCACGCCGTGAGCACGCCAGACTGCCAGCATGCTGAGCGTGTTGCCACCGCCGACGAAGATCAGATCCTGGTTGCGGAGGAACCCGGAGAGGTCGGTTACCGTGCGGTCGAAGAGGCGGAGGTGAGTAACCCATGTCCGCTCCGGCGGGAACCAATCGCTGTAGCCCCCAGGGGGTGAGTCTCCGGTTGCCGTGGCGATGACGCAGACGCGAACACTCGGCTTGCCGGTGGCGTTGAGCACGTAATCGATAATCGGATGGACGCGATGTCCCGCCCGTCTTATGCCCCCGAAGGGGATGATGTGGCGTTCGGTCGTCAAGTTCAGCCTCTGTTGGGTCTATCTACTCTATCGATCCCTGGTCACGCTCACCTGCGCCGTCGCCTTTTTCGCGCCAGAGCCCACAGCGCCAGAAGGGGTCCCGTGAGCGCTGCCCCGGCGGAGAATCCGATGTCGCGGTTGCCGATGATGGCCGAGGCCACGCGGTTCTCGAACAGCGAATCGTCGATCAGATAGGTCCAGGTCGATGACGGGCCGCGCAGGCTGCGGTCGTCGATGGTGAGGTCGTGGTTTTCCGCCAAGGCTGAGAGTCGCTCAGAAAACAGTTCATCCACTCGTTCATGGAAGTGAGCGAACGCGGCGATCACCTCCTTGGCGAACTCCTCTAGCGGTGACATGCCGCCTACGCCGACCAGGTGTATGCCCTCGCGGATCTCGGCCACCAGCGCCAGGTGATCGGACCAGACGTCGTCGATTGCCAGCAGATAGAGGCGATGTGTCAGGTCCGCGGTCGTCTCCGCGCCCAGTCGATGCACCAAGCGCTGGAACCGAGGTTGCCAACTCGGGGAGTCGCGAGACCCGTCAGGCGGTCTAGCGCCCGCCAACACCTGCCGGCGATGCTCGAAAGCGATTCGTCTTTGCTCTTCCACGATTTGCGAGTATTGCAGTAGCGCGTGACGCAGATCGTAACTGGACCCCTCCGCGATCCGCTGTACGCGGGCGACTTCGCGCAGCACGAACGGATCGGTGATCGGTGCGAATGTCGGCGCGGGCCAGTGACGTTGCGGAATCAGCTCGCCGATACCGTAGGTATCCATCAGTTCGTCCTCGAGGCTGACGAAAAACCGGGACGATCCGGGATCTCCCTGTCGGCCGGCGCGACCCCTGAGCTGATCGTCGACGCGCCGGCTCTCGTGATGATGCGTGCAGATGACATACAAGCCGCCGAGAGCGACGACGGCGTCTCGGGTGGACGCATCGCTGCCTCCGAGACAGATGTCGGTTCCCCGACCGGCCATGTTGGTGGAGACCGTCACCGCGCCGGGGCGGCCAGCTTCGGCGATCAGGTCCGCTTCTTCTGCGTCGCACTTCGCATTGAGCACGGCGCACGCTATGCCAGCCTGCCGCAGCCGGGCCGCCAGAGACTCCGACTCCGCCACGGATGGCGTGCCTACTAGAAGCGGACGTGACCTAGCGTGGACGGAGCGGATCTCTTCGATCAGGGCGGCATTCCAGGTCTCCGCGTCGGCGAATACGGCGTCCGCTTGGTCGACACGCAGGCAGGGCCGGTTCGGCGGCACTACCTTCACCTCGAGGCCGTACACCTGGATAAATTCCCGCGCGGAGACCGCCGCTGTGGCGGTCATGCCACAGCGATGCTGGTATTGGCTCAGGAAGTGATGCAGGGTAATCTGCCCAAGAATCCGTCCCTCGGCGGACGAGCGCACCCCCTCTTTCGCCTCGATGGCCGCTTGCAGTCGATCGGGCCAGTGCCGGTCCTCGGCGACTCGTCCAGTGAACTCGTCAACCACTTCGACGCGGCCGTCACGCACGATCTCGCCGAGCAGATTCTCGGCGAGGTCCAGGCCGTCATCGGTGAGGTGGGCGGTACTGTGCTCGCGGTCCGCCTCGTAGTGGTGGCCGGCGTCAAGGCGGGCGACCAGCTGCGCCAGTCGCTCCGGTGTCAGCTGCTCGGTCTCGACACTTCCGGCGATGACCAGCGGAATCCGGGCCTCATCAATGAGAATCGAGTCCGCCTCGTCCACGATGGCTACGTCAAGCCGTCGGTGGACAATCTCCGCCGGGTCGAGGACCAGTCCGTCGCGCAGGAAATCGAACCCCGCTTCCTTTGCCGTTGCGTAGGTGATGTCGGCGCCGTAGGCCGCCGCCGCTCGGACGAACTCATGCCTTCCTGGACAAAAGCTACGCGAAGACCAAAGTAGCGATAGATGTCGCCCATCCACTCGGCGTCCCGACGAGCGAGGTAGTCGTTGAACGTCAATATGTGCACCGATCGCTTCAGTAGCGCGTGAACCACCGCCGGAGCTACCGCGGCCAGGGTTTTGCCTTCCCCGGTTTGCATCTCGACAACGAAGCCGTCGAAAAGTGCAAGGCCCCCCAGAATCTGGACGTCGAAGGGTCGTTGACCCAGCACCCGGCGGGCGACCTCACGGACTTGCGCGAACCCGGCTACGGTCACCACATCCACCGGCTCTCCGCCCTCCGCGCGAGTGCGCAGGGACGTCGCTTCCCGGCGCAGGGCGGCATCCGTCATCGCGGCCAGGTGAGCTTCAGCCCTGGCCACGGCCTGCAGTCGGAGGCTGAACGGGGTGAGGTTACTGCGGTGACGGTTGGGTCCCAGGCGCTCTCGCAGACGCTTGGTCAGACCGCTTGTCACGGGCCGGTCAATCAGATCGCTAATGTGGTTACCCCATCGAAGGCACGAAATCAGCTCGGCAACAGCGGTGAAAGTTTAAAAGTTTATGCCGTGCGCGCCGCAGCCTTGTGGGCAGGATACGCGCGCTGCTGGCTATGGTCCCCTGTATTATACACTATACCCACTGGCTGGGTGGAAGTCCTTTCCGCCCGATGTGCCCGAGACCGGCCTCTGGGGAGGCTTCACGGTCCGTGCCCGCGCGCACGGGAAACCTTGACCACACGGATCATGACTAGTAAGCTGCCGAGCGTTCACTCTGACCAGCGCAGGCCGAGTAAATCACCGGTCGGTTGACAGGGAGAGCGCCAGAGACGTTCGATCTGACCAGAAGGAGAGACGCATGGCCAAATACAGAGTAGCCGTCGTGGGCGGCGCCGGCACGTGGGGACGCTACTACATGCGGGCCTATGCCGAGCATCCGGACTGCGAGATCATCGCCCTCGTGGACCAGGCCAAGGATCGACGCCAGGCCTTCGCCGACCGCTATGGGGCGCAGGCGGTGTACGATTCGATCGAGGAGTCGCTGGATCGCGAGGTGCCGGACATCGTTTCCGCCATCGTGCCTGTCGGTCAGAACCGGCCGGTAGTGCTCGCCTGTGCCGAGGCCGGAGTGCGGGTCGTTTCCTGTGAGAAGCCGCTAGCTGTGCAACTGTCGGACGCTGACGAGATGGTGCGTGTCTGCCGAGAGCGCGGCACCTTGTTCGCCTGCGGCCAGTCACGCTGGATCACGCCGTACATGTCCGAGGCCATCGATTGGGTGCATGCCGGCCACATCGGCCGGTTGACGGCGGCCACCATCCCGGGAGGGCTTCCCGAGGAAGTTTCCGGCGGCGGCTGCGTACAGCTATCCGCCCTGCGCATCCTCTCAGGGATGGACGTGGCCTGGGTGGAGGGGTACACGCTGCCGCCGCTCCCGCGCTACGTCGCCTACCCGGACGGGCCGGAGGTGGAGAAGGACTGTCCCGCCTACGGCCGCCTCGGTCTGACGGGCGATATCATCTGTGATATTCCAGCACCCTCTCGGGACAAGGAGGACCGTCCCAGCGCTTTTATCGCCATTGAGGGGGAGGAGGGACAGGTATTCCTGTCGTCGCCACAACCGGTCCTGCTGCAGGGCACGGGCGCGCTCAGGAGTCCGGTTTTTCCCGAATTCCTTCAGCAACCACCAGCGGTCAACGCCATGTTCAACGGTCGCATCGAATCGCTGATGCACGCCTTCGACACCGGCGAGGAGCCTCCCTCCAGCGGCGCCGACTATCGTCACTGTCTGGAGGTCGCCATGGCTCTGGTGCGCTCCGCTGCCGACGGCAACAGACGCATCGAGCTGCCCTTCGCCGACCGCTCGCTGCGCCTTTTTCCCGCGCTCTACCGAGAGAAGGGCGGCGACGTCGCCGGCTGGGAGAGTATCGGCTACGCCGGACCGCCGAATCTGCCCCAGTAATGCCTCACGCCTGGCCTGATCACTGCTGAAGTAGGCGAGGAATTGGGCTACACCTATCCAGGCGAGACGTCACCCCCTACCAGGCTGAAGTGAGAGGGGCGTCCAATCGTCGGTGAGGATCCCATAGACGAAATGGTCACGCCACTCGCCGCGCAGCAGGATGTTGTGCCGCAGACGGCCCTCTCGCTGCATGCCGATCTTTTCCAGGACGCGCGCCGAGGCGACGTTGTCGACATCGCAGGTGGTGGCGATGCGGTGCAAGTCGAGCTGCTGGAAGCCGAGGCGCAGCAACGCCAGCGACGCCTCGGTCGCATAACCGCGGCCCCAGACATCCGCATGCAGACAGTAGCCGAGGAAGCCCACACGGTTATTCGGGCTGACCACGTCCAGGCCAACCCCGCCCACGACATCGCCGACGGAGCGGTCAACCAGCGCCAGTTCAAAATTCCGGCGGGGCCGCTGGCGGGCGGCGGCGAGCGCGCGGTTGACGAAGTCGCG
>Ga0310122_10002336_pt1 | contig 12060 bp, 14 predicted proteins | sample CB6_Bottom_1051__FD_203503 | JGI IMG/M metagenome (GOLD analysis project Ga0310122, IMG submission 203503) | Marine microbial communities from Western Arctic Ocean, Canada - CB6_Bottom_1051 | ecosystem: Environmental > Aquatic > Marine > Oceanic | place: Canada: Western Arctic Ocean | collected...
TATCCAATCAGAGGAAGAGCTTAACTTTATTTTTATTGCGTTACTTCTTATTATTCAACTGCTTAGTGTGTAACTGGTAGCGGTATTGTTGGCTGACCCCTTGATATGCTGGACAAAAACAAAAACGAAATAACTCTAAAACAATACGTTAACGTCAATACATGGATTACCAAGAACTCTATTCAATATTCTGAATTTGTTCCCGCATTTGTTCAATTAATACTTTAAGGTCAATGGAGATTTTGGTCATTTCTTTATCGGCTGATTTAGACCCTAAGGTATTGGCTTCGCGATTCATTTCTTGCATTAAGAAATCCAGACGACGGCCAACAACTTCCTGTTTTTTTAAAACATTGAGTACTTCGATAACATGTGTCTCCAGACGATCCAGCTCTTCGGCAACATCCAGCTTTTGAGTCAGAAAAACCATTTCTTGTTCCAGACGATCAAAATCGGGTGCGTCAAGGATTTCTGTAATACGCTCTTTTAGTTTATTTTTTATTTGTGCCAATACCTGCGGTAATCTTTGGTTTGCAGCCTGAACCAAGCCCTGTATTTGCTGACAGCGATCTTCTATCAACAGAGACAATTGCGCCCCTTCTCTTTCTCTGTTGTCTACCAGTTGTTGCAGAGCGCTACCAACCAAATCAAGTACACCTTGCAATAAATCGGGCTTATTTCTTTCAGGTTCTTGCTGTATTCCCGGGAAATTAAGCACCTCAAGCGCTGAAAACGTTTGTGCAGAATGCATCTGGTCTTCGATTTCCCCTGTCGCCTGTAATAAAGCTTTTACCGCCGCTACATTAATGGTGATCGTGTTCTGGCTGTTATCATTTTTTTTATAGCTTAATGCGCATTCTATTTTGCCACGTTGCAGTGCAGATTTCATCAGTAACCGGATATCGGCTTCGACAAACCGGATACGCTCCGGTATCTTGACTGAAATGTCGCTGTATCGATGATTAACAGACCGTAATTCGCAATTTATTGTTAAATTGTCTATTACTGCCTCGCTACTGGCAAAGGCAGTCATACTCTTTATCATTGTATTACCTATAGTTGTGTTTATTGTGCGCTCAAATTCACGACATAAATGACTAAATGTTACGATCCAGAAACTATCCTTAAGAATGGAATTACCTGCAATCGGCTACCATTATAACCAGTATATGACCGAACGGGAACTCGCCTGAATATCTCGCCATTAACAGGGTTTTGGCTATTGATCCGGAACAAAGACCGCAATCCGCCCAGGTATTACAAAATGCTCTTATGAACAAAACCTGGATGGTCTGATCCACTATGCTGGTTGTTTCTGAACGCAGCCTGGACTTTATTCCTGCCATCGCAATCAATGTCATCTGCACTTTAAGCACAGCCCTTATCATCCTTGAACTCAATTGCTGTAAAGGCAATTAAAAATCATTAAGCCAATAAAAGCGGGTATACTGAGCCGTTTTTCTATGAGTAGCAGTATGAGACCGAGTGGACGCACCCCCGAACAATTAAGAGATGTTAACTTTATCTGCCACTATACAAAACATGCGGAAGGTTCTGTCATGGTTGAGTTTGGTGATACCAGAGTGCTGTGCACAGCCTCTGTGGAAAAAAGAGTCCCCCGGTTTTTAAAGGGCAAGGGCGAGGGCTGGGTCACTGCTGAATATGGCATGCTACCAAGATCTACCCATGATCGAATGGGGCGTGAAGCCTCCAGAGGCAAACAAGGTGGCCGCACGCTGGAGATTCAGCGTTTAATTGGCCGTTCCCTCCGTGCTGCCATTGATTTAAAAGCCTTGGGAGAACATACCATTACGATTGATTGTGATGTTATTCAGGCCGATGGCGGCACTCGTACCGCAGCAATTACCGGTGGTTTTGTAGCCTTGTCCCTAGCGATCAATGGCATGCTGGCTAAAAAACAAATTAAAAAGAACCCCATTCACGGTCAGATTGCCGCGATTTCAGTCGGCATTTATAATGGAGCGGCTGTTTTAGATCTGGATTATGCTGAAGATAGTCATGCCGAAACCGATATGAATGTAGTGATGAATGATGCCGCTGCATTTATTGAAATACAAGGCACCGCTGAAGGCCACGCCTTTAGAAAAGACGAACTCAATACCATGCTGGAACTGGCAGAACACGGCATTAATCAGTTACTGGAAAAACAGCGCCAAGCATTAGCAACAGTTAAATAGTTTTTTAAAGGCGTATTTCCTATGGCATTGACAGACAATCAAACCCTCGTTTTAGCCAGTGCTAATCCAGGAAAAATCAGAGAAATTCAATCCATACTCACCCAGCAATCCATTGTGCCCCAGTCTCAATTTAATATTGAAGAGGCAGATGAAACGGGGTCCACATTTGTGGAAAATGCCATTATAAAAGCCAGAAATGCAGCGCTACACAGTCATCTTCCGGCCCTTGCAGATGACTCGGGCCTCGTGGTGGATGCACTCAACGGTGCCCCAGGTGTTATTTCGGCAAGATATGCCGGGGTGGGCGCCTCAGACCAGGAAAACTTACAAAAGTTATTAACCGATTTAGAGTCGGTTGCGGTTGAAAAACGTACCGCCCGGTTTGTCTGTGTCATGGTTTTCATGCGTCATGCCCATGACCCATTACCCATTATTTCCCAAGGACTGTGGGAGGGTGTTATTTTGTCAGCCCCCGCCGGTCATCATGGATTTGGCTATGATCCCATTTTCTGGGTGCCAAGCCACCAACAAACCTCTGCCGAAATGTCGCCGGACATTAAAAATAAACTCAGTCACAGAGCACAGGCATTACGCCAATTAACACAATTCATTAGCTCTTGATGTGGTGACCCGCGCTGCACATATAGCTGCCAACTACTTTAGTCATGCCGCACATCACCAAATTTCGGCATTGGGCAATGGCTTAATCAACGATACTTTTCTGGTTACAGCGGCGCAGGAATCCTTTGTATTACAACGTATTAACACACAGGTTTTCCCTGACCCGGCGGGCATGATGGAAAACTTGATCCGCTTAAACCAGCATCTTCGTCAAAAAAGCAGTTCAGAGGTCAGACTAAAGATACCTCAGCTGATAAAAACCCTGAATCATCATAATTATGCTGTTGATCCACAAAAAAATGTCTGGCGGGCTTTAGAATTTATAGACAATACCGTCAGTAAAGAGCTCATCAGCAATCTGGAGGAAGCAAAACAGCTGGGTTTTGCCTTAGCGCACTTCCATTGCTTATTCAGAAACGTCGCGCTGGATAGCTTTCATGATACCTTGGCAGGTTTTCATGTAACCCCTGAATATTTAAAATATTATCAGTCGCTTGAGGATAAACAGGGAAACCCTGTCGATGCTAAGAAAGTACAACGCTGTAGACAATTTATTGATAGCTTGCAAGCACAAGCATCTGTGCTGGAAACCGCACGATTAAAAGGCTTATTGACCGAATCGATTACCCATGGCGACCCTAAACTGAATAACTTTTTATTCAAAAAAGACAGCAACCAAGTGCTGAGCCTCATTGATTTAGATACTGTTAAACCTGGCTTAATCCTTCATGATATTGCAGATTGCTTACGCTCATGTTGTCATATCAAGGCGTCTCATAGCTTTGATATTGAGCGGTGTAACGCCATATTAAGCAATTACTTGCCCGAGATGCATGGTTTTTTAAATACCTGGGATTACGCTTATTTATACCCGGCCATTCAATTGATGCCCTTCGAGTTAGGCTTACGTTTTTTTAGCGATTATTTAGCCGGCAATTTATATTTTAAAGTGAATTCGCCAGAACAAAATCTGCACAGAGCATTGCATCAATTTCAATTATGCGAAAGTATTACACAGCAGGAAGGGGCGATCAGACAGCAGATTGAAATTTTCCGGACGGCTCACCGCTAATACCGTTTACCATTAGCCCGGGTTGACTTTGCGTGAGACAACGACCGCTGCCTTCACCCAGTCAAACCCGGTTTACCGCAACATCCCTTTACGTAATGACCGTGGGCTCGGTTCTACCTGTGCGTTTTTTAATTTCACAAAATTGTTCGGCAAGATTGATTAAATAAGACAGTGCCTGTTGCGCATCCTGATTATGTTTGCGGACATCCGCTTCATATTTTTCAAGATAAATTCTTAATGTTGCCCCTACCGTACCTGTTCCTGATAAGCGATAGATAATACGGGAACCATCCTCAAAACCAATGCGAATACCCTGATGACTACTGACGCTATTGTCTATCGGGTCGGTATAGCTAAATTCATCGGCATATTTGACGGTGTAATCACCAAATGACTGACCTGTAAGCTCGGGCAGCTGGCCTAGCAAGTGCTCAACAATTTCGTTAGCAATATCCTGATCGACGGCTTCATAGTCATGGCGGCAATAAATATCACGACCAAAAGTTTGCCAATGCTCTTGCACAATTTGCTCTACAGGCTGGCGCTTTTTAGCAATAAGGTTTAGCCAAAAGAGCACAGCCCATAACCCATCTTTTTCTCTGACATGATCTGAACCCGAACCGAAACTTTCTTCGCCACATAAAGTGATTTGTCCAGCATCCAGCAGATTGCCAAAATATTTCCAGCCCGTCGGCGTCTCAAAACAAGGCAAGCCCATTTTTTTAGCAACCCGGTCAACCGCTTGACTGGTCGGCATGGAACGAGCGACACCTGAAATCCCTCCCGAATAAGCGGGAATCAAATGGGCATTCGCTGCCATGATGGCCAGACTATCACTCGGGGTAACAAAAATATTTGCTCCCATAATCATATTCCGATCACCGTCACCATCCGATGCTGCGCCAAAAGTAGGACTGTTGTCGCCAAACATGCATGCGGTCAGCTCTTTGGCATGCGCCATATTCGGATCAGGATGCCCCCCCCCAAAATCTTCCAGAGGAATACCATTAATCACCGTGCCTGCAGGGGCGCCTAATATATCTTCAAGGATTCGGCGGGCATAAGGCCCGGTGATGGCATGCATGGCATCAAAACACAAAGTAATGTAATTAGCTGCAATGCTGTTCTTGACCAGCTCAAAATCAAAAATGCTTGCCATCAATGCAGCATAATCGTCTACCGGGTCAATAATGGTGACGATAAGGTCATCAATTTGTTGCTGGCCAATATGGTCTAAATCAAGATCCGCAATTTCTGCAATTTTGTATTCCGTAATATTTCGGGTATTTTCAAACAGTGCATCGGTAAATTTTTCGGGGGCCGGGCCACCATTATTAACATTATATTTAATACCAAAATCTTCGTCAGGCCCACCAGGGTTATGACTTGCAGAAAGAATAATACCGCCAAAAGCTTTATATTTTCTGATGATATGTGATGCGGCAGGAGTTGACAATAAACCACTCTGGCCAATGATCAGCTCAGAAAAACCATTGGCTGCTGCAATTTTTATAATAATCTGGATAGCATCGCGGTTAAAATAGCGACCATCACCGCCTAAAACCAAAGACTCTCCCTGAAAACCGTCAATAGAGTTGAAAATTGACTGCACAAAGTTTTCCAGATAATTGATTTGTTGAAAAACAGTGACTTTTTTTCTTAATCCGGAAGTGCCTGGTTTCTGATCGGTATAGGCCGTGGTTGATAGCGTATTGATTTGCATATTTAGAGCCTGACTGCATTTTTATTGTTATAAGTCGGTTTAAAATACACTAAAACATTCATTAATTGTAGGTTTTTATGAACCGGATACCATTATTCGTCTTTTTATGCTTAGCACCGGTTTTTCTTCTGGAATGCCCGAAAGCCGAAGAAAATATCTGGCTTTCCATTGATACCCAAAAGTTACAACTTGAAATTAAACAAGGTAGCAAGACCCTTGCCGTTATGAAAAACATTGCTATTGGACGCAATGGTGCAGGGTTTAAACAATCAATAGGCGATGACATTACGCCCTTAGGAGACTATAAGATTACATGGATGAATGCAAACAGTCTGTTTCATCGGTTTTATGGTTTTAATTACCCCTCCGAGAAAAATGCAGATCAGGCCTTATCCGCGGGTTTGTTAGACCAGCAAGCCCACGCGGCTATTATTGCTGCGCATCGACAGCATAAGACACCGCCACACTCCACCCCGCTAGGCGGCAGAATTGGTATTCACGGTTTAGGCAATGCCGATGAACGTATTCATAATCTGGTCAACTGGACGCATGGCTGCATTGCCTTAACCAATGCGCAAATTGATCGTCTAGCGCCCTGGATTACTGACAATATGCGGGTAAAAATAAAATAAAACTGGAAACTTTCCCCCAAAAAAGGCAGAATTGGCCGAAAGCTCTGTACGTACGTTATTATGCTCTTGGTCCGTTATTAATCTCTTTATAAGGAAACATAACATGATGAAAACAGTAAAATTTTCAGTAGTTGTTCTTGCTGCCGCTTTAGCAACAGGATGTGCGTCTAAATCTGATATCGAGTTTTTACAAACCCAAATTGATGCATTAAAAACCCAAGTATCATCAGATGTTTCTAAAGCGCGAGTATCCTCCGCTAAAGCCGCTGAAAAAGCGACATCTGCAGAAGCTGCTGCCAATCGTGCGGCTCAATATGCACAAGATACTAATAATAAACTTGATCGTATGTTCAAAAAGTCAATGATGAAATAAGTTAGAATGCAATCGTTTAAAAGCATCGCTTTCAAAAAGACCTGAGTACATTGCTCTGCTCAGTTTTTTTGCCCTTTTTTAACCGGCAGCATCCCGTTTTTCCTGTAAATAAGCACAGGAATGCCAGTACTTTGCTGCAAGGCCTGCCTTAATCCATCAATATCAAGAGCGGGCAGCGTCTCATCATTCGCTTTTGCTATCAGTTCCATTGCGATTTCCAGCCTTTGTTCCATGGCTAACTCTTGGCCTTCCATATCCGGATAAACTTCAATAAAAAGCGCATTATTTGACCATCCCACTTTTATAGCTTGATTAATAATATTGACTTGGGTGCCGGTTTTTATCTGTGAGAATAGGGCTTCGATATCTTCCGGGTACATACGGACACAGCCATGACTGACACGCATTCCAATACCATAGGGTTTATTAGTGCCATGAATAAGATACCCCGGAATAGCGAGTCTAATGGCAAAAAGGCCTAATGGATTATCAGGACCTGCCGAGACAATAGCGGGTAAGATATCCCCGCTTGCCTCATGCTCTTTGCGGATTGAGAGAGGAGGTATCCAGACCGGGTTTCTGGTTTTATGGGTCACGCGGGTTTTACCTAAAGGTGTATTCCAGCCTGCACGTCCGACACTGATCGGGTGAGTAATGACCTGTTTAAGCTGGCCATTACTCTGTCGGGGGTAATAATACAAACGAAACTCCGGCAAATTAAGCACTAAGCCTTGATGCACTGTCGCGGGTAACAAACGACTATGAGGGATGCTTATTAAAGTCCCTTCTCCGGGTAGCCACCTATCGACACCGGGGTTTATCCGGAGAATTTCATTTTGTCCTGCATTAAAATACCTAGCAATATCAAGCAGCGTATCTTCATAGCCGGAAAAAAACACCCGGGTTAAAGAAGATGTATCGCCAATGAGAGAGTCGCCGTTATTTTCAGGATATGAAAAACTAGTCGCTCCCAGCGTATTGCTTATTAATAACAGCAAATAAAATAGTGGCGTATTAAACATTGAAATAGGCTGTTGGACATAAATGTTTCCCTGCCAGACTTAAACTTTATTTTCACCGCCAAAAAATTCCAGAAAACGCGGTAAAAAATGAGCCAACTCCAGGGACATAATTGAAAAGTTTACATCAAATTGAGCCACTTCGTCATCTGCTTCTGTATCCGCCACTTGGTCTTGAATTAAATCAAGAAATTTCAGGCGTTTAATCGCCAGATTTTCATCGATAATAAAAGACAGGCGATCCGTCCAGTTAACGGCTAATTTAATTACTTGCTTACCCTTCTCCAGATGATTCGTAATTTCAGGCAAACTCAGGTTATGCCGTTTACAGCGGATAATACTGGCCTCGTCTTCTTTGCTACGCAATTCACATTCATCCTCAATGGTGACGCCCTCAGGAACGGAGTGCTTATCTGTCAGCCACTGCGTCATGACTGTTACCGGTGATTCAAGAGTATTGACCGGTACAATGGGCAAAGAGCCCAATCCTTTCCGTAAAAAACTTAATAAATCCTCTGCTTTTTTTGGCGTAGCGGCATTCACCACCATCCAGCCGCCTTTCGGGTCTATATAGGCATAGGTCTTTTTTGAGAATGAAAAAGCGCGGGGTAAAAGCTCAAAGATGAGTTCGTCTTTTAATGCGGCGCGTTCTTTTTTAGCTAATTTTCTAGACTCTTGTGCTTCAACATCCGCTATTTTTTCCTGTAACATTTCATTGATCACTGCCGCAGGAATGACTTTTTCTTCCTTTTTCAAACACAACATCATAAAACCATTGCTTGCGTGTATCAGTTGCTCAGCAGTATGATTAACAGGCGATGTCCAGCCTTGACTAAATTCATCCTGTTTACCACAGGGCTGAAATTGTTTTTCACTGAGTTTTTCTTCAAGCTCCTGACTGGATAAAGTAAAAGCTTCGGTAAAACGGTATAGTGCAAGATTTTTAAACCACATGGAATTTAACATCGACAATAAAAGGGGCATGCATTATCTCAGATTTACTGCGACCGTAAGGTTTATTTTTGGCAAACCCAATAAACCGGGCGTGCATTCCATTCATGAGACCTATGACTAAGCCTATCAGCGGATTTGCCCCGATCGCCGACAAATCAGCAACCTTACTGATTCTGGGTTCAATGCCCAGCCAAGTGTCTTTAGCAACCCAACAATATTATGCACATCAACGCAATGCATTCTGGCCTATTATGTTGCGTTTATTGGACCCGGATTGCCAGGCCACCACGTACGGTCAGCGCACAGCGCTATTACTTAATAATGACATTGCCTTGTGGGATGTTTTGCATAGTTGCCATAGAACAGGCAGCCTCGATACCGCGATCGCAATGAATTCCATAAAGGCCAATGACTTCAAAGCCTTCTTTGCGATTCACCCGGCCATTAACACGGTATGTTTTAACGGCGCAAAAGCCGAAAACATATATAAAAAAACCGTGTTACCCCAGCTTAACAGTCCCTTCAGCGATTTGACATATTTTCGATTACCCTCAACCAGTCCGGCACATGCAACGATGTCCTTTCAGGAAAAACTTGATATTTGGAAACACGCCATCAGCAATGATCACGTATAATCCTCTGTAAACAATTAAGGAAACACCATGGAATTTTCACTTTGGGAAAATCTTTTATTGGGCGTGATGGTACTGGGTGTCATATTATGGATGCGCCCAGGCATAAAATCTGCAGCCCACTTAAGCAAGCATTCAAAATCCGACTGGAAAGGTTTGCTGCTACCACTGAGTTTTGTAATAATATTTGTCGTCTTTTTAATAGCAATGGTTTAATCATGAGAGATAATAACGAAGTCGCCTACGGCGGAGATGAAGAACCGGAATATGATGAAAATGGTGATTTGATTGAGTATTACGCCATTCGCCCCAATAAATCCCAGATCAAAAGGGATATTGCGGATATTGCGGAACTTGCAGAAGCATTAACGCAATTAACAGATGTTCAGTTAACGGCCATGAAGCTGTCTGAAAAAACTAAAGTTGCCGTTAAAGAGGCAAAAATAATGTCGGCTACAAAAGCGGCCAGAAAGCGTCAACTTAAATTCATTACCGGACAACTAAGAAAGATTGAGCTGGATGATATTCAAGAAGCGCTGGATCGCATAAAGTCCAAGAGTGCGCATGGTGTCAGAGATCATCATCAGTGTGAGCAGTGGCGCGATAAATTAATTGCCAGTCAGGATAATACGGTATTAACCGCATTATTGAATCAGTTTCCAAATGCTGACCGACAATATTTAAGACAATTACAGCGCAATGCACAAAAAGAAGCCCTGCAAGAAAAACCCCCTAAAATGGCTCGGGTTTTATACCAATATCTCAAGGAACTGCTGATAGAGTAATGGATGGCATATTCCCCTGAATCAATTCGAACCCAGCACATCAAATAAATCCATCTGCTGATAAGCTAATGGCTGAGCTAAGGAATGTAAAGAGGAAAAACTGACCCCCAACAATCGCACATGACGCTGGCCAACATCCGTATCTTTTAATAAATCGTCAAAAATCCCGGTCGCGTCCCATGATGATGAAATGGCACGGGATAATGTTTGACTACGCGTTATTTGCACAAAATCATGATATTTAATTTTTATGGTGACAGTTCGCGCGCTTAATTTTTTCGCGTTCAGCTTGACCAAGGCCTGACTTAATAACTGATTTAACTGTTCTAGAATATGCTGCCGCTCTTTAATATCTGTTTGAAAGGTTGTTTCAACACCTACAGATTTACTGAGTCGATGGTTATTGACAGGTCTGAGGTCAATACCTCTGGAAATATCGTAATAATGCCGTCCGGCTTTACCGAAGGTTTGCAACAAAAAAGCGAGCGATTGTTTTTTTAGCTCACGCCCCGTTTTTATGCCATAAGCATGCATTTTCTTTTCCGTCGCTTTACCAATACCATGAAATTGGCCAATAGGCAGCATTTCAACAAATTGCGCGCCTTGCTCCGGTGTGATTAAATAAAAACCATCAGGTTTATCCCTGTCAGAAGCAATTTTTGCTAAAAATTTATTATAAGAAACGCCGGCTGAAGCAACCAGTTGCGTCTTCTCAAGAACCGCTTTTTTAATGTCTTTAGCGATTAAAGAGGCAGAGCCATGATGCAAAGAAGTATGACTGACATCCAGATAAGCTTCATCCAGCGACAACGGTTCAACTAACTCAGTAAAGCAGCTAAAAACCTGCCTGATACTGGCCGCGGCTTCTTTATAAGCCTCGAACCGGGGTTTTACAAAAACAGCCTGCGGGCATAAGCGATAGGCCTGAGAAGCAGGCATGGCGGAATGAATACCGTACTTTCGGGCTTCATAATTGCAGGTGGCAACGACACCTCTGGAATGAGGTTGGCCCCCAACCACTAGGGGTTTATGGTTATATTCAGGGAAATCACGTTGTTCGACCGCTGCAAAAAAAGCATCCATATCAATATGAATTATTTTTCGGCATCTATCAGGCATTGTTTTTAATATAACATCTATCGTTAACCCCGCTGGACAGGGCGAATAGCGAAACCCGGCATCACTGAAAAACCGGGTGTTGTTGCTCATAAGAGCCTATCTGTACGTAAACAAAGCGATCAAGGTACGGTACAGCGGGCTAAAGTATTATTCTTGAATTTCAGGTAACTCTAATTCGTCAATTAAGTTCCAGTCAGAAAAGGGAAAAGGTAATCTATCGGTGTTATAGGTTAGAAATAACAAGATATGATAAAGATAAGCGGAAAGTTTGCCGCCCAGTCCCAAGATATTTTTATTTGCCGCACCGGTCATTAAGGCAGATGCAACTTGTAATAATATGACAGCCCAAAGCAGAACTCTCACCAGGCCTACTATGACGGAAAAAACCAGCATAAAAAATATGCGTTTCCAGGTACTTATTTTCTTCAGGTTATCATTTATTTCTTGATCCATTGTCTCTTTTAACCTTTATTCATTAAATCACGTAAATCCAGTGCAGCAGCATTGGCTCGAGCAATATAGTTAGCCATCGTTAAGGAATAATTGGCAGTTATGCCAAAGCCATCACCACTTAAAACCATCGGGCTTAATATAGGGGTCAGAGCATTATCCAGTGCATGAATCATATTATCCAGCGTATTCATGGCCCGTTTATCAAGAATAATATCACCAAAATCAATTTTTATCGCTTGAAGAATATGCAATAAAGCCCAGCTTTCACCACGTGCTTCATAAAAAATATTATCAATTAATAACCACGGTGTTATACCTACACCTTTGGTTCTTTCTTCCACGTTGGTAGGTGCTACTTGTCCACTAGGGTCATAAAGGAGGCCCGCCGCCCCCGCAAACCGGTCTGTACTGGCGGTTAAACGTGTAGATAAACTACCAAGGCGTTTAATGACCACTTCCAGATAGGTCCATAAATTATC
>Ga0310122_10002338_pt1 | contig 12059 bp, 13 predicted proteins | sample CB6_Bottom_1051__FD_203503 | JGI IMG/M metagenome (GOLD analysis project Ga0310122, IMG submission 203503) | Marine microbial communities from Western Arctic Ocean, Canada - CB6_Bottom_1051 | ecosystem: Environmental > Aquatic > Marine > Oceanic | place: Canada: Western Arctic Ocean | collected...
GTTTATTTGCCTACCAAGCGTTGATTTTGCTGTCTGATCTTCCAGCCGATTCCCAACCATTCCATGCATTCAGCAATTGGCTAGCCGCAGTGATCGAGTGGCCAGTTTCCAATATCGGGGCGCTAGCTTTAGTGTTAGCTGCTGTTTCCATGAAAGGCACCCAACCGCGACATTCACTGACAACGTTTTTGGGTTACTGCGGGAAGATGAATCGCAGCAAAAATGGAGCGGCGATTGCAGCTATGGCTGGAGCACTGGGACTCGCTCTAGAGGGCCCGCGGCACTATGTGTCTGGTGTAATTAGCCGACCTTGGATTGGAAAGGGGAAGGCCCGTGTTGTACCCGAAGACATTCTTGCAGCGGCTCGCCTATTTTTTTTGGGATGTTGCGTTGTGGCAGCTTCGATTGCGGTGTTGGTGATCTTCGTGTGATTGTATCTATTGGCCATACTGTAGGGCCTCACTAAGCACTTCAGCCTGTATCCTTTCAACCTTATGCTTAAAAATTATATCCTCGGCGGTAACGCTTCGGCCGTAATAAGCGTGGTTGTACGCCCTGTCCGGGCCGATATAACCACCTTCAAGGGTCACCCCTCCGTAAAAACCCTGACCGCGGGCAAATGCGAGAATGTCGTAGTCGAGATTGAGAGTAGTCGCACTCTCGATCGTGCTTCCGACAAGCCCCACAGAGATTCCAGCCTCACCCCCAAGAGTTGCTGTGCCCGAGGCAATTTGTTTAAGGGCTCGACTGTTCATGATCAATAACATGACCTCTAGTTTTTCAAAGCCGATTTGTATTCCAATGCTCGCTTCTCCCATGACACAGAAAGATGGTGCCGACCATCCTCCATTTTTATTGTTGCGAGCTACGAGCACACACTGGCCGCCACTCCCACCTATGACTATCCCTGCTTTAATTATGTCGGGTGCAATTACGACGCCTTTTGCCCGTTTAAATTGTACCTGGTAGTCCAACCATTTAGGGTCGGTCAAAAGCGATTTGGCAAGTGCCGCCGAGTCCTCTATTAATTTTTGTGGATCGTTGGCCCTGACGTCCTGTTGCGCACATAGGCTGATGATCGTAAGGGCGATGATTCCTTGGAATGCTAAAAAGCGTGTCATCATACCACCATGGGGTTTGTGGTAACTGTAGGTTCAGAGTCGGAAAGGCCTTCAATTCTTGTCCATCGCTTTTCACGGGGACCAAAATTAAAATCTGCTGGATGAAGTATTTCGGCTAGAATTTCTACTGATTCGACGAGACGCGGCCCGGGTCTGCTGAAATATTGATTGCCATCTACAACGTACATCTCTCCAGTCTTAACCGCCCGTAAATCTTGCCACTCTGATTTGCTCCTCAGAAGACTTAAGTCATCGCAGGCGCGGGCTAAATTGAAACCGCATGGTGCGAAAATAAGTACATCTGGATCTGCTTGCGTAAGCGTCGACCATTCAATCGGGTTCGCGTCGAGTCCGGCTTTGCCAATCACTTCGGTACCTCCTGCGGCATCAACAAGATCTGGCAGCCAGCCGCCTGAGCAGTAAAGCGGATCAGCCCACTCCAGACACACTACACGTTTCAGCAGGGGTCTCACTGCCGATTGGGATTGGCGCGCTATCGATTCAACGCGACGCGCTAAATTATTAGCGAGAGCGTTTCCATCAACGCAAAGTACTTTCCCTATTCGGCGAATATCAGACCACACATCATCGAGTCGCTTCGGTTTTACCGAAACCACCTGTGTCTGAACCAAACCCAAGTCACTTAATGAGGCCTCTACTTCGCCAAGGGACACAGCGCAGACCTCGCAGCGGTCCTGTGTCAGGATGTGAGACGGATTGAGAGTGCGCAACAGTTTGAGATCTAATTCATAAATACTTAATGCTGACGTAACGAGGTATGAGACCCTGTCATCAATGCTGGCACTGGTTCCTCCGGCCTGGAAGACAGGACGCGTACATGCCGGGAGGTGTGCAATCTCGGGGGGGTAATCACACTCATGTGAACGTCCTACCACATATTGGCTGAGGCCGAGGGAGGCGACGATTTCAGTTGCGCTTGGAACGAGAGAAACAATCCTCATCGAATTACCGAGTGTAGGCGAGACTAACGGAGAAGAAGTGTGTGTAGCAGGAGGCATCACACAAGATACCATATAAAGTAGGGTAGAACTACTTGGGCACAAGATTTGTATATCTAATTCGCCATTCTCGCCCTATCCCGGGTCCTGGCTCATGATCAATCCGAGTTATCGAGAGATTCTCAGTTTCGAAGCCTAAGCAGTCGCTTGGAGGAAGGCCAAGAGCATGACCCAGCGCAGCGCGGATTGGTCCACCGTGGGCTACTGCGATAATGTTGCGTCCTGGGTGGGCCTCAGTTAGGCGATCGATCACTCCAGCCACGCGATGAGTCAGGTCAATATAACTTTCTCCACCAGGCGGGCAATGATCGACTGTGGTGAACCAAAATCGATGATGATGAGGTGCGGCGAGTGCAGGGATATCGGCATACGGCTGACCCTGCCAATCACCAAAATTTTGCTCCGAAAGACCTGGTTCGACCAGAGGATCAGGAGAGGATAAACCGGCCCCGACAATTGCATCCAAGGTTTGTTTGCTGCGCTGAAGAGAGCTATGCACACAAATAGCGTTCTCTGGTAGCAAACGTGCAAGTGCGCTGAACTCCTTTGGCGAGTCGATCTCTGCAGGCATATCTGAATTGCCATAAAGACGGCCTTGATTGCTAGTAACGGGTGCGTGTCGTATCCACCACCAGCGGGTGACAGGGAATTTTGTTATGGGAAGTTTGTTGTTCATTCGCCTAATTGTAGAAGTTGACCGTGGATTCGGGCGTATCGCAGTATTGCGAAGAAGATAAAAATACTAGTCGTCACAAAAATTAGATTAAGTGCGACAGCGTTTAACAACAAATCAATCCGGAAAGTTTCGTCAATAAGTATGGCACGCAAACCCTCGAAAACGTGAGTCGAGGGGATTGCAGTTGCAATTGGTTGTAGCCAGTCCGGTAACACTGATATCGGGTAATAAACTCCACTCACCGGCTGAACCAAGAAGATTGCTGCCCAACCAAGGCTTTCAGCGCCTTGTCCGAACCTCAACACGAGCCCGCTTACTACTAAACCCAACGACCATCCCATAATTATTAGATTTGCGAAGAAAGCCGCTAGCGGTACACCAAGCGCGAATACCGAAACGTCGAATAGGATTATTGCCAAAATCGCCGCGCCTCCTACGCCGATAAGGGTCCGCACTAAGCTCACCAACAATAAGGCCGTGATCATTTCTCCGGGCCTGAGTGGGCTCACAAATAAATGCCCCAAATTTCGTGACCAGATCTCTTCTATGAAGCTCAGAAACAAACTAATTTGAGCGCGAAACATCACGTCCCATAAAAGTACTGCCGAAATTAGAATTCCGGCAGCTTCTGCTACCCACGAGCTGTGAGTTTCGAAAAACAGAGTGATGAACCCCCACAGGGTCATTTGTAAAGCGGGCCAATAGATCAGCTCAAGCAACCGCGGCCAAGATCCGCGGATCAAATAGTAATGCCGAAGCACCATGGCCCAGATTCGAACCCAAGCTTGTTTCGTGTGTATGCTCATTGAGCTGTCTCCGAGGCCGCGATCCGATCCCGGGCAATGTCAAGGAATACTTGCTCAAGAGTTTGACGACCAAAGCGAGCAATTAAGTGCGATGGTGTGCCACGGTCAACGATTCGTCCGGCTTTGAGCACCAGCACATCGCTACATAACCGCTCCACTTCGGACATATTGTGTGAGGCAAGTAAAATCGTCGCGCTGGTTTCACGCTGATAGTCTTCCAGATAACCTCTAACAGCGTCGGCCGTATCTGGATCCATCGATGCGGTTGGTTCGTCGAGCAACAAAAGACGAGGCTTATTGAGCAAGGCCTTAGCCAGGGAAGCGCGAGTTTTTTGCCCGGCAGACAGCTTGCCAGCAGGTCGGTCGAGGAATTCTGTGAGATCAAAATCGCTCGCTAACTGATTTATGCGAGAGTTTATTTGTGAAATGCCATACAGGTGGCCATAGACAATCAGATTTTCACGAACTGTTAGGCGGTGAGGCAAATCGACATAAGGTGAAGAGAAATTCATCCAAGGCAGTACGCGATGTCGGTGGCGGATCATATCTTCGCCAAAAATCCTAATTTCACCGGAACTCGGGAGTAAAAGTCCCAGCAGCATGCCAAGGGTAGTGGTTTTGCCAGCACCATTGCCTCCTAGTAGACCGACGGTGGATCCACGGGCAAGATCAAAACAGATCCGATCAACCGCGACCACATTGCCAAACCGTTTTGAAAGATCGCGAACGTTAATGATTGTTTCGGACATCGTGGCGCAACCTGACCTGACATGTCTTCAGGGTCAATGACTGCGAAGACATATGCGTCTGTGTTGGCGTTGGTCCTGATATACCATCCATAGCCAATACATAAGGACTTGGTGAGATATGTTTCTCAGATGTTGAAGATTTTGTTCACGTACAGACGGAGCATTGTGGTTTGCGCAATGCACCATAATAAATGATGGCCGTGAGCAAAGACACCCGCGCTTTAGTTTTCCTGTCGCACGTTTGCCTTGCGTATGAGTTTGTACACGATCGGGGCTAATGCCAAGCCTACTAGGCCGATAAGTGCGGCGACCACCCGAGGGGTCATAATGCTTTTCAGGGAGAATCCGTCCTCCGATTGGAGTAGGTCATCCAGTTCAGCCCCTGCCAGTGAAAGTATCAATGCTGCTGGAAAGCTGCCGAGCAAAGTGGCAACAAGAAAGATTTTAACGCGTACGCCGAGAATTCCCGCTGCTAGGTTTACCATCCCGAAGGGAAATAAGGGCACTAGGCGCATCGTTAACAAGTAGCTAAAAGCATTTTTCTGAAAGCCGGCCTCCATTTTTTGCAGAAATTTCCCTCCCCGCCGCACCAGAAAGTTTCCAACGGCGTTTCTGACAACCAGAAATACGATGGTTGCTCCTATTGTTGCGCCGGTCAAACTTAGCAGGGCGCCCGGAAAGGCTCCGAATAAAAATCCTCCTGCTAGAGTTACGAAAATTGGGCCAGGCAGAGAGAGTAGGACCACCCCTACGTATACTGCTAAGTAAGTGAATGGCGCTAGGAGTCCTGCATTTTCAACCCAAGTAGCGAGGTCATTGCGATGGGAGCGTAGGGTCTCAAAGCGTAGGTAAGACTCAACATCCAAGACAAATGCTATGCCGATCACCCCGACTAAAGCGACTAACGGTAAAGCACGCAACCAGAGGGGATGGGTTCGAATTTGCTGGTTCTCGCTAAGTTTAGGGCAGTCAACTGAATCTTCCCCATCAGGCACCGTGGAACGGGCCGGATGGCCATGTGCATTCATTAATTATTGATCGTTTTGTATCAATTGTGGTAGCGCGCGTCCAACTTCTTTGAAGTCGTAGCAAGTATCGGAGACCATCACAATATCGAGCGCTATGCTGGCTGACGAGCGTAACCGTAGCGTGTGTTGGGCAGCTGTAAGAAAATAGCGCCTAGAGCGCCAATTGACTTCACTGAGGTGACCTCGTATACACCCGCCCATTCTATCTTCGCCAGCGGGGGCAGTTAAGTGAAACGGACCTACCAACCTAGCGTTTTAGTTCGTAAGCGCAGGCACGGGTTTCGCGCGCGCATGTCGTCTGTGGCTGGCCGGAGAATCTTGGCCAGGAGACGGGCAAAAGGGCGCAAGCGTCTGTCTGCTTGAGTTGCTGACGGGGCCATGCCACGGCTCAAAAAACGACAAGATTTTATTCGTTTAAGCAAATTTGGCCGTAAGGTGGGGATGCGTCATTTTGTGCTCCAGGTGGCACCACGACCTTCGGGTGACGCTGTAAATTCTGAGCCGCGTATTGGCTTGACGGCAAGCCGCCGAGTTGGTGGTGCGGTCCAGCGCAATCGAGCACGACGCCGATTGTGTTCGCTGGCCGAACAGGTCATAAACCTCAATGCACGGCCAGATCAGGATTATGTGTTGATAGCACGCAGTGAGATATTGTCGGCTTCATTTGGTCAGCTTAAGTTGGAGTTGGAGCGCGCTCTGGATAAACTCAATCTCCGTCGGCGCGCGTCGGATAATCGATAATCGAGGGTTTGATTCCGATGAGTCCTTTTGCCGTCGGGTTGCGTGGTTTGGTGCACACTTACCGCGTGTTTGTAGCGCCATGGTTGCCGCCGGCATGTCGGTTTACCCCAAGCTGTTCGGTTTATGCGCTTGAGGCACTGAAGCGACATGGCGCGTTTCACGGCGGGTGGCTGAGTGTAAAAAGACTTGCTAGGTGCCAGCCTTGGGGTGCTTGGGGGTACGACCCGGTGCCAGATGGCCCAATCCACGATCCTTCTCACCGCGGTACTCCAGGATGAACACATGAACGAGCAACGGAACCTTTTGCTTGCGATTGTTGTATCGGTTGCAATTTTGTTCGGATTTCAGCTTGTGTTCAGCCCTCGAACAATGCTGCCAGATGAGGAAAACGAGCCCGCACAAACAGGGATCACTCAAACACCGACACGGGATTTTGTCCAATCCCCGCCGAACGATCGAGAGGACCTCTCAGTCCCTGTTGATCCCAGCGCAGAGCGCACAGTTCTGCTTGAGGAAGCCGCTCGCATCCCGATCAACCCTCATGAGGAAGGGGCTGCAATTTCTGGTTCTATCGCCCTTAAAGGGGCACGTATTGATGATGTTGTTTTGAATCGGTACCAAGAAGAGATTGAACCAAATAGTCCCCGTATCGTGATGTTCTCTCCACTCGAGACTGCTCTTCCATACTACGCTGATTTTGGCTGGGTTGTGGACCAGGGCATTGAAATTGAATTGCCAGACGGTGAAACAATCTGGAGTGCCGATCGAGACAAACTGATTCCTTCCCAACCAGTAAAGTTAAGCTGGCAAAATGGGCAGGGGTTGCGTTTTGAGCGGGAGATTGCCGTTGATGAGAACTACATGTTCACGATCACCGATCGCGTCATCAACGATGGTACTCGGTCATTATTATTGTACCCCTACGGGCTCATTAGCCGAACAGATGAACCCGATACGTTGGGATTTTTTATTCTCCATGAAGGTCCCCTCGGCGTGTTTGACGGGACTCTTCAAGAATTGACCTATGACGACCTTAGGGATAATCCGGCTGAGACAGTACAGAGCACCGGCGGTTGGATAGGAATTACCGATAAATATTGGTTGGCGGCGTTAATACCCGACCAAAATATTCCCATGACGGGTCGTTTTTATTATACCAACACAGGAAGCCGCGAAAAATTCCAAGTTGATTATTTACTTGAAGGGAAACCACTTGCCCCGGCGGGGCGCATAGAGGTTACAAACCGTTTGTTTGCGGGCGCGAAGGTAGTGACCCTGCTTGATCAATACGAGAGCGACTTTGGTATCGCGCGCTTTGATCTGGCAGTAGATTTTGGTTGGTTTTATTTTTTAACCAAGCCACTTTTTTATCTTATCCACTACCTTACGGGGTACCTCGGCAATATCGGGCTCGCTATCTTGTCAGTAACTGTGATCATCAAGCTGATTTTTTTTCCGCTAGCTAACAAATCATATACTGCAATGAGCAAGCTAAAAAAGTTGCAGCCGGAAATGATGAAATTGCGAGAGCAGTTTGGTGACGACAAAGTGCGCCTTAATCAGGAAATGATGGCCCTATACAAAAGGGAAGGAGCAAATCCGCTTGCTGGTTGTTTGCCAATCGTGATTCAGATTCCAGTCTTTTTTGCTCTTTATAAAGTGTTGTTTGTTACAATTGAAATGCGACACGCGCCGTTTTACGGCTGGGTCCAAGATCTTTCGGCACCGGACCCAACAAGTATATTTAATTTGTTCGGTTTGCTTCCGTACACCCCACCCGAATTTTTAGCTATCGGCCTCTGGCCGCTAGCGATGGGTTTCACAATGTGGTTGCAGCAAAAACTCAACCCCGCACCTCCTGATCCGACGCAAGCGCGAATTATGATGCTTCTGCCGGTTGTTTTTACTTTCTTGTTCGCGAGGTTCGCCGCTGGGCTGGTTATATATTGGACATGGAACAACGTCCTGTCCATCCTCCAGCAGTGGGTTATCATGCGCCGAATGGGGGTCAGGGCGTAACGTGACTGGGGCCTGCAATGCGGGAGGGGCTGCAGCGGTAGCAGCAGCGCGGAGGCTGTTTGCACAAAAATGCGAGTTCATCCAGAGTGCTGCGCGTCTGGATCAGATTCCTGTGGCGGACGAAGATGAAGTCGCGTTCGCTGGACGGTCAAATGTGGGGAAATCGAGTCTGGTGAATTCCTTAGTCGGACGAAAGGCGCTCGCTCGATCATCTACCACACCTGGTCGTACTCGGCAGATCAATTTTTTTGATCTTGGCGGACGCCTAATGCTTGTTGATCTCCCTGGGTACGGCTACGCTCGCGCCTCAAGATCGGATATCTCGGCTTGGACGAATTTGGTTTGTGATTATTTGCGGTCGCGCGCAAATCTAAGACGGGTCTGTCTGTTAATTGACTCTCGCCATGGCCCAAAAGACACTGATTTTGAAGTAATGTCTTTGCTCGACGAAGCTGCAGTATCTTATTTGATTGTGCTCACTAAGATTGACAAACTTGACGGCTCTGCCCTTGGTGAGCAAATAGAGAAGGTCTTGGCAAGAATCTCCAAACGGCCAGCGGCCCACCCCTTCGTGCTTGCGACTAGTGTGCGCAACAGCGCTGGAATAGGTGATTTGCGGCTGTCTTTGGCGGAGTTGGTTCAATCAATTCCGCGTATATAAAATATCCTGTAATCTGAACGAATATGACCAAATCCACCGATCTTGCCACCCCTGAGCAACTTCGAGTCGCCGCAACGTTGTCCGAGGCCTTGCCTTATATGCGTCGCTTCAAGGGCAAGACTTTCGTGATTAAGTTTGGTGGTCATGCGATGGATGACGATACGCTAGCTGACTTGTTTGCTCGTGATGTGGTGCTGTTAAAACAAGTAGGCATAAACCCGGTGGTTGTGCATGGTGGCGGACCACAGATTGATCGCATGTTGGAACGCCTTAAGATTCAGAGCTCATTTATTGACGGCCTAAGAGTGACAGACGCGGCTACTGTGGAAATCGTCGAAATGGTACTTGCTGGCTCGATAAACAAGCAGGTGGTCTCAGCAATCAATCGCGCTGGCGGTTGCGCCGTGGGACTATCGGGAAAGGATGCTGACTTGATTCAGGCGCGACCGTTGCGGCGCGCCAATCGTGACCCTGGTTCCCAGATTGAGAGAGTACCGGACCTTGGCTTTGTAGGTGATCCGGAGACAGTTAATCCGGCCGTACTCGAAAAGTTTGCACAGGCCGAGATCATTCCCGTCATTGCTCCGATAGGCATTGGTGATCGAGGCGAGACCTATAATATCAACGCGGATACGGCCGCTGGCGCGATTGCTGCAGCGTTATGTGCGGCTAAGCTAATAATGATGACCGATGTGGAAGGATTGCTTGACCAGTCTGGGACGCTGATACCCCGGCTCAATCCTGATGAGGCGAGGGCGATGCTAAGGGATGGCACCATTGACGGGGGTATGATCCCGAAAGTAGAAACCTGTCTTGCTACGGTCAAGGGTGAAACGGAGGCAGCGCATATCCTAGATGGCCGAGTTCCGCACGTGCTTTTGTTAGAAATCTTTACTCCACATGGTGTTGGCACCATGATCGTTGACGACGAAGGCACACTTGGGGATGACAAGGCAAAAAAGACATAAGGCCCATAAGCTAAGCTATTGTTGTGGTTCCGTGTCGCGCTGTTAACGTGGACACTTTCCTGGAAGTGGTTATCGCTAAATTTTGATGGCAACTAATCACCTTGTCATTGCCGTGAGGCTAGGACAGTGTGACGAGATGAATGATTCCGCGCCGCGATCGCAGTTATTGGTTCGAAGCCGCCTAGGCAGTCCGGAAGCTTGGCTCTTCGATCTAGATAACACACTTTATCCCGCAGCTTCTAACCTTTTCGATCAAATCGACCAGCGCATGGGTGTGTACATCTCAAACTTGCTGGGAATAAGCCAAGAACGTGCGCGCGAACTACAAAAACGCTATTATCGAGACCATGGAACAACTTTGAATGGGTTGATGTCCCATCATGCTGCCGATCCTGACGCCTACCTTGAATATATTCACGATATCGATCTTACCGTTATTAGCTCGGCACCGTCCCTAGCTGCTGCCTTATCTCGGCTTCCAGGGCGCAAAATTGTTTTTACCAACGGCTCGGTAGGACATGCAGAGCGAGTCATGGCGAGACTCGGCGTTACTAATTATTTTGAAGGAATTCATGATATTAAGGCTAGTGAGTATAAGCCAAAGCCGGCTTATGCAGCTTATCGTTCAGTGATTTCGCGGTTTGGGTTGACAGCTGGTTCCGTTGTTATGATCGACGACATACCCACTAACCTTGAGCCAGCCGCGAAGCTTGGCGTCACTACGGTTTGGGTGCGGAATGATCGCTGGGCGAGCTACGTTGCAGGTGATCATATTGATCATGTGACTGATGACCTTGCAGAGTGGTTAGCCCGCATTGCTATCGAGTGAGTTACAAATGCGGCTGATGATGTAGGCAAATCCACTGGACTGAAATCGCGATTAAATTAGCTGGCATCAAACAACTTCTTGGGATCGCTGCCGAACGTACTTATCAAAGCCGGAAGAAAAACCATGACAAATGACAACCTGGAGCAGTCCATCGAAGACGCTTGGGAGAGACGGGACTCCATCACCCCTGTTACCGAGGGGTCAGTTCGTGATTCCATAGGAACGGCGCTAAACGGACTTGACTCGGGCCGCTATAGAGTTGCTGAACCGCGTGGGTCCGGGTGGTTTGTCCATCAATGGCTAAAAAAAGCTGTACTGCTGTCCTTTCGTCTCACTGATATGCGCCCTATAGAAGGGGCGCCAGGTGGCGCGTTCTGGTATGACAAGGTGCCATCTAAATATGCTGATTGGGATTCTATGCGCTTTGCTGAGGCCGGGTTTAGAGCTGTTCCTGGCAGTTTAGTCCGTTATTCAGCCTATATTGCGCCGGGCGTGGTATTGATGCCATGCTTCGTTAATCTAGGGGCATATGTTGGCGAAGGCACGATGATCGACACGTGGGCAACGGTTGGATCGTGTGCACAGATTGGCAAGAACTGCCACATATCTGGGGGCGCTGGCATCGGTGGTGTGCTCGAGCCATTGCAGGCAGAGCCTGTGATTATCGAGGACAACTGCTTTGTAGGTGCCCGAAGTGAGGTGGCCGAAGGCGTTATAGTTGAAACGGGGGCTGTGCTGTCGATGGGTGTGTACATTGGAGCTTCCACTCGAATAGTGGACCGTGACAGCGGCCAAATATATGTTGGCCGAGTTCCTGCGTACTCCGTGGTAGTCCCGGGTTCTATGCCAGGTAGGCCGCTTGAGGATGGAAGTCCTGGTCCATCGCTATATTGTGCGGTAATCGTGAAGCGTGTTGATGCGGGAACGCGCTCTAAGACCTCCATTAATGACTTGTTGCGTGACTGACGTCTGACGGAGTTAAAGTTTTTGCTAGGTTGCCATGTACACGAGTTCGCACGTTCTTGCTGCGGATCGGGGATCTAATCCAGCAAGCTATCGTTTTTAGGGGGGGGGATACCAAGCGCGAACAATTCAAGGCGCCGTACACGTAACCGGTAGATTTAGGTAGCAAAGTCGGGTCCACCATACTGCGGTGAAAATTACTCCAGCTATTGGCTTAACGCGTTGGAAAATTCCAATCCTAGCCGAACCGACTTCATAGCTGAACGACGTTGTTGTCGGTCACTTTTGATAAAATGTTCCTTTTTGTCATGAAACGTCTTGGGTGCATTACATAAAGGCCATTTCAGTCCGAAATGGACGCGCAAGCAAAGCAGCAATAGTAGTGTCGATATCTGCCCTATCGTGCAGCACTGAGTTGACCGCGTAGGATATTGGCATTTCTATGCCGTATCGGGAGGAGAGATTTGCAATCGAGACTG
>Ga0310122_10002340_pt1 | contig 12053 bp, 10 predicted proteins | sample CB6_Bottom_1051__FD_203503 | JGI IMG/M metagenome (GOLD analysis project Ga0310122, IMG submission 203503) | Marine microbial communities from Western Arctic Ocean, Canada - CB6_Bottom_1051 | ecosystem: Environmental > Aquatic > Marine > Oceanic | place: Canada: Western Arctic Ocean | collected...
GTTTCCCGACCCCAGTCGCGCTCCGGCCAGGACACCAGTTCTTCGTCGCTGTCGAGCCACAGCAGATAGGGATTGTCCGCATGGCGGGCCAGCGCGATTTCGGCGAGCTGATTGCGCGCGGCGGCAAAATCATCCCGCCACGCGATGGCGGCGGTGCTGACCCCGTCCGCCGGCGCGCCGTTCTGGCCGCCTGTGCACGCGCCGATTAAAATCGGCAAGCCGAAGCGCCGCACCGAGGCGATGGCGCCCCGCAAGCACGGCCCGTCGCCGTCGCTCAGGATGCAGACGAGCGGGAGCGGCCGATTCGGGGAATCCGTCACGCCATCACGTTCGCAGCAACCATTGGCCCTCTCCCTGAAGCACCAGGCAGGTCAGGATTCCGGTATCGTAAGCTCCGGTATCGATGCCGATGCGGTTGGCGAGAAGTTCGGGCCGCTTCCGCACGGAATGGCCGTGCACGACGACCCGGCCGTGATTCGCGTTCGACGTCAGAAATTCATCGCGAATCCAGAGCAAATCGTCAGGCGATTGTTCGTCGAGGGGGATGCCGGGTCGGATACCGGCATGCACGAAAAAATAATCACCCGCGACATGGGAGATTTCCAGGCCGCGTAAAAAGGCCAAATGCCGCGCCGGCAGGACGTTGCGGAATTTCTGCTGAATGGCGATCAGGCGGTCCGGGTCGGTTTGCAGGGGCGACGCGGGAACGCCATAGCTGATCAAGGTATTGGCGCCGCCAAAATAGAGCCAGCTTGCGGCATCCGATGCGTCCTCGAGAAAGCGCAGCAGGTAATCCTCATGGTTGCCGCGCAGATAAATGGTTTCGAAGCCGTCGATCGGTCCGCGTGACAACAGGTCAAGCAATTCACGGCTTTGATTTCCGCGATCGACATAATCGCCGAGAAAAATCAGCTTATTGCGCGCCGCCGGGTGGGCCGCGCGATCGGCGGATATCTTGCCGATCAGCGTGTCGAGCAGGTCGAGCCGGCCATGAATGTCGCCAATGGCGTAAAGGCGCATATCCGCGTCCACGCGCGGCGCGGCAATATGTTCGGCGCCGCGTTTCCGGCGCTTGCCAAATAATCCAAACATCATCCCTAATCTAGGGCCCCGGGACACCGGGGCGTTTTAAACGCCGCTATCCGTTTCCGTGGGCGCGTCGAGAACGCGGAAATGCTCCCAGTCCGCCTTGCCGCCCTTGTTCTCCAGATGGCTGACCAAGGCGGCGACCACGCCACGCGAGAACTGATGATCCACATCCTTCTGCAATATATCCACGGCCTTGATGAAATCCATGCCCTCGCGGTAGGACCGCGGGCTGATCAGGCCGACAAAAGTGTTGGCCACGGCGCAAATTTGCGCCGATTTGAGAATATCGTCGCCCGCCAGACCATTGGGCACGCCCGAGCCATCGATGAATTCCAGCATCTGGCCCAGGGTTTCCGCCACCGGCCCGCCAAAGTCGATTCCTTCGAGAAGATCGGCGCTGGTCAAGGTGGAGTCGCGAATCAGCGTGCGCTCCTCCTTGGTCAATTTGCGCTCGGCCGTGAGCAATTCCTGGGGCACCAATATCTTGCCCAAATTCATCAGCGAGGCGGCGATATCGATGATCTCTATGAGGCTCTCCTCCAGCTCCATATCGGTGGCGATGGCGCGCGCGACTTCCGCCGTGCGGGTCGAATGATGGGCCGAATAGGGATCGCGCCGATCAACCACGGTGACCAGGGTGTTGACCAATTCGCGCATGGTCTTTTCGCGCTTCTCGCGTTCCATTACCGCTTCGGTGATGTCCTCGGAGACCAGCAGCACGCCGGGCGGCATGCCGAGGGTTTCGTGCAACGGGATATGTTCCGACTGGATGACATGGAAGACACCCGCATCGTGCTCGTCCTCCTCGCGGTGCACATCGGTGAGCGGCTCGCCTTCCGCCAAGGCTTCGCGGTTGAGCTTCTCGATCTTCTTGGCCCGCACCGGGCCGACCATCGCCGCCAGGGTCTTGCCGCGCACTTCGGCGATCTCGATGCCGGCCCGGTCCGCCACCTTCTTGTTGCCGAAGCGATAGGTCGAGGTCTCGTCGATAATGGCGATCTCGTTGGGCTGGCTGTCGGTGACCAGGCGGAGGAAATTCTGCTGCCGCTCGAACCGCTGGGCGAGATCTTTCAGGTTGGACGCCATATCCGTGGCCCGCGCCGAGGACGCCATATACCACACCGCGAGAAGCGCCGTGCCGACCACGGCGATGACCAGGATGAAGGTGATGATGATGGCGTTGCGCCGCGAATCCGATCCCGCCATCGCTTCATCGCGGTCGACCTTATACAGCAATGTCCATGGCGCCAGGGAAATGCTGCGCGACGTCACCAGCACTTCGCGGTCGCCGCGATAATCCCGCTTGACCCCGAAACCGCCCGGCTTGGCGATGGCGTAGGCGGCGGCGAGATCGGTGGTATCCAAGGCCAAACTGCGTTTCAGCGGCGCCGTGCCATCGGCCTGCGGCGACAGATATTCCACTGTCGAGGGGGTTTGGCGCACCAGCAGCGCCTCGGCGCTTGCCTCGGTCGTGCCGGGCTGCTTGAGGCGGCCGTAGAGCTCCTCTTCGACCAGCTTGATGCCGATCACATGGCCGATCTGCGCCGCCGGATCGCCCTCCCGTTGCAGCATGAAGATCGGCGCGACAAAGGCGATGCTGGGATGGCCGGCGGCGCCCGCGTAAATATCGCGCATGCCGCGCTCGCCCTGCGGCGTCTCGCGCAGCAGGGCGCGCAGCTTTTCGTCGCCCGGCGGCATCTCGGGCGTGGCCACGAGAATACGGCCATTGGCATCCGCCAGCGCCAGGCCGGCGAGGCCGATGCGCTCCACATTGGCGTTCACGTCGGGGCCGAGGATCGGGCCGGTGAACCCGGTGCGGTCGGCGGTGGCGACCAGCAGATTGCGCAGATAGGTGCGTTGCGCCGGCTCGTCCGTCACTTCGTCGAAATCGCCTTCGGCCAGGCTCAGTTCCGTCATGTAGAGTTTGAGCGCGGTGTTGTCGGCCAGGCCCTGCAGCCCGGCATATTGTGCTTCCAGCCATTCATCGACCGCTTCCAGGCGGCTTTCCGCGACGATGCCGAGACGGGCCTGCCAGGCGCGCAAATCACGCTCATATTGCGCATCGGCAAAGCGAAAGACGAATATCACGCCGATCGCGATAGCGATGCCGAGCACCACGATGCCCGCCAACAGGCGGACATTGGCCGCCAGCCGACGGCTTTCGGATTTGCTTTCAAACAGATCGATCTCTGACATGGTTTAACTTCGGCGGAACTGAAAATCCGTGCCCCGCGCGCGTTTATGGTTAACGATTATAGTTTACCGGGCGTCATACTGCTCCCCAACAATTGATGACGCCACCTGTAATTTGAACGCCTAACGCGCTATAATAGCCGATGATGGCCGTGTGATTGCCGCGAATATTGCGAGGATAATGGTGTCGATTTCCGCTTTCAAATTGTTGCCGCGCCGCTTGTTGGCGGCGCTTATTGCAGTGGCGGTCGTCATGGCTGTTTCCGGCGCCATGAGCGATGTCGAGGCCGGTAAAAAAATAGACAAGGCCTCGAGACTCTTCGGCACCGAGGAAATTCGCAACAAAAACCTCAAGCCCTTCCCCAAATGGACGGGCATGCTCAAGCGTTATTTCAAGGAAGGCGCGCTCGGCGAAGGGGATTGCAGCAGCGACACCTTCAACGCCTGCCACCTTCAGGAATGGCAGGCCTTTCTCAATTCCCTGGACGGCAAAAAACTCGTCAAGAAGGTCAAGGCGGTTAACACTTATCTCAATGGCGTGAAATATATCACCGACATCCGCAATTGGGGCCTTGACGATTATTGGGCCACGCCGACGCAGTTCAAATCGCAAAACGGCGATTGCGAGGATTACGCCATCGCCAAATATATGTCGCTGCGCGCCCTCGGCATTCCCTTGGACAAGATGCGGATCGTCGTTGTTCAGGACCAAAATCTCGGCGTCGCGCACGGTATTCTGGCGGTCTATATCAATAACAAACCCTACATTCTCGACAATCAGATCAAGCAGATCCTGCCGAGCAAAAAGATTCATCATTACAAGCCGTTCTATTCGGTTAACGAGAAATATTGGTGGCTGCACCGCGGCTGACGCGCGCGCCAAGCGGGGCGAATCGTGTCTGACGGAGGGGGGACCGGCGCGACAAAAGAGGACGCGCTGTCGGGCCTGCCGGCGGCATTCCTGGAAACCCTGGTCGCCGAGATTTTTTCGACGCCGGCGCGCGCCGCCGCCGCCACCGCGTTGATCGGCGCGCCGCTCGCCTTGGCCTGCCTGGACCGGCTGGGGCCGGATGCCTTCCAGACCGCCGGCACGGCGCGCCGCGAGCTTCTTCGCCGCGCCCAAATCGCCGCCGTGAGTTCGCGCCACGCGCGGCGCGCCATGTTGCACCTTGTCGCGGCGCTTGAGGATAACAATATTCCCTGCCCCGCCATCAAGGGGCTGGCCAATGCCTACGCGCTCTACGGGTCGCCTTATCATCGCCTCTTGCCCGATGCCGATATTCTCGTGCATGCGGATGATCTGCCGGCCCTCTCGGCCCTGTTGCGGACACGCGATTTCGTCACCTTTCATGACCCGGCATCGGACCGCGCCTGGGGAGCGTTGACGAAAGCCAGCTTCGCGCCGGTGACGCCGCGCGAAAGCGGTGATTTCTATGCCGATTTTCATCGCCTGGTGATCGATTATCCGGCGGCCCGAGGCGTACCGACGGCGGATATTTTCGCCGCCGCGCGGCAGGTGGACACCGAAAGCGGCCGCCTCCGGGTGCCGGGCGTGGCGCACAGCTTTGCTATTCTCGCACTCCACGCGTTCCGTGACTTTTACGAACCGCGCGGCTTGAAGGGATTGTTCGACGCCGCGCTCCTGCTGTCGCGCCATCAACCGGACTGGCCCACCATCGAGGCCATGGCGCGGCGCGGACGCTTCGTCGGGCGCACCCTGTTCTACCGCGATTTGCTCACCGAGATTGGCTTGCCCGGCGCCGAAGGGCTCTTCGCTGGGCGTCATTTGAGCGCCTCGGGCCGCCGTCTGGTGCGCCGGATAGCCGGCAATATGCGTTCGTTGGCGTTGCCGCGCCTGTCGAACGGATTTAAGCTGAGACTTGAAATGAGCTTGTATGATTCGCCCCTGCATCTGCTGATGCGCAATGGCGAGCGGCTGGCCGGCCTGGTGATTTACCGCACGCACGACTTGCCCGGCCTGCCGATCGAGAAAGCGGAAGCCTGAGCTTGACCCACTCCCGGCCCCAGACCAAGACCGCCGCCGCCCCGCCAAGCGCTGAGAAGCCGGCCAAGGCGGATCCTCATTTTGTCCGCAAATTCGCCGAATCCATGCCGGCGAGCATTGCCGAAACCTTCAGCGACGCCCAGCTCCGCGTCATCATTCGCGCCTATGGCGTAAAAAATTGGCGCCGCCACGCCAGCGACATCCGCTTCGCGATTCCGGTGTGGGCGCGCACCTATTATTTCGTCTTCCTGGCCGGCGTCGACAAACGGCCGCGCAGCCGCAACCGCGCCGAACGCCATTCCCATCCGCTCGCCACGCTGGGCAATTTTCTGTTCCTGTTTTTTGTCGTGACGTTGCTCGTGAGTTTTGTTTTCGGCGCTCTCTATGTGCTCAAATCGGCCTTCGGCCTGAATATCGCGCCGGGCTTTTCGCTCGGCGTCTGGAACAGCATTCAATCCGAAGTGGGCGGCCTATGAAGGCCGAGGCGACCCCCCCCGTGATCCACCCGGTCATCCACCCGGTCATCCACCCGGTCATCCTCTGCGGCGGCTCCGGAACGCGCCTCTGGCCGCTGTCGCGCGCCGCCTATCCCAAGCAGCTTTTGCGCCTGATCGGCGGCAACACCATGGTGCAGGATACGGTGCGCCGCTTTGCCGGCCCCGGCTTCGCGCCGCCGTTGCTGGTGAGCAATGAAGACCACCGCTTCATCCTCGCCGAGCAGTTGCGCCAAATCGATATTGCCCCGGCGCGTCTGGTGCTGGAGCCGGTCGGGCGCAACACCGCGCCGGCGGCGGCCATCGCCGCGCTGATGCTGAGCGCCGATGACAGCGATGCGCTGATGCTGATCTCCCCGGCGGATCACGTCATTGCCGACGCGGACAGCCTCGCCGCCGCCGTTCGCCAAGCCGCGCCGCTGGCCGAAGCGGGCCATCTGGTCACCTTCGGCGTCACGCCGAGCGCACCGGAGACCGGCTATGGCTACATCCGCCAAGGGGCGGCAATAGAAGCGGGGCCGTGCCGCGAGGTCGCCCGATTCGTCGAGAAGCCCGACGCGGCGCGGGCGCGCGAATATATCGCGGCGGGGGATTATCTTTGGAATAGCGGCATGTTTCTGTTTTCCGCTATGCGCTATCTCGACGAACTGGAGCGCCGCCGGCCGGACATGCTGATCGCCTGCCGCGCCGCCCTGGCCGAGGCCGCGGCCGAGCCGGATTTTCTCCGCCTGGCGCAAGCCCCCTTCGCCGCCATGACCGGCGATTCGATCGATTACGCGGTGATGGAGCACTGCGGCCGGGCGGCGGTGATGCCGATCGATGTCGGCTGGAGCGATGTCGGCTCGTGGCGCGCCCTGTGGGCGGCGGCGGCGCGCGACGGGCGCGATAATTACATCGAAGGCAACGTCATCGACGCGCAGTGCGGCGCCTCCTATATCCGTAGCGACGGGCCGCTGGTGGCGGCGCTGGGCCTCGACAATATCGCCATCGTGGCGACCCCGGACGCAGTGCTCGTGGCTGCCATGGATCAGACGGAAGCGGTGCGCGACATCGTGGTGAAACTTGGCCAACAGGGCCGCGCCGAAGCGGCGACGCCGCACCGCGTGGTGCGGCCGTGGGGCGCCTTCGAGGGACTGCGCCAGGAGCCGGGCTTTCAGGTCAAGCTGCTCACCGTCAATCCGGGCGCCGGCATTTCCCTGCAATATCACAACCACCGCGCCGAGCATTGGGTGGTGGTGGCGGGCCGCGCCCGGGTCACCCGCGACGGGGATGTTTTTGAGCTCGGCCCCGATCAATCCACCTATATCGCCACCGGCGTCCGCCACCGGCTGGAAAATCCGGGGACGGAGCCCCTTCTCGTGGTCGAAGTGCAGAGCGGCGATTATCTCGGCGAAGACGATATCGTGCGCCTGGAAGACCGCTACGGGCGCGCTTAGATCAGGCGCGCACGATCATCACCGAATGGGGATAGCGGCGCACCACCTTGTAGGCGGTATCGCCAAGCAGGAAATCGGCGAAGCCCGGCCGGCGCGCCGCCATAACGATCAATCCGGCGCCGATGCGATCCGCCACCGCCAAAATCTGCTCATGCACCACGCCCTGGACGACGACATGGTCCAGCGTGATTTCCGCCGTGACATGAGCGGCGGTAATTTTTTTCAGCTCCTCCAGCGCCACGCGCGTCGCCTCGCCTTGCGACCCTTCCGGGAAATGCTGGCCGACAATGGCCATGCCGTAACCCGGCAATACGGTCATCACATGGAGCGAAGCGCCAGAGCCCTGGCATACATCCCGGGCGGCGGGCAGGGCTTTTTCCCACGACGAGCTTTCGTTCAGATCGAGCGCCAATAAAGCAATTTCATACATATCGATTTCCCGATTGCCGCATCCGAAAGAGCCTCAATTTCTCGACTGGTTTGAACGCCCGGGCAAACGCCAACTGCCGGCGCGCAGGCGCTGCACAGTGTAAAGCAAAGCGCAGCCGGCGAGCGCTAAACTTTGCATCGCCTCGCGCGGTATATCGAGCGGTTCGGCCGCCACGGAGGGGCGGAACAGCAGCACGCAGAGCGCCAGCAGGACAAGCCGGGCGAAGATGCCGCAGCGCTCGGCGAAAAATCCCTGGATGGCGGCGGCGAAGGCGAACATGGCGATGAGCGAGACGGCGAATATCCAGATCAGGCGCCCCGGATTGTCGATCCATATGATGCCGCCGTCCGGCGCCGTGCCGTCGATCATCAGCAATTCGGTGTTGAAGAGAAAAATGAACGGCAGAATCGCGGTGCGCAGATCATAGGTGAAGCCCTGAATGCCGGTGCGGATCGGATCGCTGCGCCCGATCGCCGCCGCCGCATAGGCGGCGAGGCCGACCGGCGGCGTGTCATCGGCCAGAATGCCGAAATAAAACACAAATAGATGGGCCGCGATGAGCGGGAACATCAAGCCGGCATCGGCGCCGAGATTGATGATCACCGGCGCGGTGAGAGTCGCCATCACGATATAGTTGGCGGTCGTCGGCAGACCCATGCCGAGGATCAGGCTGGTGATCGCGGTGAGGATCAGCATGAGATAGACATTGCCCATCGAGATGGTGTCGATCAGCGTGACGAAGCGGCCGACCAGGCCGGTGCTGGTGACCACGCCGACGATAATGCCGGCGCTCGCGGTGGCCACGCCGACGGCGATCATGTTGCGCGCGCCGCCGATCATGCCGAGGAAAATATCTTTTATGCCGTCCACAAAGGCGATGCGGAGAGCCAGGCCCAGGGTTTCGCCATGCTTCGGTTTATGGCCGGCCCGCCACCATGCCAGCCAGGCGATGATCGGGCGCTGGACGATGATGATGATGGCCAGCGCCTCGATGGCGAGCAGCGCCGAGGTGATGGCCGAGCGGCGCAGCACCACCAGATAAACCATCAGCACGATGATCGGCAGCAGATAATGCAGGCCGCCCAGAATGGTTTTCAGCAGCGGCGGCAACTCCTTGCGCGGTATCTTGCGGATGTTCAGCTTGCGCGCTTCGAGATGCACCACATAGAACAGGGCGATATAGGAAATCAGCGCCGGTATAATCGCCGCGCGCACCACGTCGAGATAGGGGATGCCGATAATCTCGGCCATGATGAAGGCCGCCGCGCCCATGATCGGCGGCATGAGCTGGCCATTGGTCGAGGCCGCGACTTCAATGGCGGCGGCTTTATAGGCCGGCAGGCCGGCTTTTTTCATCAGCGGGATGGTGAAGGTGCCGGTGGTCACCGTGTTGGCGATGGACGACCCCGACACCATGCCGGTCAGCCCCGAGGCGACGACCGCCGCCTTGGCCGGGCCGCCGCGCATCCAGCCGAGCCCGGCAAAGGCCACGTCGATGAAATATTTTCCCGCCCCGGCGCGGTCCAGCAGGGCGCCGAACAGCACGAACAGGAAAACGAAATCGGTGGAAACGCCGAGCGGCACGCCGAAGATGCCGGTGGTCGAGAGAAATTGATCATTGATGATGTAATCGAGCGGAATGCCGCGATGGCGCAGAAATTCCGGCATATAGGGGCCAAAATAACTGTAGGCCAGGAAGATCATGCCGAGAATGGGCAGGGCCAATCCGAGCGCGCGGCGCGCCGCTTCGAGCAGCAGCACGATCATCACCACGCCGACCCAGACATCGGTGACGCTGGGCAGGCCCTGGCGCATGACGATGCCTTCGTAATCCCACCATATATAGAGCACCGACGCCGACGCAGCGACGCCCAACGCCACGTCAAGCAGGGGGATATGGTTTCTCAGCGAGCGCCGCGGGCGGCGGCGCGGGATAACCCGGCGCGTCAGCTTCAGCCAAAAAGGCGGGCGCGCCTCGTTGTAGGCGGGGTAGACGAGAAAGACCAGCAGGATGGCGAAGGCGAGGTGCCACGAACGGGCGATGGTGGCGTTGACCGGCACATAGGCGATATAGAGCTGATAGCCCGACCAGGCGAGGCAGAGCGCCATGATGGCGATACGCGAGAGCCAAAAATCCGGGCTGCGCGGCCCGCTTTCGACCTGGGCGACGATCTCCTGGGCTTGCGCCTTACCGTCCGGGGGCTCGGGCTCCGCCATCTTTGGTCCGATCCTTGCGGCGCGAAAGCAAGGGGGCGGCCGATGCCGCCCCCGCCTCTACGCCATACGCCGTGCTTATTTCCAGCCGCGTTCTTGGTAATATTTCAGCGCCCCGTCATGCAGCGGCGCGGTCAGGCCCTTGAGCATGGATTTGGGGGTGAGCCCGCGGAACGCCGCATGCGCCGCCTTGAGCTCGTCGAGATTATCGAACACCGCCTTGACCATGTCATAGACCATTTCTTCCGAGGCGCTGGCGCTGGTCACCACGGTCGCCGTCACGGCGTAGGTTTCGATATCCTCGTCGACGCCTTTATAGGTGCCGGCGGGAATGGTCGTCATGACATAATAGGGCCGCTCGTCGACGAAGCCGTAGATCGCCGCGTCATTGATCGGGATGATCCTGATCTGGGTCGAATTGGCCGGTTCCTCGATGGCGGCGGAGGGATTGCCCACCGTATAGAAAAAGGCGTCGATCTTGCGGTCGATCAGGGCGCGGCTGGCTTCCTGCTGCTGCAGGCCCTGGGCGGTGATGTCATTGTCCTTGTCGATCTCGTAAATGCGCAGCACGTCTTCGGCGTTGCCGCGCTGGCCCGAGCCGGGATTGCCGATATTGACGGTCTTGCCCTTCAGGTCCCAGACGCTCTCGATGTCGGAATCGGCGCGGGTCACCAGCAGCACGGTTTCCGGATGCATGCTGAAGACGCTTCTGAGATCCTCCATCGGGGTGCCCTGCCAATCGCCGTGGCCGCGAAAGGCCTCGAAATTGCGGTCGGACTGGGCGACGCCGAAATCGAGCAGAGTGCGTTTCACGGCGCGGATATTGAACACCGAGCCCAGCGCCGGGCGGCCGACGCAGTTATATTTGTCGCCGGCATGCCTGTTGATCAAATTGCACACATTGAGGGCGACTTGGTAATAGACGCCGGTCACCGAGCCGCCGCCGCGACGAGGGCCAATACCGCTCTGCGACCGATCATGAAATTTCTCCTCTGTTCGTTTGTCTTTTCAACATGCTCTCGAGCGTTTTCGCCGCCAGGAGCGTTCGAAAATTCGATTGCCCGGTCCTTCACCCACCGGCCCGAAACCCGACCGTAGCGGTGCGACAGTTTGAATGCAACCGGCCCGTCGCGGCGAAGCAGCGGAAATCACGGCTAATACCAACGAGCGGTGATAATGACCCATAGGGATCGCCCCCGCGGCCCGTCGGGTAGGAGGATGGCCGCCGGCGATGCGGCCCATCGGCAAGGCCTTCCGACGCCCTCCGACGGGTCGCGGGGGCGACCGCAACGGCGGCTTGCCAAGGCTTTCGGACGGCGTCGCGCGCGCCTCGCGATGTCCCGCATCGCCACGCCCCGCGCTCCTGGCCGAAAACCTTGGAAAGCCGTCCCACAAATTATCCCTGTGAGTCACTATCACCGCCCGTTGGTATGCATTTGCGCCGCTCGGAGATCGGGGAGAGGCCGGCCAGGGGACCAACAGGCGCGATTATGGCGGCGCGGGAAGGCCGCTCCCGACCCAATTCGCCGAGCGCGCCGGCGCACCCGGCGGGCACGGTCAATTATATTATTAGCTTACTAAGAGATTTAAACTCAGCACTGCCGGCGACTTCCAGCCATTCGAACAGCACCATCTCGCTGGTGACGCAGTGCGCCCCCAGGCGGGCCATCCGCTCGATCCCGGCGCGGCGGTTTTCCTCGCTGCGCGATCCAATCGCATCATTGACCAGGAATACCGGCGATTCCGCCGCCAATAAATCGGCCGCCGTCTGCATCACGCATATATGGCTCTCGGCGCCGCAGATCACCATCTGATCGCGCCCCCGAGCGCGTAAAGCGGATAATTCCCGGCTAAAATCCGCGCTTCGCATGGCGCTAAATGTTAGCTTGCTAATTACTTTAGATTCATTGGGTAAATTCGCCGCGATGGACTGCTCCGTCGGGCCGAGGCCCTTGGGATATTGCTCGGAGACGATGACCGGCACGCCCAATTGGCGCGCGCCTTCCAGCACGATAGCGGCGCGCGCGACCACATGCGCCCCCTTGTCGATGACGGGAATCAGCTTTTGCTGCAAATCTATGATAATCAGAATGGAGCGTTTGGCGTCGAGCAACATCTTCAATAGCCTCAAATTAAATCCGCGCCTCAGCCTGACCAAATCAACGCGCCAACGCAAGGTCGCCGGGTTAAGA
>Ga0310122_10002343_pt1 | contig 12045 bp, 8 predicted proteins | sample CB6_Bottom_1051__FD_203503 | JGI IMG/M metagenome (GOLD analysis project Ga0310122, IMG submission 203503) | Marine microbial communities from Western Arctic Ocean, Canada - CB6_Bottom_1051 | ecosystem: Environmental > Aquatic > Marine > Oceanic | place: Canada: Western Arctic Ocean | collected...
ATGATACCATTCCACCGGTCATCGCGATACTCGCGCCTGATGCGGGTGATTATATCAATTACCGTGGATTATCTTACTCTACCAATGAATCATTACGGGAATTTGAACTTGTCTGGACTAGAACAGGGGGCACCGCAGACCCGGATGCGCCGCACACGGCCTTATTGCCGGATACGTTCCTACCACAAGGACGTTACGAAAATATTCGTCTGACGGAGGCTCCAACGCTGGTAAATAATACCGTGTACACGATAACCCTGGCCGCGACTGATCTGGGTGGCAATAAAACAACCCGCACTGTTAAGGGTGTGATTTATGATGACATTGTGCCGGAATTTGCGGTTACTATACCGGTCACTGGCGGATTTCTCAATGCTCCTGACCTCTCGTATAAATTGAACGAGATACTAAGTCGGTGTACGATCATCTGGGAACCTGTTTCCGTAGCAGATGATTCCACGCACAACGTAATACTTAAAGATATGGAACTGTCACTAGGTGTTTTTAACCGGAAAAACTTTAGCAATCAGTCTGCACTGGTAGATGGTGTAATGTACCGCTTACTTATTGATGCTGCGGACCGCGCTGGAAATGAATTGTCCGTTGTATTGGCTGATAGTGTAACCTATGATATCACCCTGCCTGCATTTCTGGCTGTTGTACCTGCAGCGGGTAGTTATGTGAATTCGGCTGTGCTGCAGTTCACTAATTCAGAGATACTGCTGGCAGGATCGGTTACATGGGAACGGACGGACGGCGAAGCCGATGGTGGGTCACCCTACACTATGGATATACCTGTTGAATATTTAGGATCTGGTCCGCAGGAGACCATCGCCATTGAAGCGCCGAACCTCGTGAATGGAACAATATATCAACTGACGTTGAATGGTACGGACCTGGCCGGCAATATGTCGGCACCTACAGTGATGGATAATGTGCATTTTGATACAGAAGCACCGGTGTTAGCAATCATGGATCCACCAGATAGACCGGCCATCAATAATACGGATGTTGGTTATGAACTTTCTGAGCAGTTGCGGGAGGCAACATTTACCTATACCTGGTTGAGCGGTACTGTAGATCCGGGCAGTCCCCATAGCATGAATTTGGATCCAAGAAAATTGCAGGAGGGCGCAACGAACCCTTATCCGTTATCGCCGGCCCCATTTTTAATTGATGGTGCTACCTATAAAATCGAGTTTTCCGGTAATGATCGGGCAGGTAACATTGGTAATGTAGCGGTTAGGGGATCAATTTTATATGATATTACCAAGCCGATCATTACCATGTTGATCCCAGAGCCGGATAAGGTAATTATTGGACGAAAAATAAGTTACAGTACATCTGAAAACCTGGAAGAAGGAACCTTGACCTGGGACCGCAGCGGTGGTAATAGAGATAACAATGCGCCTCATACAATCCAAATGGAGGAGGGTGAAAAGGAAGCCGGTGATCATGATGCAATAGTATTGCAGAACAGCACTGAACTATTGTCCAGTACCACATATACAGTCACGTTGCGGGGTACGGACCCGGCAGGTAATGAAAGTGATCCGGTACGGGCGAATAATGTGGACTATGTACGGCCCATAGATGGACAATGGATTTTTGAAGGTGCGGTAATTACTGTCGTGTGGAACTTCACAACCGCTGAAGGAAGCGATGGCACAACAGGTGAATTTGAACAATGGATCCAGATGGGGATACGGGTAAGCAACCGGGAGTCAGGAAGCTTTACATTGGATTATTCGTCCAAACCCTGGGCGCTGGACTGGTCCTTGGACCGCTCGGGGATACGGCGCATCAGTCTTTTTGAATTCGGTGATAATGAAACCTTGAACGTGATCACGGGTGAGACAAAGCCGGAGAGTTGGGAAGATGGCCAGATCATGCAGTACAAGTATACACCGTAAATACCAATGCTGGATTGGCGTTGGACTTCCAATCGATGCACACTAAATTTGCCGGCAAAATTTGTATAAACTGATACAGGATAAATTTACTTATGGCTAAACAATTATCTTTTGCGGAAAAAGTAGCGAAAAAGAAGAAAAAAAATCTAAGTACTTATATTAAGTACATCAAAAGTGTGCAATCGGAGAAAACGGGGTACTGGCGCTTTAATGAACAAATGATACAGGTTAAGGAAGGTGAAAATCTTGATGGTGCACTTAAGCGGATGGAAGAAGAAGCCCAGGCACTTGATATGGAAATGCCGGTTGATGAATCTGCAGCGGATGTAGAGACTGTAGAACAAGATGGGGCTGATGGTCCTGACGACCATGAACAGGCAGCGGATGATGATGGGCAGGGAGAAACGGCAGATGTTGTTGCAGGAGAGTCTGCAGCAGAAGTGAATGAACTAGCTGGGAATGAAGGTGATGGAACTGAAGCTGAAACTGAAAGACAGGATGAAGCCGAAAAAATAGAAGACGTTGATGCAATTAACGAGGAACAGGCTGAAAATGCGGACGGATCAGGAAAAGTTACCTCAACCAAATCCGACGAGTCCGCTTAATTTATATCGCACTTTACTGTAAATTCAAAAACAAGAATAATTGGAGAGGTGTCCGAGTGGCTGAAGGAGCACGCTTGGAAAGCGTGTATGCGGTTTTTCCGTATCGAGGGTTCGAATCCCTCTCTCTCCGCAGACCTTGATTTTCGGAGGGGTGGCAGAGTGGCTTAATGCGGCGGTCTTGAAAACCGTTGACCTGCGAAGGTCCGGGGGTTCAAATCCCTCCCCCTCCGCAATTTCCTATTTTGTAAATTGACCTGATGAACAAGCCGCCTATTCGTGTACGTTTCGCACCAAGCCCGACTGGTCAATTACATTTAGGCGGGGCCCGTACAGCACTATTCAACTGGCTGTACGCCCAGCATCATGGGGGTGAATTTTTTCTGCGCATTGAAGATACGGACCGGGAACGATCCAAGGAAGAATATACCGGTCAGATAATTGATTCCCTGGACTGGCTAGGCCTGCAGTGGTCTGAACCATTATTATTCCAATCGGAGCGAACTGGTGCCTACAAAAACGCTATCCATAAATTGCTGGATAATGGGTCAGCCTATCGTTGTTTTCTTACCAGAGATGAACTGGATCGGGCCCGTGAGAAAGCCCAGGCCAAGGGAGGTGATTTTCGTGCGCCTAAAACATACCGGGATATTCCATTGCAGGAACAAAAGCGGCTATTGAACGCGGGCCAATCCTTTACTGTCCGGTTGAAAATTTCACCCGGAAAGACTCTTTTTAACGATCATATTTACGGGGATATCAGCGTGAATAATGAAGAAATTGATGATTTTATCATTGCTCGTTCCGATGGGACCCCAACCTATAATTTTACGGTGGTAGTGGATGACTATACCATGGGAATCAGCCATGTGATCCGCGGGGAGGATCATATATCCAATACCCCAAAACAATTACTTATCTATGAAGCGCTGGGTTATCCTGCCCCTGAATTTGCTCATTTGCCAATGATCCTTGGTCCAGATAAAAAACGCTTGAGCAAGCGCCATGGTGCGGCAGGAATACAGGAGTTTCGGGATACAGGGTATTCTGCAGATGCATTATTGAATTATCTGGTGATGCTGGGCTGGAATCCAGGAACAGAACAGGAATTATTCACCCGGGAAGAAATGGTGGCCCATTTCAACATTAGAAAAGTGCAGAAAAAAGGTGCTGTATATGATGAAAAAAAGCTGCACTGGATTGCTGGGCAGCATTTAGCCAGAGCCTCTGAAGATGAGATATTACAGGCAATTCGAGGCGAAGAACCGAACTGGCAACGCCATGCCAAAGATGAATATATACATCATGTACTGAAACTGATGAAGATACGAGCCAAGACATTGAATGAACTCAAAGATATGACCGGCTATTTCTTTTCCGACCCGGTAAAATTTGATCCGAACACAGCTACCAAGCGCTGGAAAGACAAGTCGGTGAATAAATTAATCGAAAAGTACATCCAGCGTCTCGAAAATGCCGCCAAATGGGCCGCTGCTGACCTGGATGCAGCGCTGCGTGCCACCGCAGAAGATATGGCTGTGTCCGCGGCCAAACTGATCCATCCAGTACGTTTGGCAGTATCTGGACAATCGCAGGGCCCGGGTTTGTTTGAATTGCTGGAATTACTGGGTAAAATGACTTGTATTCGCCGGCTACGTAAATCATTAACTATATTTCCGCTGACCAATGACTGAGAAACAGCGCAACTTCATTCAACGCATTATTGATGAGGATAATATCACCGGCAAATTTGACCAGCGGGTCCATACCCGTTTTCCACCAGAACCAAATGGTCATTTGCATATTGGCCACGCCAAGGCTATTTGCTTGAATTTTAATATTGCGGGAGAATATGGGGGTAATTGCAACTTGCGATTTGATGATACCAATCCTGTAGCTGAAGAAGAGGAATATGTCAATGCTATCCAGGATGACGTAGCCTGGCTTGGGTACGATTGGGAAGACCGCTTATACTTTGCTTCCGACTATTTTGAGCAAATGCATGCGTTAGCCATCCAGTTGGTCGAACAGGGAGATGCATTTGTCTGTGACCTGACAAGCGATGAAATAAGAGCGACAAAGGGAACCTTGACCGAACCGGGGAAGAACAGTCCCTACCGAAAGCGCAGTGTGGCAGACAACCTAGACCTGTTTACCCGCATGACCGCCGGCGAATTTTCCAATGGGGAACGGACATTGCGGGCAAAGATTGATATGACCCATCCAAACTTGAATATGCGTGATCCAGTCATGTACCGCATCATCCACGCCAGTCACCATCGAACGAGTGACAAGTGGTGTGTGTACCCAACCTATGACTGGGCCCACGGCCTGGAAGATTCGATAGAGGGTGTAACCCATTCTCTCTGTTCGATCGAGTTCGAGGATCATCGCCCATTATATGACTGGTACCTGGAAAAATTGGGTGTTTATCACCCCCAGCAAATTGAATTTGCCCGGTTAAATCTTGATTTCACGGTTATGTCAAAAAGAAAACTGAAACAGCTGGTTGATGAGGAACATGTGACTGGTTGGGATGATCCGCGAATGCCGACAATATCCGGTATGCGTCGGCGCGGATATACGGCTGCTGCGATCCGCAAATTTATGGCCGAAGTAGGTGTGGCTAAACGAGATAATGTCATGGAATTGGCCAAGCTGGAATATCACCTGCGTCAAGATCTCAATAAACACGCCGAACGGCGTATGGCTGTCTTACATCCCTTAAAAGTTGTGATCACCAATTATTCGGCAGAGGCCACGGAAACATTAACCGCTGTTAATAATCCAGAGGATGCCGCTGCCGGCGTGCGGGAGATCAGCTTTGGACGGGAACTTTATATTGAGCAAAATGATTTTATGGAGGACCCTCCCAAAAAATTCTTTCGCCTGGCACCGGGCAGGGAAGTGCGCCTACGGTACGCCTATTTTATTACCTGTGAAAAAGTGCTCAAAGATGACCAGGGCAATCCTGAAGTACTGCACTGTACCTATGATCCTGAGACGAAAGGCGGTAACGCGCCGGATGGTAGAAAGGTAAAAGCCACCCTGCACTGGGTCCATGCTCAGGATGCGGTACAGGCCAAAGTGCATTTATATGATCGCCTTTTTGCTGTACCTGATCCAGACTCGACAGATAATTTTCTCGAGGCAATGAATCCGCTTTCCCTGGATATCTTATCCGGTTGCATGCTGGAGCGCTCGCTGGCAGATGTACCAGCGGGGATAACAGTACAATTCGAGAGACTGGGCTATTTCTGTGCGGATTCAGATACCACAAACGATAGTCCGGTCTTCAATAGAACGGTACCACTACGAGATTCCTGGGCCAGGATTGGAAAAAAATAGTAAACCGATCGACAATTTTGCTCTGGATATACTAATTCATTTGCAACTAATTTACATACCATGAACCTCGCGAAAAGACCATTGTACAATCTCTGTATGGTGGTCATCTCGGTCAGTTTCCTTGCAGCTGCACCAAAATTATACCTGTATTTACTGCCCTTTGATAATATCAATAACGAACAGGCCATTGCCTGGCTCGGTGGGGGATTTACGGATATGTTAACCAAGGATATGACGACCATAGAGGGTCTATTTCTACGCAATCGGGATGATCTGGAAAATATCATGAATAACCGGGCATTGCTGTTAAAACAGCCTCGGGATTCACGGAATATCCTGGCATTGGGTAAATATTCACGCAAGATGGATGAAATCGCTGTTGATATGCAGTTTATTGATATAGCCAACTGGGAAGAATTGGACAGACGACAGGTAATTGGCAGATACAATAATATACCACAATTGAATAATGAACTGGCCGAAGTGGTGAAAACTGTGTGCACCCCATACCTACCAAAGAAAAAAACAACCAAAAAAATATACCCCGATTTCACCACACCGCAGGCTATGGCCATTCCAAAAACATTCGGCGAACGTGGGGCAGTTATTACATCATCCATCGAGGATGCTCTTATCGGATTGGAACGGTCTATGGATTTTGTAATTGGTGCCCGAGGCAAACCGAAAGAAGCGCCGGCAAAGAAACCTGTCGCGGAAGACGAATGGGTAGTTGATATCAATAATCGGCCGTTCAATGAACCTTCACCAGAGAATGTGAACAATACTGCTTTACTGGAACAGGTGCTGGCTAATCTAATGGACAAACCATATGATGTTTTCCTTTACAAGCCGACCTATGTGTATGACGAGGATAAAGATGATAAAATGATCACTGTAAATATGCGCGTCGATTACGGTATCAAAGGTGATATCATAAATGATATGCTGACTTCATTACCGTACACGGGGCTGAAACAGGATGGATCGTTGATGATCGTGTATTTTGATCGGGAAAATTTCAATTTTTCACCGGAATTAACCAAGAATATTTCGCTGGGTAATTATCGGGCGGTACCGGTAATTCGTTTCCTCGATAAAGACGGTATTGTCATGGCTATTATTCTTGATACGCCTGAATCCCGCTGGTACAATGTGAGTTCCAATAAAATTTATTTTATACCGCTGCATCAGTTTTCACCTCTGGTTGATTTCACGATGGGGGGCTGGTCGCTGCAGGTCGCCCTGGAGGATGTAGAAATCAAAGCGCATTATTCGTTGCAGATGTCAATCAAGGAGGTAGATCGCATCAGCCGGGTAAGTTTGAAATTCGTACCTGAGGCAGAACTTGGGGCGATCATTTTTCCCCATTTGTAATTTCAGTCTGGGAAGTAGGTCATCAGTTTACCTAATAGTTCGATATTAATTTTATTGAGTATTTCTTTTGACTCAGACGTAAAGATTATAGATTAGCGGCTAAACCATTTTCTTAGATGCTATATAATGCAATTATTTAAGCGCTTCGTTCTGATTACGACGATTTTTACCGCAGTTCACGCCGATGAACAGCGCGATATTATGCTGCCCAATCTCTCCGTGAAACTGCTGGATGGTAAACAAGTACGCCTGTCTGCGCTGTTGGAAGAAGGACCGCTGCTAGTAGATTTCTGGGCTACCTGGTGCGCACCCTGCAAAAAAGAGATGATCTTCCTCGAAGAATTCCATCAAAAATATAATGAGTATGGTTTTCGGGTACTGGCCATAAGCACTGATTCACCAAAAAGCATGTCCAAGGTCAAAAGTTATATTCGCGCCAAGAAGCATACGTTTATGGTGGGGCTTGACCCAAACCAGGAAATTGCAAAAAAAATGAATGCCCTGCTAATGCCGACAACGCTGATCCTCAGTAAGGACCGGAAAGTATCCTGGTATCACCAGGGTTTCATACCCGGTGACGAGAAAGAGATCGAAGCACAGATACGTGCCGTGCTGGAACTGGGTCAGGAAAAGGCAGGTGAATGAGGAAATATGCTCTTTTACTTTGGGCTATTGCGACTGTTTCGGCTCAAGTGTCATTCACAGGGAATACGGAAACCCGGATCGGAGAAAGTTCCAACGGTTACTACTATAATGAAACGCTGATCAATACCAATCTCCAGTATGGTGCCTTCACCAACTGGATCCAACTGGAATATAGCGACCCACCGGAACTGGGCCGCAGGATAAATGGTGTCCGCAAACTCCGTCTGGAATATGAAAATGGTCCGGTTACGCTGAAACTGGGTGACCTTTATGAAATATGGGGCCGGGGTCTGGTGTTGAATTCAGTAGACGACCAGCCAATTGATAGAGATACAGGGATTCGCGGCCTTAGTCTGCGTTATATGACTGAATCCTTTACCGGACAATTCATTACGGGCCGTGCCGATATCAGCCAGAGCAGCATTTATGCCCTGGATTACGATACCCGTACCCATAATTATCATTTGCCTTATAACCTCTATGGCTTGACCATGAATAAACTGGTAGGTGACCATGATCTTGGTGTCTCATTTTTGCAGTCATTAGAACAGCATCCTATAACATTTCCTGTTGATACTCTGGATATAAAAAATCAGCTTAGTAGTATCAGTTACAGTGTTACGCAGGCAGCATTTGATTTTTATGCGGAATACATCATGAATCAATCCTTTAGGTTCATTGAAAACGGGTGGGGGCGACACAGGGACGGCAGGGGCCTTTATAGCAACTTAAACTTTTACTTTAACCTATTTAGTTTAAATCTAGAATATATTAATTATCGTTTTGGTAAACTTGATCCAATTGCACGCTGGAATGTGGTCGATAATTATGGTTATTACCAGCCCTATCAAAATCCGCCGGTAGCGATGCATATTCATGAAAATGTGCTCATGAACCGTATCTCGCACCAGACTGATTTTAATAATGAGGTTGGCTTTAAGGCTGAATTCATGGGTTCATTAGCGAACAACATTGAATTTCTGGCCATCTATGCCCAATCCAATCGCACCCACACCTGGGTAATGAATGATGATTATACCTGGCGGCAGCAGGAACCATTATCCTATTTCCCCTCATTTGACCCAACGGCAATGCCCTTCAAGGATTTTTATGGCGAATTAATATTTTACCTGCTGCAGAACAGCCTTTATCTGAAAATCGGCTATGCAGACAGTGAGGACATTGTTGATTTGCTGCAGAATACAATGACGGATACCAGTCAGACTTTGACTTACAGCATTGCGTCAGCCAGAACATTTCCTCTGAACCTTAGTTATGCTCTTGGCAATGGTTGGAGTGTAGATGCCAAACTCGAACTGCAGTGGCTGCAAAAAGGGTACTGGTGGTATGAGAAACAAAATGATCAGGTAATGGCTGACAGCATGATGAGTATCTTTCTTGATGATGAAGGTAAACGTGTCGACAATGAAAAAAATTCGTTTATCAGTTTGAGTATCGGTAAATCACCAAAATGGTCTGTGACCTTCACTACGGATCAAACATCCATCAAAGAAGCCTTTAGTAGTACAGAACCAATAGTGAACCCACTGGAAGACATGTTGGGGATTGACCATGAAAAGAACTGGGTCAATATAGAATTTGTTTATCATCTCACACCGTCAATGAGATTGTCATTAATGTACGGATCACTCAAAGGGGGTCTGCTTTGTAAAAATGGTGTCTGTCGTATAATTGAACCATTCGATGATGGTTTCAAGCTTGGGCTTATAGCTGTATTTTGATGGTTGCTGGTTGTAAATTAATAGGCTTTTATTATATTAGTGAATAAAATATGAAGAAAATTCTATTCTTCGCATTGGTTGTCTCGTCGTTTCTCCTTGGTGCAGAAAAGAAAGCACTGACGGAGATCATGACGAACGAAACCTGACCATACTGTGGGCCGCAGGATGCGGCCTTCGATGCTTATTTTGATCCGACCAACCCAAACTACGTTGGTGATGAGAATGTGGCCAATTGGGCGCGGGTTAAGTACAGCATGAGTTGGCCCTCAAGCACCGATCCATTTTATCTTGCTAATCCCACTGAACAAAATGACCGAAGAAATTATTATGGTGTGAACGGCATCCCCGCCGGATTCGGTAATGGTTCTGACGTAGGAGGTTCCGCTTCCACTTGGCGTAGCAGCGGCTTGGCAAATATAGGTACCTATACGCCGGTAACGATCACATTTAATGGTGGTATGATTGACGGTGAATTGCAAATGTCGGTGACCGTTTCCAGTGAGACTGACCAAACAAGCTCAGACCTGCGCTTATTTGTCCTCACAACCATCGATTCTGTCTATTATAACAGTCCTTCTGCCTATGATAATTTTGAAAACGTCTTCATTGATTTTCTTACCAGTTCCAGCGGCCAGAGTCTTGACCTGGATGGTGTGAATGATATCACAGAAGAATTCAACTGGTCTATGCCAACGCCCTGGCCCAATACCAATCCGAATATTACCTGGGATATTTCGGACCTGAATGTAATTGCTTTTGTGCAGAATTATCCATCCAAGGCTGTGCCGCAGGCCGAGTGGGCCCGGGTCAGTGAAATGAATATCGATATGGATGAAGATGGTATCCTCAATGGTGAGGATAATTGTATGGAAGTATATAATGCAGGACAGGAGGACGTGGATGGCGACGGCATGGGCGATGCCTGCGATCCCTGTGATAATGCCAATGTGTACGTAGTAGGAAACTTAAATGGTGACCTGGCCAATGATCAGCCGATTATCAATATTTACGATGTGATATTCCTGGTGGACCGCATCCTTGATGATGATTTTGATAATGAGAATTATATAGGTTGCAGCATCGAATCAGCAGATATTAACCAGGATTCTACTTTCAATACGCTTGACGTCATTATGCTGATCTTGCAGGTGATGGGTTATGAAGATAGCGGCGGTCGCGTGGCGGCAGGTTCGGGTACCCTGACCATTACTGACCAGCCCGGCATGTCATCCATGACCTTTAACAGCGATGATCTGATCAGTGGTTTCCAGATGGACGTTCCAGTAAATAATTTCCGCGAAGAGGATATGGATCAACTGGCACTGCCCACGGGTTGGCTGTTTGAAACGCGACAATTAAACGGTATGATCCGCATATTGGCAATAGATCTTTCTGGCGAGCACCCGGTTAAAGAAGTGTCTTTCACATTGCCGGGCAGTTTATCCGGCGCGCCTGAGAATGTTGTGGTTTGCAATAATATTGGCCAGGCCATCAATACAGCTGTAACCTACAAGCAGCCGGCCGTGGAAAAACTGGAATTATCGAACCAGGTGAACTTCAGCAGGATCTATCCCAATCCATTCAACCCGGCAGTCACGATTCCCTTTTCCATACCCTTTGAAATGTATACCCGGGTGGCGGTATACAACATTACAGGTCAATTAGTAGATATATTACTGGAAGAACGTGCCCTCCGTCCTGGGCATCATAACGTGACCTGGGATGGTACGGAATTCTCTTCCGGCGTATACATTATTCAAGTGGAAACACCCCTGCGGCGCTACTCGCAAAAAGCATTCCTGCTGAAGTAGCATTCGCCATACTATATCCTGAAAAGTACGGTTGGAGAGACAACCTGCCGGCAGTAAATTTGCCCCCCGTTGGGGAAAAAATTTTCAACAGGGTATTGGGGCGTCGTCTAACGGCAGGACACCAGGTTCTGGCCCTGGCAGTCGGGGTTCGAGTCCCTGCGCCCCAGCAAAAATATGCACCCGTAGCTCAATTGGATAGAGCGTCTGGCTACGGACCAGAAGGTTGAGGGTTCGAGTCCTTCCGGGTGTACCAATGGCCCGTTCGTCTAGGGGTTAGGACGCCGCCCTCTCAAGGCGGTAACAGGGGTTCGATTCCCCTACGGGCTACTCCCTCTGAAACCCGCGATTCAACACTATAGATTCTCTATTATTAGTCTTACCTAAACCTTACATACTTATACATAGCTATATGTAATAATGCCTTTTGAAGGAACACGGATTGAAGGAACACGTTTTTTTAAACCAAATCGAAAAACTCAACCGAATTGCCAACCCAGAAAACCGGAAAAGACCGGGTACCCCTATTAATAAAAGGGGCGCACACATTGTAATGCTATTTTTTGGTATATATACTGTCGGTACGTAGATTTACTCTGCTTTGTAATAATAG
>Ga0310122_10002344_pt1 | contig 12044 bp, 7 predicted proteins | sample CB6_Bottom_1051__FD_203503 | JGI IMG/M metagenome (GOLD analysis project Ga0310122, IMG submission 203503) | Marine microbial communities from Western Arctic Ocean, Canada - CB6_Bottom_1051 | ecosystem: Environmental > Aquatic > Marine > Oceanic | place: Canada: Western Arctic Ocean | collected...
CTCAACTACACGCTCTCCGCGGAGGCGCTGGGCTCGTGCATCGAGCAGTGCAACATCCGCACGGTGGTCACGTCGAGAGCGTTCCTCGAGCAGTTGAAACTCGACGTGCCGGTGGAGACGATTTTGCTGGAGGACGTCGCCAAGTCGATCGGCATTGGCCGCAAGCTCGCCGCCGCCCTGGCCGCTGCGCTGTTGCCGGTTGGGCTGCTGGAGAGGCTTCTCGGCAGCAAACACAAGGCAGTGATGGACGACCTGGCCACGGTCATTTTCTCGAGCGGCAGCACCGGCGCACCCAAGGGCGTGATGCTCTCGCACTACAACGTCGTCTCGAACATTCAGCAGATTGGCCAGGCGTTTGCGCTGGATCGGAATGACCGGATTCTCGGCATCCTGCCGTTTTTCCACTCGTTCGGCTTCACCGGCACGTTGTGGCTGCCGCCGCTGCTCGGCTCGGGCGCGGTGTATCACCCAAACCCGGTCGATGGCCGCGGCATCGGCGAGCTGGTGGGCGAGCACCGGGTAACGTTTCTGCTGGCCACACCGACATTCCTTCAGATTTACATCCGCGCCTGCACGCCGGAACAGTTTGGCAGCGTCGAGTTTGTCCTGGCCGGCGCGGAGAAATTGTCGGAGCGCCTGGCCACGGCGTTCGAGGATCGCTTCGGGCTGCGGCCGATGGAGGGCTACGGCACGACCGAGACCTCGCCGGTGGTGACGATCAACACGCGCGACTTCCGCTCGGCCGGCTTCCGGCAGGTCGGCGGCAAGCGCGGCAGCATCGGGCATCCGTTGCCGGGCATGGTGGCACGCATCGTCGACCCCGACACCGGCGAGGCGCGCGCGCTTGGCCAACCGGGCCTGCTGCTCGTCAAGGGGCCGAACGTCATGCAGGGCTACCTTGGCCAAGCGGAGAAAACCGCCGAGGTGCTGCGCGACGGCTGGTACACGACTGGCGACATCGCGGCGTTGGACGAGGACGGCTTCCTAGCGATCACCGACCGGTTGAGTCGTTTCAGTAAAATCGGCGGCGAGATGGTGCCGCATATCAAAGTGGAGGATCAATTGCACGAGCTCGGCGGGTTGACCGAGCAGACGTTCGCCGTGACCGGTGTGCCGGACGAGCGGAAAGGCGAGCGCTTGGTCGTGCTGTACCAGAATCTCGACGAGTCGGCGGTGCAGTCGATTGTCGAGAAACTGACCGGCTGTGATCTGCCGAATCTCTGGAAGCCGCGCGGTGATCAGTTTTTCAAAGTCGAGGCGCTGCCGTACCTTGGCACCGGCAAGCTGGACTTGAAGCAGGTCAAAACTCTGGCCGCCGAATTGTAGCCGTGATGCCGCCGCGCTTGGCCAAGCGGAAAAAAAGGTGAAAAATAGGGCTTGCACCCGGTCGCCGTTGGGCGTATGCACAGTCCCGGCGGGCTTCTTCCGCCGGAACCAATCAATAAATCGCCTCTTTAGGCAGTTGGTTTAGTTCTCTAATTCTGAACAGTTCAATTCACGTTTTTCCGTGATTTTCAAGGTGTGAGTAGTTTCAAAGACAACAGCAGATCCAACAAGGGGTCGTCGAACAGGAATAATCCCAATCGGAATAATCCCAACCGGAATTCGCCCCATCGGAGGCAAAAGCACAAGCGGCCTCAAATCGAGGTGCCCGAGACAGGCTCCGGTTATCTGGAAATTTCCGACAAGGGCTTTGGGTTTCTCCGTTCGGCGGAGAACAATTATCAGCCCAAGCCGTCCGATATTTTCGTGACGCCCGACACCATCAAGCGCGCCGCCATTCGCGAGGGCGCGCTGATCGAGGGCAAGCTGCAGGCGCCGCATCGCGGCACCAGTCCGCAACTCAAGGAGGTGATCAGCGTCAACGGCACACCGTTCGAGGAGTATGGTGATGTCGTGCGGTTTGAAAACCTCACCACCATCAATCCCATCGAGAAATTCAACCTCGAGACCACGCCGGATATCGTCGAGACGCGCATCATCGACCTAGTGACACCGATCGGCAAGGGCACCCGCGGTCTCATCGTCGCTTCGCCGCGCACCGGCAAGACGACCATCCTCAAGCAGATCGCCAACGCGGTCACCACCAACCATCCGGACGTGCAGGCGATCGTGTTGCTGATCGATGAACGACCGGAGGAGGTGACCGACTTCTCCCGGTCGGTGGACGCCGAGGTGATCGCCTCGTCCAACGATCAGGACCTCGAGACGCATGTGCGCCTGTCGCGCCTGATAATCGACCGCTGCCGCCGCCTCGTCGAGTCCGGCAAGGATGTGTTCGTGCTGCTCGACTCGATCACCCGTGTGGCCCGCGCCTTCAACTCCGTGCACGGCGGCTCCGGCCGCACGATGACCGGTGGCGTGGACGCCCGCGCGCTGGAGATCCCGCGCAAGATTTTCGCCTCCGCCCGCAAGACCGAGGAGGCCGGCTCGCTCACGATCATCGCCACGGCGCTGATCGACACCGGGTCGCGGATGGATGAGCTGATCTTCCAGGAATTCAAGGGCACCGGCAACATGGAGCTGGTGCTCGACCGCAAGCTGGCCGAGCGCCGGATTTATCCCGCGATCGATATTCCCAAGAGCGGCACGCGCAAGGAGGAGTTGCTGTTCCCAGCCGAGCACCTCGACGCGGTCCACAAGCTGCGCCGCACCATGACCGACATGAACCCAATCGACGCCATGGAGACGATCAAGCAGGCGTTGGACAAGTTCAAAACCAACGAGGAATTCCTGAGCACGCTCAAGTAACACCAGGCCAAGCGCTGACATTTTTCACGAACGGACCCGATCAAGTCCGTTTTTTGTCCCCGGCTTTTGCTGGTTGAGGTGGGGTGCTTGGCCTAGCTTGGCGCTTGTCCATGGCGGCCAAGCGAAAACGGATTCCCGAGCGAAACACCCGCCCGCCGATCGAGCGGATGCTCAAGATTCACAACCTGCTCAAGGCGGGCAGCCATCCCAACGCCACGCAGCTTGCCACCGAGCTCGAGGTCACCACCAAGACGATCTATCGCGACATCGCCTTCATGCGCGACCGCATGGAACTGCCGGTCGTGTTCGAGCCGGCGTACAACGGCTACTGCTACGACGGGGAGGTTGCCCAGTTCCCCACTGTCCAGATCAGCGAGGGCGAGTTGTTCGCCATGCTCGTCGCCGAGAAGGCCATGCAGCAGTACCGCGGCACCAACTTCGAGAAACCGCTCGTGAGCGCCTTCCGCAAAATCACCGACTCGCTGACCGACACCCTCTCGTTCAACCTCGACGAGTTCGACCAAAGCATCTCGTTCCGCACCAGCGCCGAGCCAGTGTTGAACCTGGATGTCATCGACGCCTTGGCCAAGGCCGCTGCCGGCAACAGGCAGCTGCAGTTCAACTACCGCAAGCCGGGCGCTCGCAAGGCCGAGTCGCGCGTCGTCGATCCGTACCACTTGGCCAACGTCAACGGTGAGTGGTTCCTGTTCGCGCACTGCCATTTGCGCAACGACATCCGCACCTTCACCCCGGCACGCATCAGCGACATGCAGCCGACCGGCAAGACATTCAAGCCGCCGAAAAAGTTCTCGCTCGAGAAACGCCTGCGCGGCAGCTTCGCCATCTTCACCGGCGACAAGGAACAGGAGATCGTGATTCGCTTCAACGAACTCGTTGCTGATTACATCCGCGAGAAACGCTGGCACCCGACGCAGCGGCAGCGAAACCTGAAAGACGGCGGCGTGGAGTTGACCATGCGCCTGACGAGCCTGAATGAAGTGCAGCGCTGGGTGATGACCTGGTGCGGCAACGCGCAAGTCATCAAGCCGGCCGAGCTGGCCCAATCCGTCCGCGAAGCCGCCCAACGCATCCTCAAAACGAACAAGTAATGCTTATCCCACCAATCAAATGAATTTATTCAGAATTCCAAAGCGATACAGGGTGAAGATTCATGGGAGTAATTTTCAGGTTTATCAGGCAGACGTGGAGGAATTAAGGCCAGTCGGGTTTTTTACGACGCGCTTGGTTGATGCGTTCGATGCCAGGAAGCGGGTAAAAAGGCGATAAATACAATCAAAAAGGAGGACTCATTTATTTGTATCAACAATTCAAGTGATGGTTCACAGCAAGTTTCCATCGATGAAATCGAGAAGGTAAGTTTTTTTACCAGTCGATTTAACTCCGGATCGGGATTTACTTTTTACACATGGGATCCAGACGCGGAGGTCGAAGAATAAGTGAAAAATCTTCCGCGCTTGGCCAAGCGTGGGAGTTTTCTTGATCCGCAGATTTCGCAGATTAGTTTTTCGTTTTTTTGAATCTGCGAAAATCTGCGAAATCTGCGGATTCTCCTCCCCTAAAAACCTCTGCGGCCCTCCGCATCTCCGCGCCCTCTGCGTTTAAACGGCGCTGAGCTTGGCTCAGTAGCGGTAATGCTCCGGCTTGTACGGGCCGTCCACCGGCACACCGATGTAGTCGGCCTGTTCCTGCGACAGGGTGGTGAGCTTGGCCCCGAGTTTGTCCAAATGCAGGCGCGCGACTTCTTCGTCCAGTTTTTTGTCCAAACGATAGACGCCGATCTTTCGATCCGGGTTTTTTTGGATGTCGATTTGCGCGATCGTTTGGTTGGTGAAGCTGTTGGACATCACGAAACTCGGATGGCCGGTGGCACAGCCCAAGTTGATCAGGCGCCCTTCGGCGAGCAGATAAATTTCGCGGCCATCCGGAAAGGTGAAGCGCGTGACCGGACCGCCGGGGATGGAGTCGTCCTTGATGACTTCGCGGGTGACGCCGTCCATCGCCTCGAGTTGGGCAACCTGGATTTCGTTGTCGAAGTGGCCGATGTTGCAGACGATCGCCTGGTCTTTCATCCGGCTCATTTGGTCGGCGGTGATGATGTCTTTGTTGCCGGTGGTGGTGACGTAAATATCCGCCTCGGGCAGGATATCCTCCACCGTCGTGACTTTGTAACCCGACATGCAGGCTTGCAGCGCACAGATCGGGTCGACCTCTGAAACCATCACTCGGGCGCGTTCGTTCGCGAGCGATTCGGCCGAGCCTTTGCCCACATCGCCGTAGCCGCAGATCATCGCGACCTTGCCGGAGACGAGTACGTCGAGCGCACGCTTGATGCCATCGACGAGCGAGTGGCGGCAGCCGTAAACATTGTCGAACTTCGATTTGGTCACCGAGTCGTTCACGTTGATCGCCTGAAAAAGCAACTCGCCGCGTTCCTCCATCTGCAAAAGACGATGCACACCGGTGGTGGTCTCCTCGGAGACACCCACCATGGCATCGGCGACATTGGTCCAATTAACTTTGCCTTCTGACTGGACACGCTTGAGAAGATTTTTGATGACCTGTTCCTCCTCGCTGCCGGACTCGGTGTTGACCCAGTCGCTGCCATTCTCCAGCTCGACGCCCTTGTGAATGAGCAGCGTCGCGTCACCGCCGTCGTCAACAATTTGATCCGGCCCGGAGCCGTCCGGCCAGATGAGCACCTTGATGGTGCAGTCCCAATATTCCTCCAGCGTCTCGCCTTTCCACGCAAACACCGGCACACCCGATGCCGCAATCGCCGCCGCTGCGTGATCCTGTGTGGAGAAAATGTTGCACGAGCACCAGCGCACATTGGCGCCCAAGTCAACGAGCGTCTCGATGAGCACAGCGGTCTGGATGGTCATGTGCAGCGAGCCCATGATCTTCACGCCGGCAAGCGGTTGTTCGGGGCCGTACTTTCTCCTTGTGGCCATCAGGCCGGGCATTTCTTTCTCCGCGATGTTGATTTCCTTGCGGCCAAAGTCGGCCAAGCTGATGTCGCGAACGTTGTAGTCATTAGTTTGTTCAGTAAGTGTAGTGGTCATTAAAAAAAGTCCTTATTTTATAGCCCGTTTGAGCGCAGTTACTTTATCCGTCTTCTCCCAAGTGATTGTGTTCAAATCGTCGGTTTTACCGAAGTGACCGTAGTTAGTTGTCTTGGAATAAATTGGGCGCAGCAGTTTGAGTTGCTTGACGATGTTGGCCGGTTTGAAACTAAAAACTTTCTCCGCCGCCGCTGCGATTTTCTCGTCTTCCACAATGCCGGTGCCGAAGGTGTCCACACAGACGGAGACGGGATCGGGATAGCCGATGGCGTAGGCGAACTGAATTTCGCAGCGCTTGGCCAAGTCGGCGGCCACGATGTTTTTCGCGACGTAACGGCCCATGTACGCGGCGCTGCGATCGACCTTGCTCGGGTCCTTGCCACTGAACGCGCCGCCGCCGTGTCGGCCCATGCCGCCGTAGGTGTCGACGATGATCTTGCGGCCGGTCAACCCGCTGTCACCCTGCGGTCCGCCGACCACGAAGCGGCCGGTCGGGTTGATGAGAATCTGCGTGTCGCGGGACAGCATCTTTTTCGGCAAAACTTTTTGGATGACTTGCTTGGTGATGAAGTCGCGGATGGTTTTGTTGGAGGCATCGGCGGCGTGCTGTGTCGAGATGACCACGTTGGTGATCTTCATCGGTTTGTCGTCGATGTATTGTACGGAGACTTGGCTCTTGGCATCGGGGCGGAGCCACTTGGCCTTGCCGGCTTTGCGCAGCTTGGTCAGTTGCCGGCCAAGTTGGTGCGCGTACATGATCGGTGCGGGCATCAACTCCGGCGTCTCGTCGCAGGCGAAGCCAAACATCAACCCCTGATCACCCGCGCCCTGCTCGGCGGTGGCTTTGCCGGAGGCGGCCCTGGCATCGACGCCCTGCGAAATGTCCGCACTCTGCGCGGTCAGATAGTTGTTGATGAACACGGTGTCGGCGTGAAACACATCGTCGCTGTTCACGTAGCCGATCCCGCGGATGGCATCGCGCACAACCTGGTCAATGTCGAACTTGGCCTTGGTCGTGATTTCGCCGCCGACACAGACGACGTTGCTTTTGACGAACGTCTCGCAGGCGACGCGGCTGCGGCGATCCTGAGCGAGGCAGGCGTCGAGCACGGCGTCGGAGATCGTGTCGGAGACTTTGTCGGGATGGCCTTCGCCAACCGACTCGGAGGAGAATATGTAGTTTTTGCCCATAATATGTGAATTAGGCCTCGAGCGACCGATTTGATATCAACAAATCAAGATATGATGATATGTTCGGTTTTCCAAAAGTTCAAGGCGTTTTTCCACCAATTTCTCCCTCCGCTTGGCCAAGCGCAGATTGAGTCCGGAGCTACTTTCGTGCTAGCTTGGCCGTTCGCCCACCGAGCGGCGTGCCACACGAATGACCGACCCAAACAAACCCGGCGACGAGCCGAAGCTGGCCAAGAACGAAACCATCAAGGCCGACAGCAATTTCCTCCGGGGCACCATCGCCGACGGTCTGCTCGACGACTCCACCGGCGCGCTGGCAGCGGACGACACGCAGTTGACTAAGTTCCACGGCATCTACCAGCAGGACGACCGCGATCTGCGGGGGGAGCGGCGCGCAGCCAAGCAGGAGCGGGCTTATGCATTCATGACGCGTGTTCGCGTGCCCGGCGGGGTTTGCACGCCGCAACAGTGGCTGGCGATGGATCGCTTCTGCACCGACTACGCCAACGGCGCGCTCAAGCTCACCACGCGGCAGGCGTTCCAGTTGCACGGCATCATCAAAAAAAATCTCAAGACAACCATCCGGGAAATCAACGACTCGTTGCTGGACACGATCGCGGCGTGCGGCGATGTGAACCGCAACGTGATGTGCAACCCGAACCCGAACCAGTCGAAGGTGCACGCCGGGGTGCTCGAGTTGGCCAACGCGATCAGCGCTCACCTCACGCCGGAGACGCGCGCGTACCACGAGATTTGGCTGACCGACGAAAACGGCGAGAAGGAAAACGTCACGCCAAATCCCGAGCCGGAAGCCGAGCCGATCTACGGCAAGACCTACCTGCCGCGGAAATTCAAGATTGTCATCGCCGTCCCGCCTAGCAACGACGTCGACGTGTTCGCGCACGATCTCGGGTTCATCGCCATCATCGAGGACGACAAAATTGTCGGCTACACAATAACGGTCGGCGGCGGCATGGGGATGAGCCACGGCAAGGAGACAACCTTCCCGCGCCTCGCGGACGTGCTGGGCTTTTGTACGCCGGAGCAGGTGACCGATGTCGCCGAGAAAATCGTCACCACCCAGCGCGACTACGGCGACCGCGTTGACCGCAGGCACGCCCGCCTCAAGTACACGATCGAGGATCGCGGCTTGGCTTGGTTCTGCGGCGAGGTCGAGAAGAGGCTTGGCTACGAGCTTGGCCAAGCGCGGCCGTTTCACTTCGACCACAACGGCGATCGCTACGGCTGGATCGACGATGAGAACGGCAACAGCCACCTGACGTTGTTCATCCAAAACGGCGTCGTCGCCGACACCGACGAATCTCCGATGCGAACCGGCCTGCGCGAGATCGCCAAGGTGCACGACGGCGATTTTCGCCTGACCGCGAATCAAAACCTGATCATCGCCAACGTCTCCCCGGCCAAGCACGCCGGGATCGAGGCGCTGCTTGCCGAGTACAAATTGGCCAATAGCCACGCCCAATCCGGCTTGCGGCTCAACTCAATGGCGTGCGTCGCGCTGCCGACGTGCGGCTTGGCTTTGGCCGAGGCCCAGCGTTATCTGCCGGATTTGCTGACCGAGATGGACGCCGTGCTCGCGGAGCTTGGCCTGAAGGACGACGCGATCACGATCCGCATGACCGGCTGCCCGAACGGCTGCGCCCGGCCGTACATCGCTGAGATCGCCTTCGTCGGCCGGTCGCCCGGCAAATACAACATCTACCTCGGCGGCGGCTTCACCGGTGATCGCTTAAACAAGCTGTACAAAGTGTCGGCCAAGCAGGAGGAAATCGTCGGCATCCTGCGCCCGATCCTCGAGCGCTATGCGAAAGAGCGCAACAACGGCGAGCGATTCGGTGACTTCGTCATCCGCACCGGCTACGTCGCCGAGACCCGCGAGGGCCGCGAATTCCACAACGATTTCAAAGAAGATTAAACCCGCTTGGCCAACCGTCTGGCCAAGCCGCGTGTTCATCCCGAAAGTGCTTGAGACGGGGTGGGGCGATGCGTACGATGCGCCTCCCTTTTTTCGGGGGGAATGGCTGGATAGCTCAGTTGGTAGAGCAACGGATTGAAAATCCGTGTGTCCCCGGTTCGATTCCGGGTCCAGCCACCATTTTCCCGCCGCACGGTTCACGACTTTTTCAATGGTGGATTCTCCCAAAACATTTTCCCTGCCCGGCTTGGAGGACGGCCGCAAGGCGGACGAGCCTTGCACGATTGTCATCTTCGGCGCGAGCGGCGACCTGACGGCACGCAAGCTCATCCCCGCGTTGTACCACCTTTACCTCGAGGGGCAGATGCCGGAGTCGTTTCGTGTGGTCGGCTTTGCGCGCCGCGAAAAAACCGACGCAAGCTGGCGTGACGAGATGCGCGCCGGAGTCGAGACTTATTCCCGCACGCGGCAGGTGGATGATGCCAAGTGGGAGTCTTTCGCCGCCAATCTCTCCTATCATCGGGGCGACCTCACCGATGCCGATGCCTACGCCGGCTTGGCCAAGCGCTTGGTTGATTTTGGCGAACCGCGCCTCGTCAACAACCTCGTTTTTTACCTCGCGATTTCGCCGAGCCTTTTCGGCGAGGTGGTAGACCAATTGCGGGCCGCCGAGTTGCTGCATCGCATGGAGGAAGACGACGAGCATTGGCAGCGCGTCGTGGTGGAGAAGCCGTTCGGGCACGACCTCCAGTCGGCGCACATGCTGAACAACCACTTGCTGCGCCATGTGCGCGAGCGGCAGATTTTTCGCATTGACCATTATCTTGGCAAGGAGATGGTGCAGAACATCATGATGTTTCGCTTCTCCAACGCCATCTTCGAGCAGTTGTGGAACCGCGAAGCCATCGAGCACGTGCAAATCACCGTCAGCGAGGACATCGGCGTGGGCGGTCGCGGCGGTTACTTTGAGGAGGCCGGCACGCTGCGCGACATGATGCAGAACCACCTGCTGCAGATTCTCTCGCTCGTGGCGATGGAGCCGCCGCCGTCGCTGGCCGCCGAGGACATCCGCAACGAGAAGGTGAAGCTGCTCAAGTCCATCCGCCCGATGACACCGGAGGCGGTCGCCACGAACGTCGTGCGTGGCCAATACTTCGCCGGCACGGTAAACGATGACAGCCGCGAAGGCTACCGGCAGGAGGAGCGAGTGAACCCCGAGTCCAACGTCGAGACCTTCGCCGCCCTCAAGCTGTTCATCGACAACTGGCGCTGGAGCGGCGTGCCGTTCTACTTGCGCACCGGCAAGAACCTGCCGCTGCGGGCAAGCGAGGTGCGCGTGCAGTTCCGGCCCACGCCCAACGTGCTTTTCGCCGCGCAGGGCCATCTCGATTTGCACGCCAACGCGCTGACGCTGCGCCTCCAGCCGGACGAGGGCATTTTCCTGCGCTTCAACGGCAAGGTGCCCGGCAACAGCATCAAGACGAGGCCGGTGCGAATGCACTTCGCCTACGATGCCGAGTTCGGCGCCTACACGCCAGAGGCATACGAGCGGCTGTTGCTCGAGGCAATGGCCGGCGACGCCACGCTGTTCATCCGGCGCGACGAGGTGGAGACCGCTTGGCAAATCATCGACGCCATCCGCGCAGGGTGGGGCGGAACCCCGCTGTTGAACCGCGAATTCTACGCCGCCGGAACATGGGGGCCGGTGGCAGCGGACGACCTGCTTGAGTCAGACGGCCACAAATGGCACAACCCGAAACCATTCAAGCAATGAGCGGCTACACGGCTTTCGCCGACAAAGCCGCGCTCGCCGAACACGCTGCCGCACAGTGGCTTGAGCGCTTGGCCAAGCGAGATGCGAATAAGCCGTTCATCGTTGCTCTCTCCGGCGGGCGCATCCCGAAATTGCTTTATGAGTCGGCGGTGGAATTGTCGCAGCCAAGCGCGTTTAAGAACGTCCATTTTTTCTGGGGCGACGAACGCGTCGTGCCGTCGACCGACGACGATAGCAACTTCAAGCTCGCCGACGATGGCCTGTTCCAGCCGCTGCAAATTCCGCCTGTCCAAGTGCACCGCGTGCAAACGGAGCGCAGTGAACCCGAGGCGGTTCAACTCGCCACCGAGGAACTTTTGCAACACGCCGAAAGCAACGCCGCCGGCCAGCCGGTGATCGATCTCGTGTTCCTCGGCATGGGCGAGGATGCCCACGTCGCGTCGCTCTTCCCCGGCGACACGGAGGCCATCGAGTCGCGGGCGGTGTATCGCGCGGTGACCGGCCCCAAGCCGCCGCCGCGCCGCATCACGCTGGGCTACCCCGCCTTGGCCGCCGCGCGCGAAGTTTGGGTGCTCGCCTCCGGCGAAGGCAAAGCGGAGGCATTGCGCGCCTCTTTGGCCAAGGGCGGCAACACCCCATTGGCCCGCGTCCTGCAAAGCCGCGAACACACCGAGATCCTCACCGACTTCAAGCCGTAAGCTGCCAGTTCATCTGCGTCCCAAACAAGACGAAGGCAGAACGCCGCCGCTTCGCGTGCATTCGCGATTTTCTATTTCCGCCTTGCGGTGACGAAGGCGTTGAACATGAGGTAGCGCCACGGGCCTAGGTTGAGCGCGAAGTCGATCGGCTTGGCCACATAGCGGTCGGTGCATTGGACGCGTAGCACGTCGCAGCCGTTTTGCTCGAGGAAGAATTTTATCTCGGCACCGTTTGTGGCGACGATGGCGTCGTCGTCCGGCTGGAACGGCTCGCGGCGGATAGGCTCCATGCGATCGAAACGCACCGAGTCGGGATCACTCACCATTTGCTTCCGCTTGGCCCGGAGCCGCAGCCAGTTGCGCCACTTGTTGCAGACGCCGCGCATGCGGGGATGGTAGTCGAGCAGGCCAAGCGCACGAAAAAAATTCGGACTCGAAACGACGACCTTGCCGCCCGGTTTCGTGACGCGCACCAACTCGGCGATAAACGCCTCCGGTTCCTCGACGTGCTCGAGCACGTTCAGCGCGCCGACGCTGTCGAAGCTCGCTTCGCCGTACGGCAGCGTGCGCCCGTCGTAAAGTTGACAGCGGTCACTGACGCGACTGGCCTT
>Ga0310122_10002346_pt1 | contig 12043 bp, 14 predicted proteins | sample CB6_Bottom_1051__FD_203503 | JGI IMG/M metagenome (GOLD analysis project Ga0310122, IMG submission 203503) | Marine microbial communities from Western Arctic Ocean, Canada - CB6_Bottom_1051 | ecosystem: Environmental > Aquatic > Marine > Oceanic | place: Canada: Western Arctic Ocean | collected...
CGATGCCATACTAGAGACGTGGTATACTGCACATCAGTTATCCAAAAAATAAGGAGATATCTATGTCAGACTGGATAGCAATATTAGCATACACGCCACTATTGATCGCGTACGGAACACTCGTCGTGCTCAAGATGTCCCGAAACATGGGTAAAAAATTGCAATGGCCTATCAAATGGCAAAGGCCTACTCGTTATGAGTAGGTCATTTTACATAAATAAAACCGCCTACTCGAAATCCGAGCGACGGCCATACCTAACCAACCAATAAGCTAACCATTACATTTCCTCTGGTGCCTCAATACCGAGTAAATAAAGTCCGTTCTTCAGCGTCACCGAAACTCCCTCCACAAGTGCGACACGAAATGCACGCACGCCCTCGTCTTTCTCTTGCGTCACCGGATGCGAGTGATAAAACTCATTCGCTTTTTGCGCAAGCCCAAACACATAATTCGCCACCACATTCGGCGCCCACCCTTCAATCGCTTCTTGTATCACATCCGGAAACCGCAACAGCTCCACCAAAAGCCGTCGCTCGACGTCGTCGAGGGAAATGTCGCCGGCAATTTCTTGTTTCCTTGTTTTCTTGTTTTCTTCAACCTTCCGCAAGATACTGCGTAATCTTGCGTATGTGTACTGAACATACGGCCCCGTATTCCCCTCGAACGAAAGCGCACGCTCCCGATCAAACACAATATTCGACTTCCGGTGATGTGAGAGATCAAAATACTTCAGCGCCCCCAACGCAACCTGACGAGCCACCTCATCCGCATCCTTCAAATCAGGATTTTTCTCGGCGATAACCTCCCGCGCGCGCGTAATCATATCATCCACGATCTCTTGCAAAGGAATAATCTCCCCCGTCCGCGTACTCATCTTCCCTTCGGGTAGAGACATAAATCCGAACGAGATATGAACGCTCTCATCAATCTTCCGCCATCCCAAAAGTTCAACAATCGCAAACAACTGCCGAAAGTGATGCGCCTGCCGCTCATCAACCACATATGTATTGCGCCAAAACTTCCAATGATCCATCCGATGTCGGAAGGTCGCAAGATCGCGCAGGAGATACGTACTCGCGCCATCAGACTTTATAAGCACACCCCACCCGAGACCCTGCGGCTCCAAGTCGACATATACCGCCCCATCGTCCCCCTTCGTCGCAATCTTCTTTTTAAGCAAAAGCTCGGTGATCCCCGGCATATCGTCCTCATACACACTCTCGTTCATATGCTCATCAAATTCCAAAAGCCCGAGCAGCTCCGCGCTCTCCTCAATCTTCTTCATAGAGACATCAACCATCCACTGCCAAATCTTCCGATTCTCCATGTCTCCCCGCTCCAACTTCGCAAATTCCTCCTTCCCCTTCTCGCGATAATCGGGGTCGTCATCAATTTTCTTGTTCTCTGCCGCATACAAGTCGTTCAAATATCGAAACGGATCCTCCTCAATCTTCTTCTGATCCACATCACTCAACTGTCTATACCCAAAAAGCAGTATCCCAAACTGCGTCCCCCAATCGCCAACATGTGTATCAGAAACCGCCTTGTACCCCTGCGACAAGAGCATGCGCTTCACCGAATCCCCAATCACCGCAGACCGCAAATGTCCCACATGCAAAACCTTCGCAATATTCGGTTGGAAGTATTCCACCATCACAGTTTTTTTATCTCCCCCATCGCCTTCACCAAACTTCTCCGGCTTCTTCAAAACTCCGTCCAGACCATCAAACAAAGCATCATCAGAAATCCAAAAATTAACAAATCCCGGCGCGACCACCATAACATTCGCGAGGATGTCATTTTTACTTTTTAGTATTTGATCTTTAATCTTCTCTGCCGCCTCCATCGGCAATTCTTTCTCAATCTTCGCGACCACAAAAGCGGCATTCGTTGAATAATGCCCATGATCTGGATTATCCGGCACCAAAACCTCAACCGAGTCCCGCGCGCCCTTCGGCACCGCCTCGCGCACGAGGTCACGTATCGCTTCCTTCATACGAAAAGTGTAGCACACAAAAAACGCATTGCCATCTCCCCCGCCACCAGCTACGATAAAACTATGAAGCCCCTCGTAAACAGACGCACAAGCTTCGACTACCAAATCCTCGAAACCTACTCGGCAGGCATCGAGCTCACCGGTCACGAAACAAAATCTCTCAAAACAAAAGGAGGGAGTATTCGCGGCGCACACGTTATACTTCGCAATAACGAAGCCTTCGTCGTCGGCATACAAATCCCCTCGTTTCAGGAAAAAAACGCGCCGGAAGGATACGACCCCCAAAGAACCCGCAAACTCCTCTTGAAAAAGAGTGAAATCGCCCACCTTATAGGTAAGGTAAACACAGGATTGACAATAATCCCAATTAAAGTGTATGATAATCTCCACAGCCTCATAAAAGTCGATATTGCAGTCGCGCGCGGACGAAAGAAACACGACAAACGCGAGCTTATCAAACAACGCGACGCACGGCGAGAAATGAGGAAAGCAACAGGGAGTGCCAGGCTTTGACAGGAAACTTCCTTCGAAAGTAGCAAGTCGAGCTGATTACCTCGTAAAAAGGATCAAAATTATAACTGCAAAAGAAAAACAAGCAGCGCCGGCATTCGCATTTGCGTAATCTCGGCACTCCTACAGCATATAATGCAGTAGGCATCGATCCTCAAGGCTCCATAGAGGATACTCGGTGTAATAATGAAGCTCGTCGCAGTGAATTGGTTTGATATCTGCGATTAAACCTTCAAACCACAACTCTGTTCTTCACACGAAGAACTAAACTTGTAGAATACTCTCGAAAGACTTCTTGGACGGGGGTTCAATCTCCCCACTTCCACACGTTTTTTCTTCGAGCGAAGCGAGACTAGAAAAAACAGCGCCCCGATGTCCATCGGGGCAACAATAACTAAAACACCACCTTGATAAGAAGACGACGCAAAAAATTCGTACGACGGTTTCGCCCGTCAAAAATCACCGAACGGATGAACGAGAACATCACGGCAGAGGAGGTACGCGTATTAGACGAAACGGGAGAAAATCTCGACGTCATGCCAACGAGTAACGCACTCGCCCTCGCCAAAGAAAAAGGACTCGACCTGATTGAGATCGCCGCACAGGCAAAACCACCCGTCGCACGAATTATCAGCTTCGACAAGTTTCGATATCAAAAAGAAAAAGAAGAAAAGAAACAGCACAAGAGCCAAAATACCAGCGAGCTCAAACATGTCCGCATCACACCGCGCGCCGCAGATCACGACCTCGAGCTCAAACTAAAGAAAATAAACGAGTTTCTCGAGAAAGGCCACCGCGTAGAAGTAAATCTCTTCTTGAAAGGCAGGGAAAAGGCACACAAAGACTGGGGACGCAAAAAGATGCAGGAATTCATGGCAAAAATCGAAATCCCCTACATCACCACGATGCAACCAAAGTACGCCGGCCGCGGATTCGTCACACAAATCGCAAAGAAATAGACGTATGAAAAAAAGCATCTCAAAACGTATTAAAAGAACTAAGAGGGGAAAAATCCTTCACCGCGTAAAAGGCCAGGCACACGCAAAATCCACAAAAGGAAACCAGCAACGCCAACGCAAAAAAGGATACCGCACCCTCGTACTATCCGCACGCGTCATAAACAAACACTTAAAGTAAGTCAACCTACAACCTAATACCTACAACCTAATACCTAATTTTATGCCAAGAGTCAAAAGAGGCACACAAGCCCACAAAAAACGAGAAAAAATCCTGAAGTACACGAAGGGATTTAAATGGGGAAGAAAATCCAAAGAACGCGCCGCAAAGGAGGCTCTTTTGCATGCATGGACACACGCCTTCCGCGGGAGAAAAGAAAAGAAGCGCACCTTCCGCGCGCTCTGGAACATACGCCTGAACGCCGCCGCACGAAAGAACGACATGAAATACAGCACACTAATCCACGCCTTAAAAGAAAAGAACGTCAAACTCGACCGCAAAGTCCTCTCCGAAATCGCCAAAGACAAACCCGAAACCTTCTCCAAAATCATCGAGTTCGTGAAGAAATAAAAAAACCGCCTGTGAAAAGCAGGCGGTTGTCGTTAAGCCAAACAGCTACCGTAATCTCTGAAGAACATCGAGAAATTTCTCGCCCTCCAACTCAGAAAGATTTCGTCGCGCATAAGAAAGTGCGATTTTTTCATTGCGAATGAGGGTGGAAAGAGATTGGATAGAGGCCATGACACCGTCAGTATGATTCGGACCCGCCACCCCAACCTCTAAAGCACTATGGAGAGAGGTGAACTCACTAAGTTTCGCTCCCCCACGCTGCCGCACCCAGGTCACCGCATGCCACTTGGCACTCGGAATCCAAGGCATATTTACACGACGAAGTTTTCGACATGTTTGCCCGGAACTTATAACATCATCAAGAATCACAACATCTTGGATACCAAGAATCATTCGCTCGGGGAAGATCCGATGGACGACAATATGCGGATCTTCTCCCGGACGCCAATATCGCTTGGCACCTACACCAACACAGTGCCATTGCAAAAGCCATTCCCCAGGAAGATATGAGCGAAGAATACTCGCGCCATTACCAGGAAAAACAAGAAGGGTGTTCGAACGGTCAAAAGAATTCCACTTCTCCGCTCCCGTGATATTCTTTGTAAATTCTGAGGCATCAACCAAAACGTGACCGAAGGACTCAAACTCAAGTCGCATACCCGGACAATCAAGAACATCTAAAATCAAAATCTTTTCCTTTATCATTGAGATTCTCCCTTTCAAGATAAAAATCAGTTAATGAGAAAAAATTGTTAAAGAACATCCTTCCTAAAAAACAAAAAAATCCCTCCGAGGAAGGGGTTGACCGTCTTTCAACTGCAAAATACAACCAAACCCTTCCTAAGAGGAACGGCCATGATGGCGAACGCGTGCAAGTTCAATAATTCTGTCTACGGCACCCTCAGGGGATAATTCGGACTCAATCTTAACGATCTTCCTAGTATCCAAATAACACCCGCGCACTTTATCAGCCCACCCTCCTGTCTCACCCAACGTGATAATTGGTTTTCCTTGCCGATACGCAATAGCGATCTCCTGTAAGGTGCCCGCACCGCCACCCAAAACAATAAGCGCATCAGACATAGTAACCAAAAGAAACTCATCAAAACCGTCAGAACTCGCGCCGGTAAGTACCTCTATATCAGTGGAGGGATTAGAAACAAAACGGTTCCCCCCAGATACTATGCCCACCGTAATACCGCCTTGAGATTTCACTCCCTTCGAAACAGCATCCATAACACCTCCCTTCCCACCAGTTACAACCACAACACCACGATCAGCCAAAAGACGCCCAAGTAACCTCGATTTTTCCAAAAGACGAGAAGAAGCGCCACCGCCTAGAGGGTATTCCTCTTGACCGGCAGACCCCACAACTCCAATTTGTAATTTTCTCCCATTTTCATTCATACGATCACTTTATCATACTAAAGTACAAAAGTCAAGAAAAAGAGCCTCGAGCAAGCTGGATAGCTCGCACCACCGCCTCCCGCGGCTCTTCCACATCTTCCCCCAGCACTACAACCGGAACACCGGAACGGCGTGCAATAGCAACGTACGTCTCGCCCTCCCCCACAAGGATAAGCGCGTCACAAGAACGAATAAGGTCAGCAGTGCGGGGATCTTCGTCGAGAGACCGCGTATCCGAAACCGCATCCGCATCGGAAAGCGGAATATCTCCCCGGCCATCCTCCGCCCCAGCACAAAATGCGGTAAAGAGAACATCATCACGTTTCGCACAACCAAAAAGCAAAGCAATGCCCTCACGCATGCCCCAATACCCGATCGCGCGCACCGCGGCGGCATGAAGGCGAGACGTAGACCGAGCCGTATCAGAAGAACACACAACTCCCACAACAACACCTTGTGATTGCGTACTAGTCATAGAAATACTTTACTATACTAAAGTAACAAAACCAAAAAAATAAGTCAACACCTCACGCATCCATGCGCTTCATAACCAACCGATATCCCCCCTTCCCCTTCCGCAACCACTTCGAGATACGAGCAACCGTAGTGGAACTCAACCCCGTCGCCTTCTGGATCTCGACATACGAAACTCCCCGAGCGAGCATCCGCGCCACCTGCCACCGCTTGCCAAACTCAAGAAGCTCCTGCTCAGACAAAAGATCACGAAAAAACCGCTTCGCCTCCCCCACATTCCGAAGTGCAAGAATTGCTCGAAAAAGAGCTTCCGTATCTTTGTTATCCCATCGTGCCATATACTAATACTATACATCACCCACCACATCTAGAAACCCTCGCACCGTAACAATTTGGATTTCCTCGTAACACTCTAAGCATAACAAGTCCTGATCGCCGGAGACGAGGTAGTCAGCACACGCGGCAACCGCGCACTCCAAAACACGATTATCCGGCTCATCACCCACGACAAAGAGCCGATCAAGCGAAACGACTACAGTCATCACTTCTTTCAAAAGCTGTATCGCCTCATCCGCGCGCGCCCGCTTCCATGCAAACTTCCGCATCAAAACCCCGTGCGTCTCCTCAAGAATAAAGCACGATGTAAAAAGAGAAACCTCTCCAACCGAACCCAAAAGCACAAGACGGGAAGGAATCCCGCCAAAATTGAGCGCCGAGATGAGAACATTCGTATCAAGAACGACGCGAGGACTTTTTTTGTTCATATATCTAAATTTTTAAAAATTTTGATATATTAAAGAAGGGGGTCGGGGAAACGTAGTTTCCCCGTGTCGGAAAACAGCGAGCGGAGCGAGTGCCAGAAACCGAGGAATCCAAAGACACGGGGTGTCTTTGGATGGAACATGGCTCACGAGCGGGACGAGTGGCCATGTTCCGTGCGATACGCATCTACAATATCCGACACATGCTCGGGTACACACCCCGCCGCAATGCCACGAGAAATCCCATACTGCTGAACATCCGTCCAGCGCAAAAACCAGAGATACTGCCGCAACGCATCCTGAAACACCCGACTGCGAGATCGGTCGGTTTTTTTAGCAAGCGCTTCTGCCGCATCCGCGAGCGGCACGGGCAGAGAAACGCTTACTATCTCACTTTTTGCAGTACGTGTACGTCCCATATAATTAATAACATACTATTAACAAGTTAATAGTATCATACTCACACAACAAACGTCAAAGTACACCCAAACCGTTCCAGATCAATCGCATTATTCTCTACCTCCACTCCTTCCCCGCGCAACAACTGCGCCTTCCGAGAAACACCCCCCGCATACCCACCAACCCCGCCGTCGGCGCGTACCACGCGGTGGCACGGCACCGCAACCAGGTCGGGGTTGCCGTTCAGCGCACGCCCGACAGCATGCGCTCCGCGTGGTGTACCGACAAACCGCGCGATCTCCCCGTATGTCGCCACCTTACCGCGAGGGATGGTGCGGACGGCGCGGAGAACGCGGGTGGCGAGCGGGTCGCCTGTGTTGTGTAATGGTGTCATATGCTTTCTTTAGGGTTTCGCGTAAGTTCTTATGCTTCAAAAGCGGCACCGCATCTTTATACAAAAACCACCCATACCCATCATGCTCATCGGAAATCCGCACCCGCGTCGTCTGCGCCTCAGCCAAATAAAAATCCACACGCTTATGCACACGCCGCCCCTCACTCATAAAAACATACGTATCCGACACCTTAAAATACTCCCGAAACCGCAAGTCTTTCTGGTTAATCCCCGTCTCTTCCTTGACCTCACGAAGTGCGGCACGAAAGCTCCGCTCGCCCTCCTCGAGCTTTCCTTTCGGGAAGTTCCAGTACCCATTCCAGTGGTAGAGCAACAAAAACTTCGCCCCATCACGGCTCGCGTTATAAATAACAAGTCCTGCAGATATTTCACTCACGCCATTTTTCTCTGAAGCGAAACGAGGGTTACACGCAAACAACTTTGCGTGTAACGGGAGCGCTTCACCAAAAAATTATACGAGAAGCGCTCCCTGGTTAAATGAGCGCCCCGATGAACATCGGGGTAGCATTAAACCATCCTCATCTCACCACGAAATCATACGACCATAATAAACCCTCCCGAACAAAAAAACCACAGTAGATCCGCGTCGAGATCAGCGCGGCTTACCTTCCAATGCTCCGTGGGGAATGATCACGCACCTCCCCCTTCCGGCTTTTTGGCGGGGGTAAGATAAGATGTGGCGTGAAGATCAAAAGCATAACTGCACAGAAAGATAAGAGACTCGCGGCAACAAAGATCGCTTTGAAACCAAAGATAGAGGCAACAGCACCTCCCACAAGCGCAGCGAAACCAAACGCGACACCAATCGACGCATGATCGAGCGCCCAATCAAATGCATATCGCTTCTTGTCGAGATGGCGCGAGAAAATCGCCGCCCACGACGGCGTATAAAACCCAAACGCAACACCCTTCATAATAACCACAAAAAAGAGCGTGGGAATACTCGTAACAAGCGCGAGTGAAAACGAAGTAAACCCCGAAAGCAATAAACTAAAAATAAGCGCATGGAAGTCATCTCGCTCCCCCCTCTTCTTATCGATATATAATGCAACCGGTACCTGCACCACCGCCTTCGTAAACCAATACGCTGCAGCAACCGCACCAACCGTAAACATCGTCGTCCCGGGAATATCGCGCACCACAAAAAGCGCGAAGATGGGCCCCACAAGACCCCAGCCGCCCATAAACATGAGGTCGGACAAAACAAAATACTTCACCAACCGATTCACTCGAAATACTTCCCGTATACTAAAATGACTTTTCTTCTTGGGCATATATTAACCGGTCACTCCAAATACAAACTTCTCCCCGTTGAAATCGATCTTAACTGTACCTCCTCGCTTAATTTCTTTCCGCAGCAGCATATCCGCAAGCCGCCCCCGCACCTCCTGTGAAATCACCTTCCGCAGGGGTCGCGCGCCAAACACCTTACTGTATCCCTTCTCGGCAATCTGCGTAATCGCGGCGTTCGTCACCGTAAGCTCGATGCCGTGAGACTCATCTAAAAGCTTCGAAACACCCCGCATCAAAATCCGGGCAATCTGCGCAATCTCCTCCACCGTCAAATCTCTAAATACAATAATATCAGAAAACCGATTAATAAGCTCCGGACGAAACAAGGATGCAAGCTTCCGCTTCAGCTCGTGCGCAAGATCCGGCACACTCCGCCCCGCCTCGATCTCCGTCTTAATAAAGTCAGAATGTGCGTTCGAAGTCGCCACAATAATCGAATGCTGAAAATCCACCGTCCGTCCCAAACTATCTGTCAGCCGCCCATCATCAAACACCTGCAAGAAAATGTTCAGCACGTCCGCATGCGCCTTCTCAAACTCATCAAGCAAGATCAACCCATACGGCCGTTCGCGAACCGCATCGGTCAAACTGCCCGTCTTCTCACCATCCGGCGTCCCCACGAGGCGGAAGATGCTCTGCCGATCCTGATACTCGGACATATCGAACCGGTGAATCATGTCGCGCGACCCAAACTGGATCCCCGTCAAAATCTTCGCAAGCTCCGTCTTCCCCACACCCGTCGGCCCCACAAAGAGAAACGTGGCAATCGGCCCCCCGCGGCGAGAAAGCCCACTCCGATACTCGCGCAGTGCATTAGACACCGCTTTCACGGCCTCATCCTGATTTACCAAGCGTTCATGAATAATATCTTCAAGATTCAGCAGCTTCTCAACCTCGTCGCCCTCCGCCGCACGAATGGGAATATTCAGCTTCTCCTCAGCGATCGAAGCAACAAGCTCCTCATCCAAAAGCTTCACCTGCCGGCGCGAGGCCTGCGCAAAACATTCGCGCAACAAATCGCTCCCGGAAGCGGGTAAGGGCTTCTCCCGAAAGTATCGAGCGGCGATCTCAACCGCCTTTCGTATCGCCCGCAAGACAATCGTCACCCCAAATTGCCGCTCCATGATAATCGCGTGGTAGACCAGATATCGTGTCGCCTCGTCCTCGCTCATCTCCCCCACACGCACCACCTCAAACTGATCCAAAAAGTCGGACCGCGGCTCAACATACCGCTTAAACTCGCGCGGATACGTCTCCCCGATAACGGGAATAAGCCCGCCCTTGATAATCGGCAAAAAGTAATCGAGCGGCGTACGCGCACCGGCCCCCGCCGACTTGAACAGATTGTGCATGTCAGGCACAAAGAGCACCACATTACCGGCCGTAAGAATTTCATCGGTAATCATTTTCAAACGCTCCCCCACATCCGTCTCACCGTCGCCCGCCAAAAGCCCCCCAATCTGCAGCGAAACCAAACGACGATCAAACAGCACGCGCGGCACCTGATCCTTAATAATCCGAAAGGCGAGGTAATGCACAAGCTCCGACTTCCCCACCCCCGGCTCACCTACCAAGAGCACATTCGGCTTCCCCGGGCGCGAGACAACATCCAAGAGCTTCGAAAACTCATCCTCGTGCCCCACCAAAAATCCCAATTGCTCCCGCCGCGCAAGATGCGTCAAATCAGTCCCGTACATATCAAGCGTCGGCGTGGGGCGCGCCGTCCACGAACGATTCATAACCCGATGCTTATCACGTCGCCGCCCCGCCGCAAACCCGCCAAGCGAGGCCGGGATGTGCCGAAATCGGCGCAAGCGAATACGATACCGTCCAAACGCAATCGCCTCCTCAAAATCACTCGCGACAGCCGCGAATCCCGAAAGAAAATTCTTCATCTCGGCAGTATCACGAAGAAGTACCGCCGCAAAAAGATCACGCACCTCAATCGCATCCTCCCCGGAGCGAACAGCAATATCGTACCCCGCACGCACAAGTACACCCATCACCTCCCGTACCTCCTCGCGTGAAGGCACAGTTTCAAGAACACCCTCCAAACTACTCACCCCTTCTCGAAATGCATCATACGAAACACCCGTACGCGTTACGATCTCCCGCACGTCGCGCCGCGGCAAAGACAAGGTTACAACCGCAGCACCAAAATCAATCTTCCGCCGAAGCGCCGCGTGATACGCACGAACAAGTAAACGCTCCGCAGAAGGCGCAAGCATCGTCGCAAGGTTCACCGATGTGCGGGCACCAAACACACGCCTCCATAAAAGAGACCGATGCGTAACCTCATGCAAAGACCGCACCGGCTTCCCGATATGAAGCAGCCGATCAAAAAGAAAGAGCGCAAATACAATACCCAACCAAAAGAGCGGCATGCTCAACGAGAAAAACAAAAGCCACACCGCAAGCGCAGTCAAAATCGCATACGTCGCCCACGAAATAAGCCGCACCAACACTTCTTCAGGTGCAGATAATGCAAACCGTGGATTTTTAAAATGAAATTGCATTATTCGCATTGAATTCGCATTGAATTCGCATTGAATTCGCATTATATCCACCCGCACTAACCAACCAAAAAGCGCGCCACCAAATAAATTGGAACAAGCGCCCACACCACATACCCCACTCCCGCAACAACAAAAATAACCACATACAAGACGCTCGCGACAAGCAGCCGCCCCAAACGAAAAAAAGGACCAAGAATACGGCCCACGAACGTATAGTCCCCATACATCGGCTGGAAGAGATGTAAAAACGTCAGCCGCCACGCAAACGTATAATCCAAATCCTCAAGCAGCCGCATCCAAAACCCCACGTACACGCGGTATCCACCAAAATACCAATGCCGCAAAAACTCGGTCACCCGAAACACAAACTGCCGCCCCAAATAAACCAAAATCATTACTACCATTATACCGCAGACACGAAAAAAAAGATTTGCGATAGCCACACCCTAACAACCTAAAAGCTAACAGCTAGAAGCTAAAAGCTAATCAAAAGTACCGCACCTCCTCCTCAAGCATAATCCCAAACTTCCGTTTCACCTTCCCTTTCAAAACGCGTGCGAGCTTCTTCACATCCGCCGCCGTTCCGCCGCCACGATTAATAAACAAGTTCCCATGAAAACCGGCAATCTCGATACCGCCAACATGCATCCCCTTAGCATTAACCTGTTCCAAAAGCCACCCTGTCGGGATCTTCCCTTCGATGATCTTCTCGGGGTCGACAAGTGCGAGCGATTTCCTGCTCAC
>Ga0310122_10002347_pt1 | contig 12042 bp, 10 predicted proteins | sample CB6_Bottom_1051__FD_203503 | JGI IMG/M metagenome (GOLD analysis project Ga0310122, IMG submission 203503) | Marine microbial communities from Western Arctic Ocean, Canada - CB6_Bottom_1051 | ecosystem: Environmental > Aquatic > Marine > Oceanic | place: Canada: Western Arctic Ocean | collected...
TATTTTCAAAATTATATGTATTATAAGTTTTTTCTAAAACATCCAAAAAAATAAAGCTTTTTATTCCTGTAGTTATTACTATTTTGTTATTTTTTGATATTTTTTTTAAAAAGAATAAAACATCTTTATATATTTTATTATCGAATAAATTCCATCGCTCATCAATATGGAATAAATAATATTTTTTTTTAATTATAGTATTATAACAAGATTTAAACGTTTCTTTAAAATCGGTATCTAGAGGAAAAATATTTCTCCTTGAATTAATTACAAATTTCAAATTGCTAAGAATAGTGAAGTATAAATTTTGATAAAGAACAATTGATTTAGCGTTGGCAGTGTTTGAGTAGTTCTCGTTACGAAAAACATAATTATCAAAAAATAAATACAATAATGGTTTGGGGGGTCGGGATGTATTGTAAGTCAAATTATATACCTTCTTTCTTTTTTCAAAACATATTGTCGACTTTATGGAAGCTCTTACAAAATACGAGATTCTATAAGAAATAACTCTTCCATCAAATTGGAATAAATATTTATATTTTGTCAAAAAGAAAAATTTGAAATTAAATAATATTGTCATTAGTATATTTTTATCATCTAAGATAATATATTTGTCTATAAATTTATAATTCTTTGCTACTTGATAGTTATACTTTGAACATACAAGTGTAATATGAGAATTTAAAATATTATTTTTTATTATTTTCAAACATGATGAGATATTAATTAAATCTCCGATCCTATCACTTTTAAAAACTATAACTTTTCCATTATTTGATAACATTTATAATTTATAATTATTTTAGAAACGAAACTATAAGACTATTTATATTCAAAATAATTTTCAATTTCATTAACAATTCTATAAATTTCATTTTTTAATAAATTAGGATGCATTGGTAAACTCATACATTCTTTTGCCCATTTTTCGGAATTTTTTAAATAAATTTTCTTAATTTTTTTTCTAACAGGAATCAATCCATTTAAACTATATGGATAATGAATTTGACAAAGTATTTTTTTTTTAGATAAGTAATTAATTAAATTATCCCTCTCTTTTGTTCTTATGACATACAAATGTCTTGATGAACCTTGGTTAGTTTTTGTTAAAGTAATTTGTTTAATTTTCTTTAGATTTTCGTCGTAAAACTGTGCTATTTTTCTTCTTTTTTCATTTAATTTAAAAACTGACTTTAACTTATTTTTTAATACGATTGCTTGAATTGTATCCAATCTACTATTTTTTCCTAACAGTAAATGTTGATGTTTCTTCGTTGAACCAAGATTTCTTAATGCTAATAGTTTTTTATAAATTTTCATCTTATTTGTTGTCATTAAACCTCCGTCACCATAAGCACCTAAATTTTTTGCGGGATAAAAGCTATAGCATGAGATATCAGCATAATTTTCTCTTCTCAATTTTTTACAGCATTTATTAATACTAAATCTAGAACAATTGTTACAATTAAAAGCAAAATGTGACTGAGCACTATCTTCAATGATATATATTTTTTTACCTACAGCCTTTCTTAGCGTAAGTAGATCAATTTTTTGGCCATAAAGGTTAACTGGTATTATCGCTTTAGTATTGGTTGTTATTTTTTTTTTAATTTTTTCAATTGCCAATAATCCTGTGTCATTATCTATATCTACAAGTACCAATTTATTGTTGTTCAATAATACAGAAAATCCAGTAGAAACATAAGTTAAGCCGGGTACAATTACCTCATCATCCTTCTTTAGGCCTAAGACCATTAACGAAAGAATTAGCGCGTCAGTTCCAGATGCGCAGCTTACTGAATACTTATTTTTAGAAAATTTAGAGAATTGATTTTCAAATATATTAACAGCTTTACCCAATATAAAATCATTATTTTGAACTGAGGCAAAAATTTCATTTTTAATTTTAAAATCTTCTTTTTTTGATAAGGGATTTACTTTAGTAAAATTAATTAGTTTGCTCATTTAACATTATTCCCACAAAGGCTTATAATGTTTATTTATACCCAAAGATTTTTCGGCAATATACTCAGCTACATTACATTCATTAAATAAATAAAAATACTTGCTTTGCCCTCTTTTTGCTATTTCAACTCTTTTTTTGGCATTAATTTTGTAGTAATTAAGTTTGTTTATTAAATCAATTTCATCGTTAAAAAAAATAATTTCATCTTTTGAAAAAAAATGATCAAATTGTTTCTCATTGTCCATAAAAGTTAAAAGCCCATTACCCATTAAAGAAGCGATTCTATTACTACATGAATATTTTTTTGATTTACCACGATTGAGATTTAAAGCCATAGAACAATTAGATATTGCCTCATAAAAACTTTCTGACCAAACAGGGTATCTATTTTTATAACCATAAATATCAAATTTTAGGTTTTTATTTAGCTCAATTAATTTGTTTATTATTGTTTCTCTTTCATCTATTTTTCCCGATTTCAGACTACCCCTATTTACTCCATGACTCATGGCAAAAAAAACATCATGAGTGAAGTTTTTATTTTTATATACATCTAATTTTTCTATATTTCGATCAGCAGGAGTTGGGAGAAAATGATATTTAATTCTTTTATCTTTGTTTTCAATATCATCAGGATGAGTAGAAATAAAAAAATGATCAATATATTTGAAATTTGTTTTTAAATTATTTGAATTTTTTTTAAAATCAGGTCCTGTTGATGAAATATTATCTTCATACCATTGTGATATAATTATATTTCTATTAAATTTTTTAATTGATTGAAAAGTTTCATCACTAATGGTGTTGACATGACCTAATAAAATTAAATCAGGTTTATAATAATAATTTTTTTTTAGCAAAATTGTATTTAAAAATTTGGTATTTTTGAAATTTGTAATACCGCTATTATAGCTTAAGATATCTCTGTCACTTAACCCCTCTACATCATGCCCAAGCCTCACTAAACCGTTTTCAATTTTTTTTCCTGTTGAAATAAAATAAATTCTACTTCCTATTTTTTCCGCTCTATTATAAATGTGCAAAATTTTTAATTTTGCATTTTTATTAATATTAAATTTTTTAACTGGATAAATAATATTTTTGCGATCTTGATCAATTATTTTACAATTTTCTGAAATTATGTGCAGTGGGTTTTCAAAGGAATCGGTTTGCAATCTATTAATTAATTTTTTATCTTCTAGCAAATTAACAATTTGTTCATAAATACATTTTGAATTAACTTCTTTCAAAATTACTGGAGAACTTATTGTTTCAGGAAGACCACCTCTATTAGATATAACTACAGCATTCCCTCTAGATCCTGCTTCTAAGGAAGTTCTGCCAAATGGTTCTGACCAATTAGATGGAACAACAGTAATGCTTGATTTAGAAAAATATTTTAAAACCTCTTCGTAAGGTATCCAACCTAAATATTTTAATTTTTTATGTTTAAAATTGTATTTTTCTCTTGGCTCATCACCTATTATAACTGAGGACCAATCTTTGTATTTATCTAAAATTTTTATAATCGCTTCTCCAAAAGTAGGAAAACCTTTAGATTTATTTAATTTTCCCGAGAAAATAATTAATTTATCTTTTTTAGGAAATTTTTTTATTATATTAATGCTAGGATAAATAACTTTAAAATTAGAATAAAAATTTCTTTCAATGTTTGTAAAAAACTTTTCTTCTACCCAACGGCTTACAAAATAAATTTGAGAACATATATTGAGTAAGTTAATTCTATCTTTCACAGAAGCTGAGCCCTTTAAATGAAGTGGATCATTGTGAATAATTAATATGTAATTTATATTTGGAAAATTTTCATGAATATTTATTAAATAATTTGGTCTATTATGAATTTCAATTATTTTGGGCTGTTCTTTAGATATAAATTTTTTAAACTTCTCCAAATATATAGAAGTTTTGCTTTGATACTTTAGTTTACCAATATGGATGTTATTGTATATATTTTTAATTACAGCATCTTCTTTACTTACATTTGCACCATAAACATTAATTTCTTTTTTGAAATTGCTAAATTTAATAAAATCTTTTACCCATATTGATGCAGATCCCGATTTACTTTTTGAAAATTTTTCTTTATGAGGAAGTAATATAAAAATTTTTTTCATTATAAATTTAATTTAAATTAGTTAACCATTTTTTGTGATTTTCAATATTGTTTTTGTCAAATTTAAGGAAAAATTAAAATCAAAATTGTTAACATTAGCCTTTAATAACGTACTTCCAATAAAATTAACAAATAATTTTAGAGTTTCATTAAAATATACCAGTGGAAACTGATGACTATACCCTAGTTTATTTTTTTTATATATACTTACTTTGTAAATATCTTCATTTTCATCATATATCAATAATCCTTTTTCAAAATATATTTTAATAAGTCTAATTTTTATTGGTGAGGCCCAATTTAATTTTATAAAAGCTGAAAAATTATTTTTGTAATAAAGATTAATATTGGCAAAATCGGACTTGTAATTTTTTTTAGTTTTGTAAGTGTTTACTTCAAATTTAGTTGGAGTTTTATTTATCAAATACTGTAATATAGCAAAATCATGTATTCCTAGATCCCATATTACATTTGTATCTTTTCGATATGGAGCTTTTTCCCTTATAGATTCATAAATTAATGCCTTACCTAATCTTTTTTTAGCAATAATTTTTTTAATAAAACTTACGCTTTCGCTATAAATGAAAGGATAGTCTACAAATAAAAATTTTTTGCTTTTTATACTCAAACTTATTAAATGTTTTACTTGTCCTAATTTTAGGCTAAGAGGTTTTTCACACAAAACATGTTTTTTTTTATAAAGAGCCATTTTAGTGATTTTATAATGAGTTTTTGTTGGCGTAGAAATGATAACAATATCAGTTTCAGGATCATCCAAAGCTCTTTTGTATGATTTATAATAGATAGAATTTGGATAAATATTTTTTGCTTTGTTTAAATTTATCGAATTTGAATCACAAATTGAGTGGACATTAAAATATTGGCTTGATTGAAAATTTCTTGCAAGAATTGGTCCCCAAAAACCAAAACCTACTATTAATGCATTATATTTTTTTTTCATTTTAAGAAGTAATTATGATTTAGTACTATATATATAAATAAATGAAAATATTAAAATTAAAATTATGAGAGTAAATGTAATTGGATCCGGGTGTATGGGTAAACAAATTACCGCTTTGTTGTCAATTGTTGGTTTTGATATTTTAGTTTGGCAAAAAAGTGATGGTAATTCAATAGAAGCAATCAATAAAGAAATAAGAAAAGTTGAAAAGATGCTAAAATTAAAATCCAAAGGTTCTGTAAAAATAGTAAATGAATTATATAAGCTTGAAAATAATATTACAATTGAAACAGTTATAGAAGATCTGAAGATAAAAAAGAGAATATTTGAAAATTTAAATTATAAAGGAAACTTATTTAGTAATACATCATCAAATAAATTATCAAATATCGGAAAAAATATTAATGGATTTCATTTTATGAATCCAGTTACAATTAAACTAATTGAAATATGCAAAATTGGAAATTTTTCTGAAGACAAGTTAAATTTAATTTTAAATGAATTAAAAAAAATTTCCTATGATGTAATGGAAGTTATTGACTCTCCCGGTTATATAATAAATAAAATATTATTTAAAGATATTTCATTTTTCTTTTATTTGTTAGAAAAAGAAAATTTTCGTATTGACGATGTTAAAAAAATTTATTTAAGTAGCTTTAAACAATCAGATCCTATTAAACTTGTAAATTTAATAGGTGTTGATACATGTTTGCGCATTTTAATAAATCTAAACAAATATGATAATCAATATTATATTCCCAAGATGTTACATGATTCAGTTAAATCAAATATACTTGGTAATAAAAATAAAACACGATTTAAAGTTTCATAAATATTTTTTTCTTAATTTAAAATATACTTCTTCTGCATTTTTAGGATAATCTTTTTGAAATCTTGATATCCAAGGGTATGCATTTTTTTTTGTATTAGGAATTTTTATTTTTTTAATATTGCCCCTGATTTTAAATGGATTTCCGCTACCTATCATCTCAGGTTTTAAATCGTTGTTTACAAGTGAATTGGCTCCAACAAAACTTCCAAATCCAATTTTTTTTCCAGGCAGAATAGTTGATCTTGTGCATACAATTGCAAAGGGTTCAATTATTGTACCCTTTCTAATATAACTAGGTGGAATTGGGTCGTTAGTTAAAATAACATAAGGAAAAAGCCAAGCATAATTCATTATTAACGAATGTTGTCCAACGTGAACATTACTATGAAGTTTTGAATAAGATGAAATTTTACATGACCCTTCAATATCGCTGAAACTTCCAATTTGAACATTATTTTCAATTATGGTTTTTTCTCTGATCAATACTCTATGACCTATTACTGAATTTTCTCCAATTTCACTATTTTCGTATATTATGGAATGAGAATTTATTTTTGTTTCTTTTTTAATTAAAAGTTTTTTTGAACTCTTTTTATTATTCGAATAACCAATTAAGCAATAATCACCAATTGTTACGTTATCTTTGATTATAACATTATCTGCAATGTTTACACAATATCCACAAATTACATTTTTACCGATTTTTGCTTTACTTGATATGTTGCTCATAAGTAATTTGTATATATTTGCATAATATTAACACTATAAATATTTGGTTTTCTAACATATCTAAATCTTCGTGTACCTAAAACTTCTTCAAATGTTAACTTCCCTTTTAACCATTTGTTAAATTCATTTGTTTCTAATTTAAAATAATGGCAATTGTCTGGTAACAATTTATTTTTATATATACAAACCTCATCGTTATAAAGATTAATCAATAGCTTACCATTTTTTGATCTGTGTGACTCAATAAGAATTTTATGTTTTATCTTATCTTTATTTTTTTTTATCTTTTTCTTAATAAGTTGTAAATATTTCTTTTTAATACCTAATTCAAGAATTGTATGCTGTTTTTTTTTGTATCTTTTTTTATTATTAATGAATTTTTTTAGTTCAAAATTAAATTTTTTTGCACTAACATTTTCATAATAAGATATAATTTTTCCATTAATCTTAAAGCAATATGAGCCTGAAAGCATAGTTTTGTAATTTTTTGAACAATTCGAATGTTTTTTTTGAGCGTAATTAACGAAATCAACTGGCGTAGCTACAGCTTTATTCATATACGAATTAGGATTATCTGAGTGAAAAAGATTCGAGCCAAATGGAATGATAATTTTAGGTTTTAATATTTTAGATTGTATTATACCATAATCCATAAATTGATTTTCTAATCTATTTCCTTCCTTACTCATTTGCTGTTTTGTGATACCATCAAGCAAATACGGATAATAATGTATAAAGGCGAAAGGTATACAGCCAACATCAACATTTCCCACAAACTTCTTAAAAGGCACTAAACTTTTTTTTGTAATAAAATTATCGTTTCCATGATAGACGCTGAGATTATTATTTGAGATAAGCATAGACGAGTCTATATCATTATATTCATGAAGAGATCCATAAACCCAAACATCTCTGTTAATATAAATTTTTTTTTTATTAGGAATTGAAGTAAATTTAATCTTTTCCTTCTTTAATATTCTATTAAAATTAGGTCTTCCATTAAGAATATAAATGGGAACACCATTTTTCTGCAATTTTCTTAAAAATGTAGGATCATAATGATCTTGATGAATATGAGAGACAAATGCGCCATCAATATCCAATAATCTTTTATCCATCATCTGACTTGGAAAAAAACACCATGAATTATTATAAAAATCTGATTGTTCAATTGCATCAAATATATATTTTTTATTACTTAATCGTACCAAGATAGATGCATGGCCTATATAGAAAACGCCATCGTGGTTAAATTTCAGAAAATCTGACAAATTCTTTGATTTCTTATAAAAATTTTTACTATAATTTATGTACATAAATCATTGTCAAAACTAGTGTCATTTTTAATTTTCTTTCTAATTAGAGAATTGTTTTTTAAATAATATTCTGCTTTTAAAGCAGAACTTTTATTTAGAAATTTTTTTTTAAAAATAATTTTCCAATATCTTCCTCTAGTGCTTTTTGCTCCTTTTCCTAAATTATGTGCATTCAACCTTTTTTTTAAATCAATAGTGTAACCAACATAGGTTTTCACTTTTCCATATTTAATTGACTTAATTATATAAACATAATGATACATGAATTATTATTATTTCAATGATATAAAGATTTTAAGTATAACTATAATAATTAAAAAAAAATAATGGATTTTTATAAAAAAGCAATATTTGTTTTTGTTCTATTCTTATTCTTTATGGCTGTTTTTGTAAAGATGATTGAACCTGTTATTGAGAATCAAATTTCAAGAGTATTTGCAGAAAGAAAAATGTCAAACAAATTGAAGAAAGAACTTCAAAAAAGTACTGTACAATTTACTCCTGAAAAAAGGGAATTTTATAAAGATATAATTAAAAAATTATACATAAAATGGAAACCATTAATTGACGAATCGTTAAACGAAGCAGAATCAGAAATAACAAAAAATAATTAAATTACTTCACACTTCTTAGGAAAATAAAGATATAAAAACTTCTTTGCTAGATCCGAATTTATATTTAAATCAATTTTTTTAGGTGGTGAATAATTATCAAGTTTTAAATGCTTATCATTATTTTCAGAGGAAATAATTAATACATTATTTTTATCAATTTCATGTTGTAATTTTTGAATGAGATTAGGTTCAAAGTAATTTCTTAAAGTATGACTATGTGTTTTGATAAAAAATGGAACAACTTGAATTTTTTTAAAATCTAGCAAAACATAGTAAAAAGTATTACTTGTTAAATTTGCTCCAAATTCTAAATGACAATTTCTTTTAATTCGATTTTGTAATTCTATAAATTTATTTAGTGGATACCAGGTATTTTTAGACCATTTTTGTAAAGTAAAATATGAAATATTTTCCTTGTTGTATTTTTCATCTATATTTCTTAAATCCCTTAAATGTACAGCTCGTGCTCCAGCATATTTTGAGTCATTCATATCATAGGCAAACAACATGCTATAAATTGCTATAAATATAATAGAAAAATTTATCATAATTTTATTGTCAGATGATTCTAGTGAGTGCACCAATATTAACAAAGTAATAATCCCCAAAGATAAACTTGTTGCTAGTTTTTCTATACCACCTACTTGTGCTTGAAAATTTAAAGTCAGAATTAAAATATTTATAACAAATAAATCAATATTTATTTTGGAACAATCTTTTTCTTTATAAAAATATAACACGGATTTAAATAATAAATATAAATTTGAAAAAAAAATGAAAGTAAATAAAATCCATTGCGGTTCATTAATAAAGTTTTTAAGCGAATAAATTGTTAAAAAATAAATATAATTAATTATTCTATCATAAATAGTAATTTCATAATTTTCTGCAAGAATAAAAGGTAGTTTTTGATATGTCAGCCAAATATTAAATATATCATTCTGTAGTAAAAAAAAGAAAAATATAGATATAGCTAATGTAAAAGATATTAAAAGATAATAGTTTTTTTGAATAAATATATAATCAAATTTCTTTTTTAAATAAAATAATAAGAAAATTAATATAAGCAAAAAAGATATAATTATATAATTGTATACTAAGGTAAGTGATAAATATGCTAAAGCTAAGGAAACGCCTGATAAAATAAAATATATTTTTTTATTACATAAATAAAATAAACAAAACAATATAATAAAAAAAAAAGATATAAAATTTGGCCAAGGTGATGTGGGCCAGGGATATATCATAAAAATAATAAAAGTAGCAAAAAAGCTATAATATTTATTTAATGTAAATTTGTATGTTAAAATTCCAATTAAGTAGATGGATAACGAGTAAAATAGACATGTTGCTGCAATTAATGAAAAGATATTTTTATTAAATATAATTAAGATTAAAGCGTGTATTAGTGTAGAAACAATACCATACTGTATAAAAATTTCCTTGTAGGGTAATTTTCCATCTAAAATATCTAGTGCGTTAGAAAATATAAATCCCCAATGATAACCGTCATTAGTATATTGACCTTGCCATACACCTCCCACAAATGAAATTATTGGAAAGATTAATAAGCTATAATAAATATATTTTTTCAATATAAGCATAATTTAATTAATAAATATTTTTTAATTAAAAAAAAAGCTTTGAACATGATAAAAATATAATTTAGAAGCTTACTAATTATGAGTTCTTATAAAAAGACATTAATTGTTTTTATACATGTTTTCTTTTTTAAACGTTTCATTATTTACTATGGTCGATTCAATAAATGAAGTCATTTGAAATCTTTAATAGCATTAAGAAATGCAGATCTTGCTCTTCTAAACAATTAACTAAAATATTTAATTTAGGGCATCAGTGTTTTGGTGGAATATTTCCATTATCAAAAAAACAAAACGTACCAACTGGACCATTACAGCTGATAAAATGCAAAAATTGTCAATTAATTCAACTCAAACATAATTTTAATAGAAGAAAAATGTTTGGATTAAATTATGGATATAAATCTGGCATTAACAAATCAATGAGAGACCATTTAAAAAATGTTGTGAGAAATGCCTCAAAATTTATCTCATTAAAAAAAAATGATGCAGTTGTAGATATTGGAAGTAACGATGGAACTTTGTTGAATTATTTTAAAAAAGGGGAACAGAAATTGTATGGTATTGATCCTACTATTAACAAAAAATTCAGAAAATTTTATAATAAAAACATTCATTGCATTTCTAGATTATTCGATACTATAGCTGTGGAAACTTTGCAAAAAGAAATTAAAAAAGCGAAGATTGTATTTTCGATAGCCATGTTTTACGATTTACCTAATCCTGTTAAATTTGCTCAAAATATAAAAAAAATAATTGGTAATGAGGGTATTTGGGTTTCTGAACAAAGTTATTATCCTTTTATGTTAAAAAATAATTCGTTTGATACTATTTGCCACGAACATTTAGAATATTACACTATAAAAACTATCAGGTATATTTTTGAAAAAGTTGGTCTTAAAATTGTTGATATAAAATTCAATGATGTAAATGGAGGTAGTTTTAGAGTTATTGTTTCAAGTAAAAATTCTGAATTTAAAGAATTTAAAAAACTTAATTTTTATGCAAAAAGAGAAAAGCTTTTATTAAGAAAATATAGTTTTAATAAATTTTTTAAAAACATTAAGATTGTTAGACGTAAATTAATCTATTTATTAAGAACAATTCGTTCACAAAAGAAAATCGTATATGGTTATGGGGCTTCTACAAAAGGAAACGTATTATTACAACATTTTAATATTACAGATAAACTTTTACCGTTTATAAGCGAAGTGAATAAATTTAAATTTAATAGGTATACCCCTTTAACTAATATTAAGATTTTAGATCATAATATAGTTTGTAAAAAACTTCCCAATTACTTTTTGGTTCTCCCCTGGCATTTTAAAAATAATATTTTGAAAAAGGACATACATATCTTAAAAAAAGGTGTTAAATATATTTTTCCATTACCAAATGTAAGAATTTACACCTACCGAAAAAATAAAGTCATTAGTAATAAATTGTGAAAACTCTGATTGCTATTGCAACGTACAATGAATATGGCAATGTAAGACCATTATTAGATTCAATTATTAATGAAAATTTAAATTGTGACATTTTATTTGTTGATGATAATTCGCAAGATAAGACTGAAGAAGTTATAAAATCTTATCAAGAAAAATATTCGAACATTAAATTGATTAGTAGAAAAGAAAAATTGGGTGTTGGATCTGCCCATTTAAAAGCCTTAGAATTTGCATATTCTAATAAATACAATTTTTTGATTACAATGGATGCTGATTTTACTCATAATCCTAAATATGTTAAGCAAATGTTAAAATTAAGTGAAACATATTCTCTAATAGTTGGTTCAAGACATATAGAAAAAAACTCAATTCAAAGCTGGCCTTTATTTAGAAAATTCTTAACCTATTCAGCTTTTTATGTAACTAAAAATTTTTTAA
>Ga0310122_10002349_pt1 | contig 12035 bp, 9 predicted proteins | sample CB6_Bottom_1051__FD_203503 | JGI IMG/M metagenome (GOLD analysis project Ga0310122, IMG submission 203503) | Marine microbial communities from Western Arctic Ocean, Canada - CB6_Bottom_1051 | ecosystem: Environmental > Aquatic > Marine > Oceanic | place: Canada: Western Arctic Ocean | collected...
TGCTCGAACTGCTCAGCGCCGACTACAGTTTCGTGAACGAGCGGCTGGCTCGTCACTACGGCATTCCCGGGGTGTACGGGCCGCGGTTCAGGCGGGTGACCTTCCCCGACCTCGAGCAGCGGGGCGGGCTGCTCGGGCATGGCAGCCTCTTGTCGCTGACGTCCTATCCGACGCGCACCTCGCCCGTGCTGCGAGGCAAGTGGTTGCTCGATACGATTCTCGACGCACCACCCCCGTCGCCGCCGCCCGATGTACCCGCGCTCCCGGATCGGGGCGAGGGCGGACGGCCGGAGTCGGTGCGCGAGCGGCTCGAACGACACCGGGCGTCGTCAACCTGCGCCGCCTGTCATGCCATGATCGATCCGCCGGGGTTCGCCCTCGAGCAGTTCGACGCATTGGGTGCCTGGCGCACGGAGTATCCGCATGGCGCCCCGATCGATGCGAGCGCCGTCATGCCGAGCGGACAGACGGTCGAGGGTTTGGCGGGCCTGCGCGCGATGCTGCTCAGCCAACCTGAACAGTTCGCCGGGACTGTGGCGTCGAAACTGTTGTCGTTCGCAATTGGACGCCAGCTCGACTATCACGATCGGCCGTTCGTGCGGCAAGTGGTGCGCGATGCCGCGGCCGACGACTATCGCTGGTCAGCCTTGATTCTGGGGGTTGTCCGGAGCCCGGCCTTTCTCATGCGCACCGCCGCGACTGACTGACGTCTCTGCCCAGGAGGGCCGCTGAACCGTTCGTTGGGAGAACACCAGACATGACGATTACCAAACGCGCCCTGCCGCGCCGGACTGTCTTGCGTGGCATGGGCGCCACCGTCGCCCTGCCGCTACTCGACGCGATGGTACCGGCCGCCACCGCGCTGGCCCAGACCCCGGCTCGACCCATCCCCCGGTTCCAGGCGATCTACGCGCCGAACGGCATGGCGATGCCGTACTGGACCCCCGAGACGGAAGGAGCCGGCTTCGCCCTGACTCCGATTCTCCAGCCGTTGGCGCCGTTTCGCGACCAGTTGCTGGTGTTGTCAGGCTTGCGGTCGTCCTGGACCTATGTGCACGCGGGCGCCTCCGCGTCGTTTCTCACCGGGACCGCCAGTGGTGGCAAGAACGAAACGGATGTGCTGGCGAGCACCTCCATCGACCAGTTGCTGGCCCAGGAGTTCCGCGCGGAGACGCAGCTCGGTTCGCTCGAGGTCTCCATGGACAAGGCCGCCAACGCCGGCCAGTGCACCGCGGGTCTCAGTTGCGCCTACACGCAGACCATTTCGTGGCGCAGTCCGACCCGGCCACTGCCGATGGAGAACAACCCTCGGGCGGTGTTCGAGCGGCTCTTCGGGGACAGCGGATCGGCCGCGCCAGAGGCACGCCGCGCGCGGCGATTGCAGAAGCAGAGCATCCTCGACTCGGTCAACGACAAGCTGGTCGGCTTGAAGCTGGCCGTGGGCGGGCCCGACCGCGCGAAGCTCGACCAGTACACCGAAGCGGTGCGCGATGTCGAGCGCCGCATTCAGAAGGCTGAGCAACAGCAGGACGTCGACCCGACGTTTGTCGAGCAGCCGGCCGGGCCGCCACGGGTCTTCGAAGAGCATCTGGCCCTCATGTTCGACCTCCAGCTGCTGGCGCTGCAGACCGACCTGACACGGGTGGTGACCTTCATGCTGGGACGCGAGCAGAGCACCCGTTCGTTCCCGCAGATCGGAGTGCCCGATGCGCACCACCCGCTGTCACACCACGAAGACGACCCGGACCGCATCGCGCTGATGTCAAAAATCAACACGTATCACGTGGAACTGGTCGCTGGGTATCTCGAGCGGCTCCGGGCCACCGCCGACGGGGACGGGTCATTACTCGACCACATGACCATCCTCTACGGCGCCGGTATCTCCAACAGCACGAGGCATGTCGGTCGCAACCTCCCGCTGCTGCTCCTCGGCGGGGGGGCCGGACGGCTTCACGGGGGGCGTCATCTGCGTTATCCGAGCGACACGTCCAACGCGAACCTCTTGCTGACACTGTTGGACAAGATGAACATGCCACTCGACCGGCTCGGCAACAGCACCGGACGGCTCGCGATCGACACGCTGGCGGGGGTGTAACGCAAAGCACGGAGATCGACACGCGATGATACCGATAGCCACGACACGGCAGGGCCGGCGATATGGGGGCGTGATGGCACTGGCCGTGCTGGTGACCGCTGTCTCTGCGACGGCACAGCCGCTGGCTGACGCCGCGCGAGCGGCCGACTGGGACACCGTACGGACCCTCATCGCCGGACACGCTGACGTCACGGCTGGGCAGGGCGACGGCGCGACCGCGTTGCACTGGGCCGGGTACTGGGACGACACCGCCATCGCGTCTCTGCTGCTCGACGCCGGCGCCGACGCAAGCGCGGCCAATGACCTGGGGGCCACACCGCTCTGGACCGCGGCCGAGAATGGCAGTGAGGCGATGACCGACCTGTTGCTGGCCGCGGGGGCCGACCCCACCGCGGCTCTGCTCTCCGGAGAGACCGTGTTGATGACGGCGGCCCGCACCGGCAACGTCGCGGTCGTCCGGGCGCTGCTCGTCTTGGGGGCGGATGTCGATGCGACCGAGCACGGACGCCATCAGAATGCGCTGATGTGGGCGATCGGACAACGCCACGCCGGTGTCGTCGAAGGGCTGCTCGAGCACCAGCCCGATCTGCGGGCGCGGTCCGACGTGCGCACCGAGGTGGTGAAGACCACGCCGGAGCCATGGAATCCGGACTACATCGTCGACCTGCCGCAGGGCGGGTATACGCCGCTACTCTTCGCGGCCCGGGTTGGAGACCTGGCGTCCGCGCGTCTGCTGGTGTCGGCCGGCGCCGACGTGAACGACACCGCTCCCTACGGGACCAGCGCGACGGTGGTGGCCGCGCACAGCGGCCATGGTGGTCTGGCCGCCTTTCTGGTCGAGGCGGGCGCCGATCCCAATCGGGCCGACGCGGGCTACGCGGCGCTCCATGCGGCGATACTGCACAAGGACGATGCCCTGGCCCGTGTGCTCCTGACGCATGGCGCCGACCCGAACGCGGTGGTCGAGACCTCGACCCCCGTTCGGCGTGACAGTGTCGATTATTACTTTCACCCGTCGTATGTCGGGGCCACGCCGTTCTGGCTCGCGGCGCGTTTCAACGCGCCCGCCATCATGCAGGCCTTGGTCGACCATGGCGCCGATGCCACCGTGTCGCACCATCCGATCTACTGGGAGGGGAGCCTGGCCGTGCGAGACGATCGGGCTCAGCGGCACGAGGGTGAGACGACCGCCATCATGGCCGCAGCCGGTTTGGGGGGGCGGGCGCCCCTGTTCGCCGTCGACCGCCTGGACCGGATCGCCGAGAGCGCCCCGGTGCGCAGCACGCGTCGCGAGCCGGACCCGAGACTTGTTGAAGCCGCGACGCTCGACGCGGTGCGAATTGGGGTCGAGCGCGGTGTCGACGTCAACGTTGCCAATGACACCGGTCAGACCGCATTGCACGCCGTGGCGGGAAACGGGTTCGACTCGGTCGTCGCGTATCTGGTCGACCACGGGGCCCGACTCGACCTCAGAAACATCGACAACCAGACCCCGCTCGATTTTGCCCGAGCGCGCGGTGTCGGCGAGAGCACCGTCTCGCTGCTGAAGAGCCTGATGGGCGCGGAAGACTAGCGGCGTCAGTTGCTGGGCGGTACCGCGTCCATCAGGATCGTCAGCGCGTTCCGCAGCGCTCGCCCGCCAGCGCGCGCCCCGCCGTAGTGTCCCTGGCGGACCACCACCAGGTCGTGTGACGGGATGATCAGCGTGGTCTGCCCGCCGGCACCGGACATGTAGTACGCCTCGCGTGGCACGGGGAAGCTGCCGGTGCCGTTGATCCAGAAGAAGCCACCGTAGATCGGGCGGCCGTCGGCCTCCCAGGCCGGGGCAAGCGTGCTGACGAACTCGGTGTAGCCCTCAGGCAGAATCCGCTCGCCGTTCCAGACCCCGTCCTGCAGATACAGATTCCCCAGACGGGCCCAGTCGCGCGCCGGGGCCAGCTCATAGCCCTGCAGCAGGTAGTTGCCGTAGGGATCCGTTTCCAATACGAATCCGCGTGCCCCGATCTTGTCGAACAGCTCACGCTGCGGGAACGACAGATACTCGCCGCCACGCCCCTCGACTCCGAGTCGTACGAGGTAGTTGATCAGGACCGGGTCCGAGTTGCGGTAGCGCCCGATGGTGTTCGGCGGCCACTGTTGTGGCCTGGTGGCGGCCCACTCGAACGAATTCACGGTGCCGGTGTAGACGTAGAGATGGTCGGGGTAACCCAGCGCCGGGTCGAGATCCGGGTCGGCCACGCCGCGGAAACGTAGGCCGCTCGACATGTGCAGAATGTCGGCGATACGGATCGTCTGCCGTGGGTCTCCGGGCGTCTGCCACTCGGGCACCGGTGCAGGCTGGTACAGGTCGTACACGCCCTGCTCGATCAACACACCCATCAGCGTGGCGGTCAGGCTCTTGCCCATCGACCAGCTTTCGAGCGGTGTGCGAATGGTGAGCCCGTCACCGTAGCGCTCACCGATGATCCGTCCCTTGTGGGTGATGACGAGTCCACCCGTCATGCCGGCGGGGTCGAAGGCCGCGTCCACCGCGGCGGCTACCTTCTCGGCGTCAATGCCGGCGGGGAGTGGCGTGGTGGGGAGGACGTCACCCATCGGCCAGGGCAGGGTGGCCGGGTCGGGGAGGGTGCTGGTGATGTCGACCGGGTCGAAATACACGTCGTTCTCGCCGATTGGCAGGGTGACGCATCCATGGTCGCCGTTGAATTTCGCCGTGCGCACGACACCATCCGGGAGTGTGAGGTGCACCTGACGCAGGTCACGGTCCACCTCGACGTTGGTCACATGCCGGCGATGTTCGTAGGGCGAGCTGAAAAAGCCGACGTTCTCCGCCGCGAACTCCGGGTCGAGGCCGGTGACAAACACTGCCGAACAGAGCGTCTTGGCGAAACCGGCGGTGTGATGCCACAACGGGTCGCCGGGTGGCGCGACGTAGGCGGTATCCAGCTCCGCCTCCGTTGCGCGCGCCAGCATCGCCTCGCGTCCCTCCTGGGCGTAGGCCACCCTCACCCCGGACTGGCCGACCAGCACCAGGGCGAGCACGATCAGTACGATGGCGGCGCGACCGATGCAGCGGTGTGTCATGACGATCTCCTCTGGATTCCGGAGCGTAGCACGAGCCGTTCCGCGCCGCACGGCCGCTCGGCGACACAGGATGAACGCGTTGCTGGCGGCCCCCTGGAACGGCAGTCGCGCCGGCCGAACCTGATAGCATGCTGCTCCGCTGACGCCTGATCGCTGACTCCGCTTCTTCCAGCTCGTGCTCTTTACCGACACCGCGTTCCTGCTCCGCTTCTTGCCGGCCGTCCTCGCGCTGTTCTTTCTGGCTGTCGCGGCCACCCCGAAGCGCTGGAAGGAAGACGGGCGCCGTTTCACCCTGCCGAACACGGTCCTGCTCGCCGGGAGCGTGGTTTTTCTGGCCTGGGGGACCGGCCCGTTCATGCGATGGGTCGCCGGTGCGGTCGTCTTCAACTACCTCGTGGGCCTGGCCATCGGTCGCGCCCGTCTGGCCGCCGCGGCGTCCACACGACCGGGTCCGCTGCCCGAGGCGTTGCTCACACTCGGGGTGACCGGCAACGTCGTGCTGCTCGGGGTGAGCAAGTACGCGTTGCCGCTCCCGGCGGTGTTCGCCGACCGCGTCTTTGCCGTCCCGCAACTGCTTGCGCCGCTTGGCCTGACCTTCCTCGTGTGTCACGCCTTGTCGTATCTGGTCGACGTCGCCCGCGGCGACGCTCCGGCCCAGGTCAGTCCGATCCGCGCGGCGCTCTACCTGCTGTGCTTCCCCCTGCTTTGTGCGGGACCCCTGGCCCGCTACCAGGACATGAGTCCGCAGCTCGCCCAGCGTCGGGCCACACTGGCCGCGTTCGCCTTCGGCGTTCGACGTTGGCTGGTTGGCTACTGCAAGGTCGTGTTCCTGGCCGCCGCGGTGGCTGGCCCGGCCGACATCGTGTTCGCCACTTCGGCCGCCGAGCTCGGCATGGCGCGGGCCTGGCTGGGGGCCGTCTGTTTCACCCTCCAGATCTATTTTGATCTGTCTGGGTACGCCGACATGGGGATCGGATTCGGGAGGATGTTCGGCTTCCGGTTCGTCGAGAACTTCCGGGCGCCCTACCTGGCCGACTCGCTCACCGACTTCTGGAAGCGGTGGAACATGACGCTGCTTGACTGGTGCCGGAGCTACCTGCGTCTCGCGCTCACTTCGGCCGCTGGTGGCGGGTTGGTCCGCGCGCGTCAGGCAAGTCTACTGTTTCTGTGTGTGGGGTTCTGGCACGGGCCCGGCTGGAACGTGTTGGTGTGGGGTGGGGTGCACGGGGCGATCGTCGCGCTGGAGCAGGTCTGGCTGGCGAAACGCTTGGCCACGATGCCGGCCGTCGTGCGCCACGCGTACGTGCTGCTGGTCGTGCTGCTCTTGTGGGTGGTCTTTCGGGCGGAGTCCTTGCCAGGGGCGTCCGTGGTGCTCGTGGCCATGGCCGGCCTGGGTGGCGCCGCGAATGGTGCCGATGCGGTGGCGTTGACGCTCACCCCGTGGTTCTGGACGATGCTCACCCTGGGCGTGTTGTCGATCTCGCCGCTCTGGCAAGGCGGCGGCCGTTGGCTCGTGACGGTCGACGCGCTGACGACGTCGGTGCTCATCCTGATTTCGACCAGCTTCGTCTACCTGTGGCGCCGCTTCGTCGACGCCGCCCGCTTCCTCATCGGCGGTTGAAGTAGCGTCCCGGGGTCGTGCCCAACAACGTGCGGAACATCGCCACGAATGCACTCGGGCTCTCGTATCCCACCCGGCTGGCCACGGCGGTCACCGCGGTGCCTTCCGCGAGCAGGACCAGCGCGCGGTGCAGTCGCATTTGCTGACGCCACTGGCGAAACGACAGACCGGCCTGGGACAGAAACGCCCGCTGCAACGTTCTCGGGCTGGCCCCAACCTCGCGGGCCAGCACGTCGAGCGGCCGACGGTCGTCAGGGTGCGCCGCCAGGTGCTCCGCCAGTCGTCGCGCACGCGGGTCACGCGGCATGGGCAGAATCAGCGGCTCCTGGTCCAATTCGGCTAGCAGCTCGACCAGCAGTGCTTCGACGTGGGCCCTCGTATTCCCCAGAGGCAGCGGACGCCCGATGAGATCGAGAATGAGTTCCCGTAGCAACGGTGGGACGCCGACCACGCAGCAACGACGAGGTAGCGCTCGGACGGTGTCTGGTGGGAAGTACACGTTGCGCATCGCCAGTGGACCGCCGGCGCGGATGCGGTGTGGCACCGACGCTGGGAGCCACACGGCGCGATGGGGCGGAACCACCCAGCACCCCTGCTCCGTTTCCACCGCCATGACGCCCTGCACGGCGTACGCGAGCTGATCCCAGCGGTGCTCATGCTCGGGAAGGAGCCCGCCCTCCGGTAAGTTCAGCGCGCTGGCCCTGAGGCTCGTCTCCACTCCGTCCATTGTGTCAGGTGCGCGACATTGATTGTCATTGTGTCGAGAGACGGTTGTCACGCTGAGTCACTACTCTTCACGTCAGGAGGAATGTGATGGCCAACTTCGTGGCACACTTCGCGATTCACGTGGATGACGTCGACCGGGCGCAGCGGTTTTACAAGCAGGCCTTCGGGTGGCGGTTCGAGCCGTGGGGGCCCACCGGGCTTTTTCCGGGTCTTTACGGGTGATGATGAGGTCGGCGTCACCGAAGGCGCCCTGCACCAACGTGAGGACGTCCACGACCCGCCGTTGCGCGGGTACCGCTGCTCGATCAGCGTGGCGTCGATCACCGAGACCAAGGAGGCGATCACCGCCAGCGGGGGCGTGGTGAGCGGGCCCGTTTTCGAATTGCCCGGCGTGGGCAAGATCCTCAATTTCGAAGACCCCGAGGGCAATGTGGTCGCGGCCGTCGAATATGAGCCGCACCTGCCGATGGCCGCGAAAACCTAGACTAGGCTTTAGACTTGCGCGGCTTGATCCGCCACCGCGCGGGCTCGTGATGCTCGAGATATTCGCGCTTCGAGATCGAGCCGATGAGCATCGACTTGGTCAGCCACCAGTTCTTCGGTCTCGCGCCGAAGATGACGTGCGCCACGCTCAACCCGGCAATCGACAGTCCGGTCATGCCGTGGAACACGTACACCCAGCCCCACGTCCCTTCGCCCAGAATGTAGGGATTGGGTGTGATGAACGAGGTTCCCATACGCCACAGCATCACGCACCCCGTGACGCTGACCGTGCAACCCGCAAACGTCAGCACCAGGTGATACAGCCGGTTCCCGATCGGGTACTTGGCCGAGTGCGGTCCCGGCACATCGTGCCCGGCCTCACGCCTGACTTCTGCCTTGAACTCTGGGATGTCTTTCGGTCCGACCCAGATGGACCAGAAATCGAGGAAGAAGGTGGTGTGAACAATGTGGTAAATGATCGCCCCGGTCAGCGTGAGCCCGGCCGTGTAGTGAATCTCGATCCAGTCGAACTGCCAGCCCATGATCGGGAAGAACGCCGTCCCGAGCAGTGTGAAGATCGACCCCGCCATCACCCAGTGGAACAACCGTGCCATGAACGTGTGCCGCTTGACCCGCTTCGGTAATTCGGCATGTTTCACTTCGAGGGCGTCCGTCTCCGCCTGCCCCCGGACCCGGTGCGCCGACAGGATGATGTAGGACGCGTGCGCGATCAGGAACGTGATGAACACGAACACCGACACCCACAAGATATTCCACGCCACATGGGTGAGCACGGTGCGTCCCCATGGGTCCATCGCGGTTTCAAATATTCCCAACATCAACTCCGATTGAGGGCGGTGGTTGCCGCGAGCCGGTAGAATGCTTCGGCGCCGTCATTCTCCGTTCACCCCATTCTGTCATCACGGCGTAGGGATTAAGGATTAGGAGCACACATGTCGTTGGACCCCTACGTCACCCTCGGACGATCCGGATTGCGGGTCAGCCCCTTTTGCCTCGGCGCCATGACCTTTGGCGACGACTGGGGCTGGGGTTCCAGCGTGGCCGACGCCGAAGCGATTCTGGCTCGTTTTTTCGATCAGGGCGGCAACTTCGTGGACACCGCAAACGCCTACACGAAGGGGCATTCAGAAAAAATCATCGGCGATTTTGTCCGTGGGAGCAGCGTGCGGCGAGATCAACTCGTCATCGCCACCAAGTTCTTCGCCAATCTCTTTCCGTCCGACCCCAACGCCGGTGGCGCGAGTCGCAAGTCCCTGACCGCGGCCTGCGACGAGTCGCTTCGCCGGCTGCAGACCGACTATATCGATCTGTACTGGATGCACCTATGGGACCGGTTCACGCCGATCGACGAAACGATGCGTGCGCTCGACGACCTGGTGACGGCCGGGAAGGTCCGATACGTCGGATTCTCTGACACACCGGCCTGGAAAGTGGCGCAGGCTCAGGTCACCGCGAGTTTCCGTGGGTGGGCGCCGCTGGTGGCGCTGCAGATCGAGTACTCGTTGCTGGAGCGGACCGTCGAGGGCGAGTTGATCCCAATGGCGCAGGAGCTGGGGCTCGGCGTCACCCCGTGGTCACCGTTGCGCGGCGGCGTGCTGACCGGCAAGTACACACGCGAGAACGCGGCTGAGGTCGAGCCCGGGCGTGGGGCGCGGGTCAAGGCGTATCTGAACGAGCGCACCTTCGGCATCATCGACGAGCTGGTGCGCATCGCCGGCGAGCTGGAGACGAACCCCGCCGCGGTCGCCCTGGCGTGGGTGCAGGCGCGACCCGGTGTCGACGCGACGATTATCGGTGCGCGCACGATGGCGCAGCTTGAGAGCAACCTGGCCGGGCTGGCGGTGACGCTGGATGTCGGTCAGATCGCGGCACTCGACGCCGCGTCTACGCCAACCTTCGGTTTCCCGCTGCCGTTTCTCGATGCCGCCCCGACGATCATGCATGCCGGCGCGCACGTCGACGGTGTGCCCTCGGAAGCATGGCCAATGGCGCCAATGAGCGACGACGAGCGGTATTGAGGTTTTCGGGCCGGGCATCCCGGCTGACGGCCCTGCTCCCTCAGTCACAGCCGGGCGCGCGACAATGCGCGCCCCGCGGGCCCGGAGTGGGGCCATGGGGCCCCCGCGAGGGCCCGCGTGGGGTTCGGGGCGCAGCCCCGTCAAAGGAAGCCCGACAATGCGCGCCCCGCGGGCCCGGAGTGGGGCTATGGGGCCCCCGCGAGGGCCCGCGTGGGGTTCGGGGCGCAGCCCCGTCTAGTGGAGGAGCAAATGGAACGTGAAATCGACAACCTCGTGACCCAGTACGAATCTCGGGGACTGACGCGGCGTCAGCTCGTGGCGTCACTCGCGGCGATGGTCGGGGCCGGGTCGACGTCCGTGCGTGCCGCTCGCCAGGTTGGCCAGGTAGCGCAGGGGCGGACCATCAATCACGTGTCGCTGGCAGTGTCCGACGTCCCGGCGTCGGCCGAGTTCTATCAGCAGCTGCTGGGGCTCGACGTGGTCAGTCGGCCGACGAACGGCGGTATCAACATGGGATTGTCCGACGGGTTCCTGGGCGTCTATCCCATTCCGGAGCCCGGTCGCGTGCATCACTTTTGTATCGGTGTCGACGACTACGATGCCGACCGGATCAAGGGACGGTTCGACGAGATCGGGTATGAAGCCCGAGTCAGCCGAGATCCGGCAAATCGCACCAGCGGTGGCGACCAGCTCTATTTCTCGGACCCGGACGGCACTATGGTGCAGCTCGGAGAAAACGGCTATCAGGGCTAGTTGGCGCCCCCCTGTCCCGGACGGCATCAAGCCGCCTCCGGAACCGTGGCCGCTGGACACGCGGGCGACCGGCTGCGTATAGTGCGAAAGACCTTCATCCTTCTATCCGGGGACCAGCCCATGCGTCTGATCTTCTTCGCGCTCGCCTCTTTCGCACTGGTCGTTCCGATGCCCGCGGTGGCGCAGGACCTGCGTGTGGTGACTGCTGCCGCTGACCAGGACGCCGGGAGCGTGGCGACGCTGCTGGCTGACGGGGCGGACCCGAACGCCACCCGGGCCGACGGCGTCACCGCGTTGCTCTGGGCGGCCCACTGGGACGACCTCCACACCGCCGACCGGCTGATAGCGGCCGGCGCCGACCCCGACGCCGCCGACGACCATGGCGTGACGCCGCTCGAACGAGCGGCCGAGAACGCGAGCCTGCCGATGGTGGAGCGGTTGCTGGCCGCAGGCGCTCGCGCGGCCGTGGCCCAGACCAGCGGATTGACCCCTTTGATGACCGCCTCCCGGACCGGCAACGCCGCGCTCGTGCGTGCGCTGCTGGACGCGGGAGCCGTGGTGAACGCCACCACCGTCGAGACCAACAGCACCGCGTTGATGTGGGCGCTGGCGGCGCCACACCATGACATCGTGCGCTTGCTGCTCTCTCGGGACGCCGACCCGACCATTGAGACGACGCCGGGTTTCACGCCGCTGATGGTCGCGGCCCGCAACGGCGATACCGAGATGGCCGAAGCGCTCATCGATGCTGGCGTCGACGTCCATACGCCCAGTCGCGACGGAACGGATGTGCTCGCGTATTCGATCGCTGCGGGCCGGCCGGCGTTCGCGCTGTTCCTGCTGGAGCGGGGAGCCGACCCCAACAGTTGGATGGGCGGAGTAAGCGCGCTGCATGCCGCCGCGGGCGGGGTCAGCACCTGGTTGCCCGAGTGGACGGCCCGACATGGTCGCGTAGGGGGCGCGCGCCTCAGTGCCAAGGACCGCCTCAAGTTGGTCGAGGCGCTGCTGGCGCGCGGCGCCGACCCGAACGCCAGAGTCGCCACCTCGGCGATGCTCATGTATTACATCGGGTATCCCAAGAAGGGCGCCTTCGAGCCGTTCGCTCCCGGCACCGGCGACCTGAAGGGCGCGACCCCACTCTGGGTCGCCGCCTTTGAGATGAACGGCGCGCCCAGCCTCATCTACAGCGTGATACCCAGTTTTCAGAGCAGCAGCGTCGATGTGCTCCGGGCCC
>Ga0310122_10002351_pt1 | contig 12033 bp, 12 predicted proteins | sample CB6_Bottom_1051__FD_203503 | JGI IMG/M metagenome (GOLD analysis project Ga0310122, IMG submission 203503) | Marine microbial communities from Western Arctic Ocean, Canada - CB6_Bottom_1051 | ecosystem: Environmental > Aquatic > Marine > Oceanic | place: Canada: Western Arctic Ocean | collected...
TCTAAATATTTTGCCGAGCTTGCGAAAAAAAAGGGAGGCGCGTATGCGTATGAGATATTAAAAGCGGCCCCCGTTCCCCCCGGCACAGATATGCACTTATTGGGGCATATTGTCGGAGATGTTTTATACAGCCAGGAAGGTTTAGACGGCATAAAAGTATGCACGCATGATTTTCGTAACGCATGTTCGCACACTATTGTAATCGGCTTACTTCTTGAGCAGGGAGAAAGCGCGTTTCCCCAAATCGCTGAAACATGCTATCAGGCTCCGGGCGGATCGGGCGCATATACAATGTGTTTTCATGGGCTTGGGCATGGTGTACTCGCATATACCGATTATAATCTAGAAAAGGCAGTTGAACTTTGCGAAAAGACGGGCACGCCCGAATACGGCTACGAAGAAGCGAGCCAATGCATAAGCGGCACGATCATGGAAATACTTTCAGGTGTTCATGATCAAGAGGCTTGGGCAAGACAGTACAAAAAATACCTGAAAGAAGATGATCCTCTATACCCCTGTACAGCCCAATTTATACCGGAGCATGCACGCTATATGTGCTATGTATACCTTACGCCGCATCTTTTCGAAGCGGCGGGCGCAAGTCTTTCAAATCCCACACCGGATGATTACAAAAAGGCCTTTCCTTTCTGTAATGAAATTCCTATATCGGATACGAACAATAGAGATGCATGTTATGGCGGCTTTGGGAAAGATTTCGTGGTTCTGGCGCAAGACCGGGATATCAGAAATGTAGACGCTATGACGGATGAGCAGATGGGAGACGTTTATAAATGGTGCCTGCTTGCGGATAATAAGGATGGAGTAATATCCTGCATTGAGCATGCGACAAACTCACTGTACTGGGGGGGGGAAAACAACCGCGGCACCGCAATCCGATTTTGTCGCCTTGTAACAAACGCGGACCATCAAGGGGCCTGTTTTACAAATCTCATGGGAGCTGTCCGGGCATATATTCGGGATCCGGATTATAGAAAAGAGTTTTGCGAAGAACTCCCGGATTCTTATCGGGGTAAATGCCGACAGCATCTTTTATGAAACATTTGAAAATTATATTTTTAATTTTTATAGTAATACTCGTTTTTACAGAGGCGGGAATATGGTTTTTCTTGCGTGGGGAATCGGCGCTTTCCGATTACGCGGATAAAATTTTAGAGAAATGTTCCCGGGAGAGTTATCGCCCAAGTTGTTACGACAAAGAAATCCCAAGGGTCATGAGTGGGGAAACTATGGAGCAGGCGTTTGAGGTCACGCGGTTCGTGCAGGAAAAAGATGGCGAGTATTTCTACTGTCATGTTCTGGGGCATGAGCTAAGCGCGAGAGAAACCGCCAAAGATATCAGCAAATGGAAGGATGTTGTCGCGCGCTGTCCGAGGGGCATGTGTTCTAACGGATGTATCCATGGGGCTTTTCAAGAGAGATTCCGCGCAGAGTCCCTTCCCGACGCGGAAATCGCCGAACTAAAGCCCCAGCTTCAAAATATATGCGAGGGAGGTCCCGGCTGGAATCCGACCGGACTTGAAAAGGGGACTTGCTATCATGCCCTCGGACATCTTAGTATGTATATAACAGAGGCAGACATAAGAAAATCAGTAGAACTTTGCAAAGAAATTACCGCGACAAATACCATGCAGGATTATTCCCAGATTTGTTTTGACGGCGCATTTATGCAGATTTTCCAGCCCCTGGAGCCGGAGGATTTTGCGCTTGTGAAGGGAAAAGAGCCGGCAAAGGAGGAGCTCCTTTCTTTTTGCAGCCAATTTACCGGCGAACAAAAAGGTTCGTGCTGGAGTGAGGGCTGGCCCCTTTACTATAATGAAATAATAACCCCCGAAGGGCTTGTGGAGTTTTGTGCGCAAATGAAAGCTGACGGCCAGGAAGACAGGTGCTATAATGCATTATTCTATGTGATCACCGCGCAATTTAGCCTTGATGAAAATAGGGTAAAAGATTTTTGTGGCGGTTTGCCGCAAGATCGAATGGGCCAATGTTTTGCGAATGCTTCATCCCGTATGATTGAAACAGACGCGCGGCTTGTGGATAGATCGGTCGCATTATGCGCTACAGCCGCTGCATTTGATGTGGGAGGGAAATGCTACGAAGAACTCCTGGTATATTCTACTTATAACTTCCATGCGGGTTCCGAAAATTTCTATAGATTATGCAACGCCCTACCCGATCCATGGAGCGCAAAGTGCCTTGCGCGCTATGATTAAGCGCGCTACAATCGAAACATGACCAATAAAATTTTAACAAGTACTATAATTATACTGATAATCGCAGCCTTTGGCCTCGGTTACGCTATTTACACGCAAAGATCGGGGGGTTCTTCGGATACACCTTTCGAGAATAGATTCGACAATCTACAGCAGGGCGAAATAGCGCCCGTTCCCGAAGCGCAGAAATACGAGGACGAGGAAAGCCCAATGATAAATGTTTTGCCTTCCGCGGAAGAGCTTGGTATAATAGAAGAGGAACGTGCCGCCCTTGCCCATCCCGAGAAAGACGCTCCTCTAGAAGAAAAGCAGCGCCACCTGGAACTTGTACAAAAAGTTGCAAAAGAAGCGCGGTATCTTGATATTACAAAATGCACTGTTGCAAACCCCGTTGTCCTTAAGGTAAAATATGAAGAAGCGATCCTAGTAAAAAATAGCGATAATATCCCACACACGATTGTTATTGGTACGAATGATATAATATCCATACCCGCAAACAGTACAACAAATATTATGCCCGCCTTTGAACAGGGTCCGGGCACCTACGGCTATGGGTGCGACCAGACGCCCCATGCAGTCGGATTATTTTTAGTAACATATTAATATGAAAAAGTCTTATAATATTGGAATAATAGTACTTCTTATTGCAGTGATTTTTGCCGGATATTTTCTTTTTAAAAAACCGGCGCCGGAAAATCAAATTTCGGAATCTTCCGCGCCGGAAGAAAGCACTGGTTTGCTCGATGAATCAGAGGAACCTGAAGAAGTTTCTGAAAATCAAGGGCTAGTTTCTATTTTTATAGCTAAGGATACGAAAATATTTCGCCTTGATCCCGATAATCTTTTTACAGCACCGGAAATAATACCGTCGGAGGATTCAAGTATGCCTGAATTCGGCGAGCCTTACGAAATTTATGGCGAAGTATTCGACATCGTCAACGTGACAAATGTGGAGCAGAAACTTCGCGTAATCCAGCACTCCAGCACCACGGATGCAATATCTCTTCCCCCTATGTCGAGTGGTACTGAAATTTCACTAGAAGATATCAAAATAGGAGATTGGATCGTGGCGAGTAGCCGCACAGAAGTCGGCGGCATCTATGATTTTCAAAATACGAATTTCATTATGGTCTTGCCTTATCTGGGAGGAACCGCGCCAGAAAGTCAATAGAAGCGCTAAATATGATTCGCTATCCTATTTATGCCTGTGTAATTATTTTAGTATCCGTTATATTGGTTGGATCAGCCGACCGATTTTTTTCTGCAAATTTTTTTTTTAAGGAAGCACCGGGTGATCAAAAAAAATATACCAAGGACACAGCTCCGCACTCGGATGCCCCTATTGTTAGCCCCAAAGGACGTGAAGCATGGTCGGGGCATATTGATGCCGTGGGGCTGGAAATAGCTTACGAAAATTTTAAGCATGAATATAAATCAAAAGAATTTGGAGAACAGCACATTGCTGCTCATGTTTTTGGAGAACTTATATATGAGAGGGGGGGCGTGGGCGGTGTTGCGATTTGCGACAGCACTTTTTCTTTCGGCTGTTATCACAGTTTTTTTACTGCCGCAATAAGCAATAACGGCCTCGGAATACTGCAGGAAATAGAGGACGGTTGTATTGAAAAATTTGGTTCACTCGGGACCGGCTGCACTCATGGAATTGGCCATGGTATACTAGAATATATGGGGCACGAAAGGCTTAAAGATGCTATAAATGAGTGTGCTAAATTGTCATGGCAAGAGCCCTTATTCGGGTGTCAGGCCGGCGTTTTTATGGAATACAATTTCCCCACTCTTATTGATTCTACAGGCGCAGTCTCTTCGATTCGCGAATTTGATGCAGACCACCCCTACCTTCCTTGCCCCGAGGCGCCAGAACGCTTTCGGCAAGCATGCTATTTTGAAATGCCGGAATGGTGGAATAGAAGCGGTATTGATTTTAGAAAAATAGGCAAGTTTTGCGGAGCCATTATAAATAGTAAAGAAAAGGACGCCTGTTATTTGGGAACGGGAGGTATTGTGGCACCAAGGAGCAGTTACGACGTAAGTCTAGCAATTAGCTACTGCAAGGAAATGGGGGATAGCGAAGCCGAGCTTCTTTGCAGGTCCGGTACGTCATGGGCGTTTTTCTCTGTTCCGGAACGAAGGTCTCTAGCACCTGCGCTATGCGAGGGATTAGACATAGAAAGTAAGCGTCGTTGTGTCGGAGAATCGGATCTCATAGGTAATGGAGAAATAAAGTCCATACAATAATGATTCCTGTGCATAATAAAAAATTGGTATATCCAATGACTTTGGCTGTTGTATTTATTGGAGGAGGACTGTTTTATTATAGTAATCAGCCTTTCCCAAATATTACCCCGGAGGAAAATACCAATGGGAAAATAGTGCAAGGAGGAGAATATAAGATAGAACTCCGTGAAAATGGCTTTTCCCCCAAAGAAATTACAATACAAATGGGAGAAAGAGTTACCTTTATCACAAAGACAGGAAGGGGTTTCTGGCCGGCGAGCGATCCTCACCCCACGCACGACTACTTGCCGGGATTTGATCCGGACGAACCCCTAGAATCTGACGAGAGCTGGAGTTACACCTTCACTGAACCGGGAAACTGGAGGTACCATGATCACTTGAATGTTTCTTTTCGGGGCGAGATAACGGTTTTAAATATAGAAGGAGGAGAAGTCCTTGATAAATTTGACTCGCAAGACTATTGCGACGGGAAATGTTTTGATAACATTATAAGAGACGCTGTAAAAGATAAGGGAATCGATGCGGCGTATGCATTATTTACAAAGACCTATGAAGAAGGAGGCCTCCCCCGCTCATGCCACTGGACAGCCCATCAAATCGGCGAAGAGGCCTATGAACTTTTCAGGGAAGGAACAGAATTTCCCATAACCTATGCGACCTCATACTGCGGATATGGGTTTTACCACGGTTTTATGGAGGGTTTGTTAAGGGAGGATCCTGATACCGATTACGCGTTATCATTCTGTGATCGCGTAGAGAGTCAATTGGGGGAAAGGGGATTATGGAATTGCTATCACGGTATTGGCCATGGCTTTACCGAAGACCCCCCCGATCCACGAGTACGGGGAGATTTTAAAGCAATAATTGCACCGGGTATCGAAATGTGCGAGTTTCTTTTTGGTGACACATTTGGCGACCTCAACCTATGTCTTACGGGGGTATTTACAGTTCCTGCCGGCTTTGCAGAGCATGGAGAATTTGGCCTTTCGCTCGATCCCGAAGACCCTTTTGCGTTTTGTAAGTCGCAACCATATAGATACCATAAGGCATGTTATGGTGAGTTTGCTCCAAAGCTTGGTATTATGCTTGGCTCGGATTTATATCAGCTGCCAAAGTATCTGGAAGAGATTACAGACGCAAAAACACTTCGGTTGGTTGTATGGGTAGTACCCTCTGTTATGATGGCGAGAGATATTATGAATGATGATTTTACATCTTATATACATGGATGCCGAGATAATTTCTCAGGACGCCTACGGGATATTTGTTTGGGGGGGACGATTTTAGGATTTTTTGCTCATGGAGAACCGGAAAAACAATACAAAAAACTGTTGGAGTTCTGCTCTTCGGGTGCATTTGGTAGTGATGAGCGAGAGTTTTGTTATGGTGAATCATTTCGACATATGCGCCAGCGCTATCCAACGGAAAAGGTAGGACAAATTTGCAATACTATTCCTGAAATCTATAGACGTCATTGTTCTGAAATACACCATGAACCACCGTATGATGACCCGTCTTTTGACGAACCCCCAGAGGAAAATCCGTCCTTCGGTCAAAACTCTATTATTTTTTAGAGAGAAATATAACAGAATAAAATTTGACCAGTGAAAGCAAGTGCACTATGTCTTATGGTACAGCTAAAAAAATTATTGTCTTTTTTCTAGTTACATATTTTGCAATAGGGATGCTGGCACGATATTTTAGGCAAGGACCCGAAGATTTCTACCCATTCTTCTCGTGGTTCTTATTTGCTGAAGTGCCTCAAATAACTCAAGAGGAATTGGACATTCATATCCGTGAAATAAAGGGGGAATGATTTAATTCTGCTATTTTTTATGAATAGAATTCGTGCTGTCTCAAAATTAATAAACGGCCGCTTGGGCTTGGGTGACATAGATAGGTTTGTTCAGAAAGATAAGGCATATGAGCGGGCAAAATCAATTGTCCCGTTCTTTTATTATTTCATTCTCTTCGTTGCTCTTCTGCAATTACTGCAACTAAGACATCTTTCAGAACCTTTAATCTTTGCGCCGCGCTGGCCAATATTTTGGGCAGATTATGTGAGCTTTCAATCTGCGGGAACTATTATATTGGTTTTCTTTTCCTTTGCTACACTTGCGGGAGCATACTTCTATCGAAATCATTTTGGACGATTCGTAGCTTTTTTAGGACTGTTGCAGTTTCACGCTTTTCAAGGTTCATTTGGGGGACCGAATCATCAGTGGGACTTATGGCTATGGGTCGCTCTTATTCTTATTTTTTTACCGGATATATGGGGGAAAACAAAACAATCTTCCCGGGAGGGTAAAAAATTCCTTATAGTCTTTTGGGGCGCGCAGGCATTTCTGCTGCTCACTTATTCCATGTCCGGCATAGGAAAGCTCTTGCATGCTGCTTTGCAATATTTTCAAGGAGAGGCTCATTTGTTTATGTTTAATTCCGCGGCCTTTCACGTTTATTCTTGGCTCAATGCTATGCAAGCAACAAGTCTGCTGGGACAGCTCATTATAGAGCACCCCTTGCTGGGATGGTTTCCTTTTATGTTTATACTTTATGTGCAGGTCTTCGCGTTTTTGGTTGCCTTTCGTCCGTCCTTACATAGGGTATGGGCTCTAGCTCTCGTCCTCTTTCATATGGGAACATACTTTGGGATGAACGCTGAATTCTTTTACCAAGTCCCACTTTTGTTTATTTTCCTTTTCGCTTCTCCGTTTCATGAGCCCGGTACTTCTTGGCGCAAGATGATTTCGGATTTACCACTTGTAAGCTGCCTGCTGCGGCGTTTACATAGCAAACATGTCACTGTCACATAGTCTACCGAAAAAATTAATTGTATTGTTTTTAGTTTTTTACTTCGTAGTAGGAGTGTACGCGCATTTCTATATAATAAATCAAGAAGAGGTGTACCTGCTTTATTCTTGGGACTTATATACGAAAGTGCCACCTCGTATCCAAACAGAATTTACCATACTCATTCACGAATTCGAAGGTAAGCGATTAGAAAATCCTATTATATTCGAAAGAGCAAGAGGCGTGCTGTACAGTAGTTTGACGGAATACCGCCACTCTACTTATAACAAAACAAATATACAAAATATCGTTCGACTTTTGGCACCAAGCATTATGCATGACAAAACTAAGGAAATCGAACGCCTCCGGATGGAATTAGAAAAGACTTTTCTCTCGCACCCCGTCGTATACGAAGTTGTTGAAATAACGTTTAACCCGATTGAGCGCTGGAAGAACGGGCGTTTTATTAATATCAATAGCCTCGGTATATTTACTTCTCAAGTTTTTTAGCAATAAATATGATTAAACATATCACCCAAAACCAAAAGAATTATTTGACAAGATTTGAGTTTATATTGCAGGGCATCGCACGGCCAATATCTAAATCCTTCCCCTTTCAGAATATCAGTAAGATTATGCGGGAAAATTATGCCTTTGAAAAAGCCAGAACAATCGTGCCTTTCTTTTATTATTTTATGGTCATAGTTGCGCTCTACAGGATTCTAGACTTGAGCAATATCGTGAATGAGGGCCAGAGAATTTTTGCGCCGCGCTGGCCAATATTTTGGGCAGACTATCTTCACTATCTGACGGTGATAGACATAGTACATGTTTTTTTCATACTTGCCACTCTCACGGGGGCATTCTTTTACCGGCATCGTGCCGGACGATTCATTGTTTTCTTGGGTATACTCGAATATCACGCGTTACGTAACTCGTTTGGCGTGACGTACCACAATTGGGACATTTGGGTATGGATTGCACTCCTTTTTATCTTTTTGCCGGATGCATGGGGCAGTGCGCATAAATCCCCTAGAAAACGCAAAAGATTCCTTCTCGTCTTCTGGGGTGCGCAGGCATTCGTCTTGTTAATGTATTCTATGTCCGGTATGTGGAAGATTATTGCCGCAGCTGGGCAATATCTCAATGGAGAAGCAAGCGCGGTCTCTTTCGATGCATTCTCACTTCACATTTCGACTCAGCTAAATATATTACCGGAAACAATGACAAGTATGCTTGGGCCGCTAATTATAAATTACCCATTGCTGGGGTGGCTCCCCCTTATAGCTATTATTTACTTACAATCCTTCTCTTTCTTCATTGCTTTCCGGCCATCACTTCATAGTATATGGGCTCTTGGACTTATACTCTTTCACGTCGGAGCGTACCTCACGATAGGTGCCGAATTTTTTCAGCATATACCCTTCTTGCTGTTTCTCTTTCTAGATTCTCCCTTTCGAGATCCTCGTGCATCATGGCGGCAAACCATCGCAGACTTACCGATTTTCGGTTGGATCCTGGGGTATCTGCCTAAACGTAATATAACCAATGCCGTATAATGCTCTTAAAATATTTCTTCTCTCTTTTTTTATTGTTTATTTTTTTGCGGGATTTTATGTTTCCAAGACTATACGGGGTGAGAAGTATCTTATTTTCCCAGCATTCCTTTTTACGCAGGTTCCACCCCAAATAGGAACGGAGTATACTGTAAGAATCCTCGAATACGGAGGTAAAGAACTAGACCACCCTATCCTTTTCCCGGATGCTTATAAGTTATATTTCGATAATAGCATAGCCCTGCCGCACTATAACTCTGTTATACGCCGTATCGGGATGAATATTTGGCAAGGCCAGTCCGGAGAAATAGGACAATATATAGAGGCCCTTGAGAGAAGCTTTTTATCCAAACCGGTCGTTTATGAGATAGTGCGAGTCAAATTTGATACAATTGAATACTGGAGAACAGGAAAAACAATTGAAGAAAAAAGTATAGCCACATTTAACACAGAGGACGCGGGCTTATGAAATCAAATCCATATATAAAAAAATTTACTGCCTATATATATGATTTCCCCTCATTGGAATCCTTTGCGAAGGAGGAACGGCCGTTTGAAAAGGCAAAAAATATTGTGCGGTATCTATACTATTTTCTGGCTTTGAAATCTACAACCATGTTATTTGCGGGAGATACATACTTCGGGACCAGTGAAAACTTCTCCCCCGTATGGTCGACCCTATGGGTAAATTTATTAAGCCCCGCTGATGCAATTACTATTATCCAATTTTTCTTCCTGGCAAGCGCATTCATCGGATCATTTTTCTATTGGAACCGTATTGCTCGCATAATTGCATTTTTAGGGGTATTCGAGCTCCATGCATTGCTAAGTTCATTCGGTATCGAGGTCGATCACGCTTGGTATCCATGGCTCTTTGTAACTTTTTTTCTTATTTTCCTTCCGGATACCCGCGCGCAAACAAGACATTCCCTCGAGGGGCGGAAATTTTTTTTGTTAGTGTTTCTTGCCGTTCAGGCCTCCGTGTTTTTTACTTATTCTATGTCCGGCTTCGGGAAAATATATGGAGCTATTAACCAAATTATTGGTGGAGGAATGCACGCATTTGCGCCCGAAGCACTGGCCCTCCACGTAGCTCACTGGCTGGCAAGTACCCATTCGGTGAGTCTGCTTGGTCCTTTTATCATTGACCACCCATGGTTTGGATGGCCCCTTTTTGTCGGTACGATTTATTTACAGTTCTTTGCGCTATGGATTCTTTTCAAGCCATCCCTGCATAAGCTCTGGGCGGCCGGATTAGTATTTTCTCACATAGGTATTTATGTAATCATGGGCCTGACATACCTCTCGAGCGCCCCCCTCTTGATTCTTCTATTTTTCGACTCTCCTTTTCACAAACCCGGCACTTCGTGGCGCAAGATTCTTTTGGATTTACCGATTTTCGGCTCGCTACTCCGACTGTTTATGGATTTTCGGCTAAGTAAAATGAAAAAATGATACATGTATAAAAATAAAATACAAAAGTTTTTACCCGTGTTAATCGTTGTATTGAGCGTCGTAAGTGTCCTCACATTCAGTTTTTTTAACTCTCATGATCGTGTTTCTGACGAGAAGAACAAATTTGTGTTAAATGTAAAAGAATGTAATATAGCTGAGATCGAGCATAGATTTTCGTGTTACAGAAACGCTATAGAAAAATATTATCAGGGCGACCTTATCCATCTTAAAGAATGGATTGAAGCAGACCAGCTTTTATCGTTCGAAGGCGAAGATATTTCCTATGCAATCTTCGGAACAAACTGTCATACTTTTTATCATGCGATGGGGGATTTTATTGCCACAAAGGAAGCGGGCGGAGATAAAGATACTGATTCGTTGGTCAACAATTACTGCTCTACGGCGTGTACCAGCGGATGTTTGATGGGTCTCTACAAGCGGACTGCTCTGATAGAGGGCTATCCTTCTGATCTCCTGCGGAGTTTTTATGAAGTTTGCCCGGAAGAAAGCGGGCATCAATGCGCGCATGAAATCGGCCATATTCTCCATGATAAATATACCTACTCAATTCTTCAGCCCATAGATGATCTCAGCCGAGATCGCTATGCCCTTGAACTGAATAGCTACCGCTACGCGACATTTGAATATCCTAATCTTATGGCACCATTTGAAGAATGTGAAACGGTGGTGCCGGAAAACATTGCTGACTGCTTTACCGGAGTGGGTCATAATATGTTCGTTTTTGCGCAATTTACTGTAGATGGCTATAGAACGTCCTATGCCGAATGCGAAAAGCTTCCGGGCGTAAATAGAGACAGATGTTACGACTTCTTAATTTATCGTATCGGTATTAATGACGCGGCTACAAAATTTTTGTCTGGGACATTCGAAGAGGGCAGAAGCATCTGTAATGAAGTCGCAGCTTCTGCAAATAGAGATGAGACAAAGAAGCACTGTTATCGAGGTATCGGGGGCGGGTTAGGGCTTTTCCTGGATTCCGAATATGCCAACCTTAAGATTACCTCCGACAATCTAGCTCATATACAGCGCAATGTTCTTGAGCGCATTAATCTTTGCGAAGAAAGCGAAGAAGAATGGAAGTCGGAATGCTACAGGGGGTTACTCGGCACCCGTGTGAAAAAATTATACATCGATTTAAATTTATATAACAATGTTATTGAAAAGATTCTCCCGCAAATTACTAGCGACTTTGAAGTTGTTGGCTAATATGCTTTCTCCCTTGCTTGTAAAAATAACATATAGGAAACCTCCGCTCTTAAGACGAGGCAGGCGGGTTTTTGTATTTTCGGTAATCCTTATCGGCTTTGTATCATTTACTTTCTTCATTCAAAAAGTAAACAATGCGAACCTACTCCAGGAAGAAACAACACTAACCGGGGATATTATGCCATACGTTCTTGCGGAGAGGCACTCAACGAACCTTCCTTCACGCAAGTGGATGGCGCACACTATAGAAATTGTAAAAAATGAGGGGTTTTCTCCTCCTGCTGCCGCGAGGTATTTCGCATATGTTGCTTCGGTATATGCAGATAGTATTGAAAAAACCGGCAGTACAGAGCAGGCAAGTCTTGCATCTGCAGAATTGCTGATAAGTTTTTTTTCGGAGCATAAAAACGATACAAATGACGTTCTTGTTTCGTTGGGTTTTCCGGGCCGCGAATTACTTCCCGAGGCCAAATTGATCGTAGAGTATTATATAGAACGGAGCAGAGATGATAATT
>Ga0310122_10002352_pt1 | contig 12021 bp, 11 predicted proteins | sample CB6_Bottom_1051__FD_203503 | JGI IMG/M metagenome (GOLD analysis project Ga0310122, IMG submission 203503) | Marine microbial communities from Western Arctic Ocean, Canada - CB6_Bottom_1051 | ecosystem: Environmental > Aquatic > Marine > Oceanic | place: Canada: Western Arctic Ocean | collected...
AAATCGGATTCCCTTCAGGCCTGAGAGCAGCCCGGTTTGGTTGAGCATTCCTTTCATGCCCCCCATAGGCTCCTGTGTCCTATGCCGGAAGTGTTCCAAGAACAAGGAAGTTTCTACGACCAAGCGTGGTGCACCAGATGACGGCGGTAACGGAGAGACCGGTCGACATCCGCACCGGCAGCCGATGGCTTCACACCCTGAGAACGGACCGTTGGTGGGTGGAGCCTCTCGTCACTATCGGCGTCCTCTCGGCCTTCGTCGTATATGGCACGTTTGTAGCCTTCATCAACAAGGACTACTACGTGGATCCGTATCTTTCCCCCTTCTTCTCACCATGCCTGGCGTCGAACTGTGAGGAGGCGACCTGGGACCTCTTCGGCACTCACTGGGGCTTCTCCCCCGCCCTTCTGATCCTCCCCTTCCCGCTCGGGTTTCGCCTGACCTGCTACTACTACCGAAAGGCCTACTACCGGTCGTTTCTATGGTCCCCGCCGGCCTGCGCGGTCAGTGACTTTCGCTCCTCCTACACCGGTGAGGCGAAGTTCCCGCTGATTCTCCAGAACGTCCACCGCTACTTCTTCTTTCTGGCCCTGCCCTTCCCGATCATCCTGCTCTACGACGCTCTCCGGGCGTTCCGGTTCGAAGGGGAGTTCGGGATGGGCCTCGGCACGTTGATCCTGCTCGCCAATGCGGTGCTGCTGGGCTTGTACACGCTGTCCTGCCACTCTTGCCGTCATCTGGTCGGTGGAGGAATAAACCTGCTTTCCCAAGCGCCGATCCGCCGTCGTCTTTGGGGCGTGTCGACAAGACTGAACGCCCGGCACATGCAGTACGCGTGGATCAGCCTCTTCGGCGTCCTGATCGCCGACCTTTATGTTCGACTCCTCGCCAACGGCGTGTTCAGCGACCCCAGATTCTTCTGATGGCAGATTTCGAGACTCACCAGTACGACGTCGTTGTGGTTGGTGCGGGCGGCGCAGGACTCCGTGCGGCAATCGAGGCATCGGCCGCGGGAGCGCGTACCGCGCTGGTCTGCAAATCGTTGTTGGGCAAGGCCCATACCGTCATGGCGGAGGGCGGCATCGCGGCAGCTATGGGCAACGTGTACCCGGAGGACAACTGGAAGGTCCACTTCCGGGACACCATGCGCGGCGGGAAGATGATGAATGACTGGCGGATGGCACAGATCCATGCCCAGGAAGCTCCGGAGCGGGTCCATGAACTGGAGAGGTGGGGCGCCCTCTTCGACCGAACGGATGACGGCCGGATCCTCCAACGGGATTTTGGCGGCCACCGTTACGCAAGGCTCGCTCACGTCGGGGACCGAACGGGACTCGAGATGATCCGCACCCTCCAGAACAATGCGGTACACCGGGGAATTGACATATTCATGGAGTGCACGATCACCAGGCTCCTGACCTCGGAGGCCGGAATCTCTGGCGCGTTCGGTTACTGGCGCGAGTCGGGCCGTTTCGTGGCCTTCAGCGCCCCGGCGGTCATTCTGGCAACCGGAGGAATCGGCAAAGCATTCAAGGTCACCTCGAACTCGTGGGAGTACACGGGCGATGGGCACTTTCTGGCCCTCACCGTAGGCGCCGACCTGATCGACATGGAGTTCGTCCAGTTCCACCCGACCGGTATGGTCTGGCCCCCGTCGGTGCGGGGGATTCTTGTTACCGAGGGGGTACGGGGAGACGGTGGGGTCCTGAGGAACTCGTTGGGCGACCGCTTCATGTTCGAATACATCCCAGAGATGTTCCGAACGGAGACGGCAGAGACCGAGGAAGAGGCGGATCGGTGGTATACGGATAAGAAGAATGCACGTCGGACCCCTGACTTGCTCCCGCGCGATGAAGTGGCTCGAGCAATCAACTCTGAGGTCAAGGCTGGTCGCGGCTCGCCCCATGGCGGCGTGTTTCTCGACATCTCGAGCCGAAGGGACGCCGACTACATCCGACGACGACTGCCATCGATGTACCACCAGTTCAAGGAATTGGCCGACATCGATATCACGACCGCGCCCATGGAGGTGGGTCCCACCTGTCATTACATGATGGGTGGCGTACGTGTGGATTCTGACACCCAGCAGTCGACCATTCCTGGACTGTTCGCGGCTGGCGAGGTGGCGGGTGGCATGCACGGTGCCAACCGCCTGGGTGGGAACTCGCTCTCGGATCTCGTTGTTTTCGGGATGCTCGCCGGGCGGCATGCCGCCGAGTACTCGACTGCATCGGGAAGCCCGGCTCCGGTCCCGGAGGAGGTGTTGGACGATCATGCCGAAGAGGCCCTGGCACCGTTCGACGAGCACGGAGACGAGAACCCTTACTCGATCCAGAACGACCTCCAAGAGTGCATGAGCAGTCTCGTCGGCATCATCAGAACGGAGTCCGAGATGCTGGAGGCGCTGGACCGGCTCGAGGTGCTCAAGGAACGGTTGGCTCGGGTGCATGTGGAAGGCCATCGCCAGTACAACCCGGGCTGGCATCTAGCCCTCGATCTCAGGTCTTTGCTAACGGTGTCAGAGTGCATCGCCCGCGCCGCTCTCGAAAGGCAGGAAAGTCGTGGCGCCCAGACCCGCGACGATTTTCCGACCACCGACGGCCAATGGGGCAAGCGGCGGGTCGTCATCCGCCAGCAGGACGGGGAGGTGGTGGTCTCTCAGGAACCTTTGTCGGAGATGCCCGAGGAACTCCGACAACTAGTGGAGGAGGAAGGATGAGCGAGGCCGTGACCCTACGAATCTGGCGTGGTGATGCAGAGGGCGGTGAGTTCCGCGAGTACCAGACCTCGACCAGCGAGGGTGAGGTGGTCCTCGACGTCATTCACCGGATCCAGGCTGAACAGGCGAACGACCTGGCGGTGCGTTGGAACTGTAAGGCCGGCAAGTGTGGATCGTGTAGCGCCGAGCTAGATGGCAAACCCCGCCTCATGTGTATGACCCGAATGGATCTATTCGAGACGGATGAGACGATCACCGTTGCCCCACTGAAAACCTTCCCGGTGATCCGGGATCTGGTCACCGACGTGACACTCAACTATGAACTAGCCAAGAAGGTTCCGCCGTTCAACCCAGTACCTCCTGGACCCGACGGCACGTACCGGATGCAGCAGATCGACATCGACCGCGTCCAGGAGTTCCACAAGTGCATCGAGTGCTTCCTCTGCCAGAACGTGTGCCATGTGATCAGAGACCACGACGACAACAAGAAGCACTTCGCCGGGCCCCGTCTGTTTATCCGAGTCGCGTCTCTCGAGATGCATCCGCTGGACGCCACCGATAGGAAGGACCTGCTAGCCGACGAAATGGGCTTGGGCATGTGCAACATTACGAAATGCTGCACCGAGGTCTGCCCTGAGAACATCAGAATCACCGACAACGCGATCATTCCCCTCAAGGAACGCGTTGTCTCGAGCCGGTACGACCCGGTGGTCTGGCTGGGGAGGAAACTGCTGGGGAAGACGTGATCTGCTAGAGGTTGATCGCCTTCATGAACCGCGACTACGTGAGGGCGAAGGTCAGGAACCGGGCCCTGGCCGGTCAGCGCTGACGGCCGGCACCCGGCAATCGCCAATCGCCAATCAAGATGGCCACAGCGGTTGACAGATGAGCCCCGTGGCGCGACGGTGTCAGAGCTGTCTAGTTCCTTCGGCGGGGTGGCGATCAACGCAGTCCCCAATCGTGATCGAGGGAGGACAGACCGTGCGATGTGACCGGTTTGTGGAACGGACCCGAGCCCCGCCTGGCGGGTGAGCCCGAGGCCCCTGACCGAGCCGGTCCCCTCACGCTCTCGCGACCAACGCCCTGCTGGGCCATGGAGAACGTTGACGCGCGACGACCCGATCAGGGACTCTGAGAGACGGCGCCCTCCCATCGGGGTGGGCGCCGTTTCGCGTGGCTCCCACGCCTGTGGCAGGAGACCGGCTCAGCCGACACCGGCTACGACGGTTGGCGAGCCAGGTGCACGAGGAGTCTCGGCAGGAGGTCCGCAAGGCATGCGTCAGGCACCTCGTGCCCGAGGCCCTCAACCAGCCACAGTTCGGAATCAGGGATGCCCTCGGCAAGGGCGAGGGCATGCTCCACGGTGAACACCGGATCGGCGGTGCCATGGACCACGAGGGTTCGTGTGGCGATCTCGCCGAGCCGGTCCAGGCGGGACGGCGAGACGGCGACAGCCGTGCCGTGGCCCGACTCGGGGTACCAGCAGCGGTGCACCTCGGAATCGGCGACCACCATCGAGGTGGCGGGGTCGACCGGGAAGAGCGGCCCGGTGAAGAGTCCGTCCAACTCCACCACCCAGGCAACACGGTCGTCGTGGGTGGCGGGCGGCGGGTCGAAGAGCCTGTCTGCCATCCGGTCCACCAACCAGTCGGCGGCAGCCGGGAGGCGGTCGTCGCCGAGGCCCGGTGAGGAACAGAGCAGGGTGAGCGACCTCACACGCCCGGGGTGGTCAAGGGCCAGCACCTGCCCGATCATGCCTCCCATGGACCGACCCACCACGTGGGCTCCACCGAGCCCCAGGTCGTCGAGCACCGACAACGCGTCCGCGGCCATGTCGTCGAGGGTGTAGCCGACGTCGGCCGGCATCTTGGTCGAGAGGCCGGAATCCCGGTTGTCGAACCTCACGACGAGGTGACCGGCTGCGACCAGAGGATCGATGAGCGCCGGCGTCCAGCGCGTGCAGTGGGCGTCAGCGCCGGAGATGAGCAGGACCGGATCGCCATCGAGCGGGCCGAATGTCTCGACGAACAGCTCGATCTCGACCGCCGCACCCATGGACGGGCAGGCTAACCATCCGCAATCCGGCCACCCACGCACCGACGACCGCCCTGCAGGGGAGCCGAGCGGTGAACCACTAGCGTCGCCGGCGTGCCGCAGCACCTGCATCCGGTCAAGGTCCGCTTCTACGAACTGGACCCGTACGGCCACCTCAACCACTCCGTCTACGTACAACTCTTCGAGACCGGCCGCATCGAGTTGCTCGACTCGGTGGGCCTCGGCCTCTCGGACCTGGAACTGCGTGGCTACCGGTTCGTGGTCACCAACATCGAGACCTCGTTCCTGAGGTCGGTCGAGGGCGGCGACTCGCTGGTCATAGAGACAGGGGTGCTCGAGATCCGGCGGGCGTCGTCGATCTGGCGGCAGCGCCTCCTCAGGGGCGACGAGGTCATGGCGACCCAGCGGGTCCGTGCGGCGATCACCGACACGGACGGCAGGCCGACCAGGGCCCCCACGGAGATCCACGAGGCGCTCGGCCCCTATCTGGCGGAGCCCGGGCTGTGACGCCAGGCCGGCGGGCGGCCTTGCAGTTCGTCCGCGGGGTCGGCATGGGCGCTGCCGACGTGGTGCCCGGTGTCTCGGGAGGCACCGTCGCCCTGCTGCTCGGCATCTACGAACAACTGATCGACTCCGTCCGCAACGGTTCCGGCGCCCTCGGCAGGCTGCTCAGGGGCGACCTGGCCGGCTCGGTCGGGCATGTACGGTCCGTGGACTGGTGGTTCCTGGTGCCCCTCCTGGCGGGGCTGCTGGCCGCGGTGGTCGCGCTGGCCGGTCCCGTCAAGGCCGGCCTCGAGGACCATCCGGAGGCCATGGCGGGCCTGTTCGCGGGACTGGTGGTGGCATCCATCATCGTCGCCCGGCGAATCCCCGACTCGTGGGGTCCCCGCAGGCTGGCACTTCTGGCGGTCGTGGCGACAGCCGTGTTCGTGTCGCTGGGGTGGCAGTCCGGTCCCGTGCAGGACCCGTCCGCACTCGTGCTGGTCGGCTCAGGTGCCGTGGCCATCTGCACCATGATCCTGCCCGGCATCTCGGGGTCATTCCTGCTGCTGCTGCTGGGCATGTACGCCAACGTGCTGGGCGCGGTCGACGACCGGGCGTTCGGCGACATCGCCCTGTTCGGCACCGGGGCCGTGGTGGGCCTTGCGCTCTTCTCGACCCTGCTGGGCCGGCTGCTGGACCGCCACCACGACACCGTGCTGGCGGCGTTGATCGGCCTGATGGTCGGATCCCTACGCGTGCTGTGGCCCTGGCCCGACGGGGTGGGGACGATCAGTCGTCGCGACGACGATGTGCTCACGGGCGCAGCCCTCGAATGGCCGACAGCCGACAACCTGTGGACACCACTGCTCCTGGCCGTCGCCGCCCTGGTGGTCGTTCTGGGCCTGGACGCCCTCGCCCGTCGACGCGCCTGACTCAGCCCACCGGGGCCTGGTTGTACTCCACCCATGCGTGACCCGTCCTGCCGTCGTCGGTGGTCACGGCCATCAGGCCCCGCGGGATCCTCGTCTGGCGTCCGTCCTCGGGATGGACCAGCAGCACCGGCGCCCAGCCGACCGGCTCCAGGTCGAACCGCAGGTCACCCAGCGTGACGACTCCCGATGTCGGGATGCCCCCGGCGCCGGGTACCGGTGTCGACGTGACGTCGTACGACCCCACCAGCCCCCCGGCCGTCGACCGGTAGCCGATACCGCCGTCCCTGCCGACAACCTTCACGGCGTGGAAGCGCTCGCCGTCGTCGAGTCGCCCCGAGAACCAGGTCCAGCTGTCGGCCCACCAGTCGCGCACCCCCCATGAATGGTCCCGCTGTCCCCACCCGTCGAGCGTGATCCGACGATCGCCTATCAGCACCTCCCCCGCCACGCGGCAGGGGATCTCGTAGCGGGTGGTGACGCCGTAGTGGAAGGCCCAGGGCTCGGCGTCGGCCGCGGCCACATCCGGTCCGTCGGTCTCCCAACCCAGGTCGATTCCGACGGCCATGCGGTCGCCGCGGATGCCCCCGGCACCGCCCCTGTAGGCGTCGGCCGGATCGTCAACGGCGACGCCGAACGCCTCCACGCCGACGCTGAAGTGGTCGAGCGCCTCCTCGATCACCATGTCGGCCCACAGGCCCGACGACCGGACCTCGAGGCTCGGCATCGCCGGTACGGGAACCTCGTGGTCGATGACGAGCACCGTCGGCTCGTCAGCACCCACGAGGCAACACCAGAACCAGGCCACCCCCTCGTTCGGATAGAGGCCCAGCCTCACATAGCCGCCGGTGCGACCATCCGGGTCGAACCAGTCGAGGTAGTACGACTCGTTCCAGAGTCGTTCCGGGTCGGGACCGTGGCGGCGTTCGTCCGCCGCGTCGGGAATGCTCATCTGGTGCTCCGGGTCAGAGGTAGGGCGGATAGGGGTACTCGTCGGGGTCACGCTCGGGCTGCTCGACATCGGCGGTGACGAGCGGATACAGGTCGTCCGCGACATCACGGGGGCATCTCCAGTCGATCTCGTCGGCCACGCCGGCGATCTCGGCAAACGGTCGAAGGAAGGTGAAGTAGACGTAGGCGCCGCAGGCGATCCTGTCGTCCCGGCTCATGGCTACAACGTTGCGGTACTGGTCCCGCTGGACGGACCTGGCGACCGCGGTCAGAACCTCCAGGTGCTCTTCAGGGACCGGATTCAGGCCACCGCCATCGGTGGTGAACAGGCCGAAGCCGGACAGGTGGGCGAGATAGTCCTCCGGGTCGGTGATCGACGTGCCGAAGTCGTTGACGGACACCTCCACGACCGGGTCCAGGACGTACGCGGCGGTCAGGTTCGAGTAGGGCATCGCCTCGGCGACCCCCGACCACCAGAAGTCACTGCACGCCAGCCTGTGGTAGTCGCGCACGATCATCGTCCGACCGTCCGGCAACCGGTAGGGGCCGCTGTCGGCGTGACCGACCCGGGTGTCGAAGTAGAGCAGGAACAGATGGCTCACTAGCATGGCGTTGAAGCGCCGGACGCGGCTCCGGCGTTCGTCGCCCGTGGGGGAGGCCCCGGCGGCCAGCACGTCGAGGGTGGCCCGGTCGAGCACCTCGATCCTGTTGCCGGCATCGGCGGCGTGGAGATGGTCGCCACCCCGGTACGCCACCGACACCCGCGCCCAGAAGTCCAGGACCGTGTGGGCATTCGTCACCGAATCCAGGGACGGGTCGACCAGGGCCAGGACGTTGCGGCCCAGCAGCCAGAAGTTGGCAACACCCCACAGGAACACCGAGTCGGCCTGGCACCCCGGTCGCCTCGCCGCATTCCCGATCTCCTCGGGCGACATGGCGTCGGTGATGACATCGATTGCCGCCGGATAGCGCAGGAAGGCCTCTATGACAGAGACCACGACGTAGGACGTCACAGGTATGAGCTGTGACTCATAGCCGGTCCGCTCCGTGATGAGCCGGGCCGAGATCGGGTTGATCTCCGCCAGGAGGTCGTTCACCCGGACCAGCTGGGCGTCGACCGTCACCCGCCGCCCGCCAGCCTGATGACCGCGACCGGACCGGTGCCGTCCAGTTCCACCTCGGTGCCGTCCTCGGGCTCGTCGCCGATCTCCGCCGCGATCACCCCGGCAACCTGGAACTCCCGGCTGATGATCCCGATGTGGCTCCGGATGGTCCCCCCGGTGCAGACCACGCCGGCCAACTCTTCGAATATCGGCGCCAGGAATGTGGCACCGGCGTCGCGGATGACCGCGATCAGGCCCTCGGCTCCCGTGTCCATCAGGGCGAGGACGTCCTCAGGGCCCTCCAGCCTGCGCCATACACCCCGTACCGACCCGAAGTCGAAGGCCTTCCGGCCCCGGCCTATCTCGTCCACGGGGCCAGACCGTACCGGCAGCCGCCTGACGGAGTCTGATCCGGGCCCTTCACAGCAGGTCGTAGGCTGCGCAGATGCCCGGTCCGGACCGCCTCCCCCACCTGTCCGAGGCCTGGTTGACCGCCGTCGACGAAGCCGTCGTCGCCCACGAGGGGCTACGACGGGTCAGCGCAGACCTGGAGTTGGTGATCGAATACCGGGTCGCCGGCGTGCCCGATCGGCGTTGGCACCTGGCCATCGACCGCGGCGACGTGCGGGTGCGTGCCGGTGCAGCCGATGACCCGGACGTGTGGTTCGAGACCGACGCTGGGACGGCTGCCGAACTGCTCGACGGCGACGTGGACCCGCTCAGGGCGATGATCTCCGGCGACCTCACGATGGGCGGCGACCCCAGGCTCCTGGTAGACCACCAGGAGGTGCTGGAAGCCCTCGACGAGGCGTTCGGCGCCGTGAGGGCCATCACCGCGGACCGCTGACGGCCCCGGCGGTCCGGGCAGGTCAGATGAGTCCGAGGCCCCTGACCATGTCGCGCTCCTCGCCCAGTTCGGCGACCGAGGCGTCTATGCGGGCCCGGGAGAAGTCGTCGATCTCGAGGCCCTGCACCACCGACCAGGCTCCATCGGCACAGGTGACCGGGAACGAGGAGATGAGGCCCTCGGGCACGCCGTAACCACCGTCGGACGCCACAGCCATCGAGACCCAGTCGCCCTCCGGGGTACCGAGCACCCAGTCGTGGACGTGGTCGACGGCGGCGTTGGCGGCCGATGCGGCGCTGGACGCGCCCCGTGCCTCGATGATCGCAGCCCCACGCTTCTGCACGGTCGGGATGAAGTCGCCCTCCAGCCACTCCTGGTCGTCAATGACGGCTGCCGCCGACGACCCGGCAACCTCGCAACGGAAGAGGTCGGGGTACTGGGTGGCCGAGTGGTTGCCCCAGATGGTCATCCGGGAGACGTCGTTCACCGACACGCCCAGCTTCCGGGCCACCTGGGTCAGCGCCCGGTTGTGGTCCAGTCGGGTCATCGCCGTGAAGCGGGCGTCGGGCACGTCCGGGGCGTTGTTCATGGCTATGAGGCAGTTGGTGTTGGCTGGGTTGCCGACCACCAGGACCCTCAGGTCGTCGGCTGCGTTGTCGTTCAGCGCACGGCCCTGGACCGTGAAGATGGCGCCGTTCGCCTCCAGCAGGTCCTGACGCTCCATGCCCTTCGTGCGGGGGCGGGAGCCGACGAGCAGCGCCACGTCCACCCCGTCGAAGGCGGTGTCCGGATCGTCGCCCAACGCCAGGTCCGCCAGTAGGGGGAACGCGCAGTCGTCCAACTCCATGGCGACGCCCTCGAGTGCGCCCATAGCAGGCGTGATCTCGAGCAGGCTGAGGACCACGGGCTGGTCGGGACCCAGCAGGTGACCGCTGGCGATACGGAAGACGAGGCTGTAGCCGATCTGGCCGGCTGCACCGGTCACGGCTACACGGACGGGAGAGATGCTCACGACTGCTCCTGGTTGGCTCACGGCGTGGCCCCGAGGGTAGCGATGTCCCGGATCGGTGCACCAACCATGGCCTGTGACCCGCGGCCCAGGACGCAGAAGCCGACGACGGCCTCCTACCGGGTGCTCAACGAGCGGGTGCTCCCCAGCCAGGACTCGTAGAGCCCCGCGTAGATTCCACCGGCCACGACCAGATCCCCGTGCGTACCCTGCTCGACGATCCGCCCACGGTCGAACACGATCACCATGCCCGAGCGCTCCGCAGTCGAGAGCCTGTGGGCCACGCTCACCGTGGTCCGACCCTCTGCGAGGTGTTCGAGCGCCCCCTCCAGTGTCTGCTCGGTCTCGGGGTCGACCGCCGAGATCGCCTCGTCAAGGATCAGGAGGCCCGGATCGGCCAACTGGGCCCTGGCCAGGGCCACCAACTGCCGCTCACCGACCGACAGGGAGGATCCCCGCTCCCCGACAGGCGTGTCGAGGCCTCCGGGCAGGCCGGCCACCCAGGGCGCCAGGCCCAGTTCGGCCACTGCCTCCTCCACGTCGGCGACGGTTGCACCGGGCCGACCGAAGCGGATGTTCTCACCGACCGTGGTGTCGAACAGAAAGCCGTCCTGCGGCACCATGCGGATCGACGCCCTCCTGTCGTCGGCGGCCACATCCCGCAGATCGATCCCGGCCATCCGGACCCGTCCTGCCGTGGGGTCGGCCAGGCGGGCCAGCAACATGGCGAACGTGGTCTTGCCGGAGCCGGTCTCACCGACGACGGCGACGGAGGTTCCCGCCGGAATGTCGACGTCGATCCCGTGTAGGACCCGGTCGCCCCCCCTGTACGCGAACTCCACGCTCTCAGCCACGACGGCCAGGGCACCGGTGGGGAGTCGCCTGGTCCGGGTCACATCGGGCTCGGCCACCTCCACATCGGTGTCGAGCACGTCCAGGATCTTCCACCATCCGGCCAGGGCCGTCTGGGTCTGGTCGAGGGTCTCGCCGAGTGAGGTGATCGGGGTGACGAGCATGTTGACGAGGAACACGAATGCGACCAGCTCACCGGATGTGACCCCCCAGCCGGCGCCCCAGTGGACGCCGGCGCCTATGACCGCAGCAACCGCCGCCACGCCGAAGATGTCGGTGCTGGGAAGCACCAGCGAGAAGTACCTGGCCGCCCGCATCTGCTGGCGGTACTGGTCGTCGATCACACCGTGCAGGCGACGACGGACCGCCTCTCTCTGCCCGTAGGCCCGTACGACCTCGATCCCGTGGACCATCTCGGCGAGCACGCCGAGCATGTCGGAGACCCGGGTGCGGAGCAGGTCGTACGCCCGGAGCTGGCGCCTCTGCATGTCACGCAGCAGCGGCAGCAGCGGCAGGTGCACCAGCACCGTCACCACCGTCAACTGCCAGGAGTAGACGGCCATGAGGACTATGACCCCCACGATCTGGACCGAGTTCACGATCCAGGAGATGGCACCCCACTGGGCGAACTTGGCGAGTGCCTCGACATCGCTCGTGACCCGTGCGGTGAGCACACCAGTCTTGGACGCCGTGTGCTCGGCCAGGCTGAGGCGGTGCAGGTGGGCGAACGTCCGAAGGCGGAGGCCCATGAGAACGGACTCGGCAACGGCCACCAGCCTCAGGTACACGATCTGGGAGAACAGGATGGTGGCCACCACCAGGCCCAGCGCCCCGCCTGCAGCACCCACGACAAGGCCGAGGCGGACCGTCCCGCCGACCAGGCCCCGGTCCAGGACCACCTGGATGACCAGGGGCACGACCAACTTGCCTCCGGCCACGGTGAGGGTCATGAGGACGCTCAGCGACAATCCCGCCCTCAGCTCCGGTGAGGCGGCCAGACCCCGCCGCAACACGGCAAGCGCCCCGGCACCGGCGATGTCGTCGAGAGCGCGCGGCTCGGGCTCCCCGCCCGG
>Ga0310122_10002354_pt1 | contig 12018 bp, 16 predicted proteins | sample CB6_Bottom_1051__FD_203503 | JGI IMG/M metagenome (GOLD analysis project Ga0310122, IMG submission 203503) | Marine microbial communities from Western Arctic Ocean, Canada - CB6_Bottom_1051 | ecosystem: Environmental > Aquatic > Marine > Oceanic | place: Canada: Western Arctic Ocean | collected...
TTTTTTCGTCCTAAGTCATGATCCGATTTTTTCACTGCACCGAATGCACCCCCGATCAGGAGCCGCTCAGGGGGGCTGCCCTATCCTACAACACAGGTGAGAGGACATCCGACGTAGCGCAGCCAACCCATTAGAAATCCAGTTCTATAGATTGCGCTACCCAACGCCGAAGCTCACCACGAGCCGCCAACACACGACTGTTCAGCTTGTTCTAAACCGCAACGTGGTGGCGATGCGGTGGAGCGCAATATTAGCCTCATACAGCGCTCAAGTAGAGTCCACTCATGCGACTTCAAGCAGGGCATGTGGATTCTTGGCTGCGATCATGAGCAACGTTCGTGCAGCGCCAGAGGGGGCACGGCGCCCCTGCTCCCATTCTTGCAGCGTCCGCACCGACACCCCCAGGAGTTGGGCAAAACGAGACTGAGATAAACCCGTCTGCTCACGAATGGAGGTGACAGAGGGGACAGTAATCACACGCCCGTGCTCGCCGCGCTTGATCTCACGAATCCCTTCAAGAATTTCCAAACCAATGTTGCGGCTGGTCTTAGCCATCGATTTCCTCCTTTGAGAGATGTTCTTTAACCAGCCGGGAAAACAGTTTGGTCTCGATGAAGCTGAACATCGGTGCACTATACGTCTTAGACGTATAGTAAGCAAGAATGGCAAACTGGCGGGGTTCGCGCCCGCCGGTCAATAGAACGAGCGGAGTGAGCATCTGCTGCTACGCTGGGTCCCCCACTGACGACGGTAAGATTCTTCCAAATTCCGGTCTTCGCATTTATAGCCGGCAGTTGTGGATCCGCGTTTCCAGAATCGCTGTCGCACCGATCGCTTCCAGCCGGTCCATCACGTCAATGAGTTCCTTGCGTTTGACCATCACCTGCACCGCGCACCAGTCTTGGTCTTCCAGCGTATTGATCGTCGGTGAGTTAAAGCCCGGCGTAATCTTCTCGGCATCGGCCAACTTGGCTCGGGGCACGTTGTATTCCAGCAATGACCAGCCGCGCGCGATGACCACGCCTTCCAAGCGGCGCACGATGCGGTCGGCAACCTCGGCTTGGCGCGCCGCACAGTTCTGTACCAGCACCGTTTCGTACTGGCCAATGTCGGTGAGAATACGCAAGCGATTCGCCGCCAGCGTGCTGCCCGTTTGCACCAAATCGACGATCCCTTCCGCCACTCCCAGTGAGATCATTATTTCGACAGATCCGGACAACGGGACCAAATGGACGTTCGCCTCAAACCGTTGAAAAAACCGTTCGGTCACACGCGTAAAACTGGTCGCCACGCGGCAACCGGCCAAATCAGCGGGCGTTTGAAACGCCGAGTCTTCTGGCACGCACACGGACAGGCGACACTTGCCGAAGCCTAACGCCAACCGCGTGGTCAGATCGACTCCGGCCTCTTCAACCAAGTCGCCGCCTGTGATCCCCATATCGATCGCCCCTTCGGCACACAGCACTGGGATGTCTTCGGTGCGCAAGAAGGTGATATCGACCGGCAATTCGCTAACACGGGCGAACAGACTGCGTTCCTGGCGACGAAAGCTCAGCCCCGCTTGTGTCAACAACGCAGCGGCATCCTCGGCCAACCGCCCCTTAGTCGGCAATCCCATCCGCAGGTTACTCATCAGACTCCCCCTGGCGGCCGCGCGCCGCCTTCTCGTCCAAGCCCGAGACCCCAAACCGCCCTCGCAGTTCCGCTTCGAGCTGCTCCAGGGGAATGTCACAATGTCCCAGCAAGACAAACAAGTGATAGATCAGATCGGCCGCTTCATGCACCACGTGTTGTTGCCGTGTATCCGCCGGCTCAGCACCGGCTTCGACGACCTCCTTGGCTTCCTCGATGATCTTGGCGCCGATCTTGGCAACGCCGCCTTGAAACAGGCTCGTCGTGTAGGAGCGCGCGGGCGGATTCGCCTTGCGATCTACGATCACGGCCATCAACTGTGAAAAGACGCTAGCATTGGGCATCATTACATCTTCCACTTTGTAATAGCCTCCCCACCAATCGCAGCAGAGTTATTCCACGAATCCAACAACGTCGCCTTGCCTCCTATAGACAGTGGGTCTCAACGCTTAGCTGGGAACGGCCCGGAAAAACCTTCGGTGAGATGCCGCTCCGGCCAGAGGAACTGCAAGCTGATGCGCTTGATGAGCCATGAGCCGTCGACTTTTTCATAGGTTTCATCGTACAGCCCGAACCACTCGATAGGGTTGGCTGTGGGATCGGTGTGAGTGAGAGCATCGATGAGGTATGAACGTCCTACAGCGGTGGTCGGGCTGGTCAGCTCGACCCAATGGTTCCCCGTGGCGTGCATCGAGCCGAACTTCATTTTTATCTCGTCATCAAACACCTGCTGGTAGTTCGCTCTTATCGTTTCTCTGCCATGCCATTCCCCGTAAGGGCCGAACTCACAGCAAGCATCCTGGGTAAATATTGCCGCTAACGCGTCGATTTCCCCGCTGTCCAGAAGTTGGGAATAGAGCAGCATCACCTTCCGTATTTCTTCGATTTCCAACAGTTCCCGCAGCTTCTTGACCTCTGCGCTAGTGAACGGCATTTCAGCAGTCATTTTGTCCCCCTCTACGTTCAGCAGGTCACCCGAACCCATCTTTCCCTACATGCTGGGCGATCCGAAGCGTAACCCAGTCAGAAAGAAAAAGGGGGGCATCCGGCCCCCCTCCTTCACTGAAATAATATCCCCCAACTAATCGTTCACCGGCTCCAATACCACGACCGGAATCTCTCGGCCGGTTTTCGCCTGATACTCATCGTACGGAGGATAAATCGCCTGCATCTTTTTCCACAGGGCTGCGCGCTCGTCCCCAGTTGCCGTCCGCGCTTTGGCTTGAAAACGCTGGGCTGCCACCTGAACCTCAACCTCGGGTTGAGCGGCCAGGTTGAAATACCAGCCAGGATGTTTTGGCGCGCCACCCTTAGAGGCAACCACAACGTAGCTTCCGTCAGACTCGCCATAGATCAAAGGCATGACAATCGACTTGCCCGAACGGCGGCCCGTAGTCGTCAACAGCAACGTCGGTATGAGACCCGGCCCGCCAACAGGCGCGGAGTCCCACATATGCCCATCGGCGCCATCACTCTCTATATAGCGGCGCCGATGGTCTGCAATCCACTCCAGTAGGTTATCCGGAATACTGGCGTCACTCATACTGTCCCCCTCGCAAATTGTCGCGGAAAATCCCTGAGCGCGCTGCAACCGGCGAAAAACTTCGCAGTCTTATGCGGCCTTCTTCTTTATATCACCTGCCGACCAACGGCGGAGTTCCGGCATGACCTTTTCCGCATACAGCGTTACACTATTCTTCACTTGTTCAAACGACATGCCTGAAAAACTAAAGGTCATGCACGGCTGGAAATCTCCGACAATCGCCTGGCGCTCTTCGTACTTTTCCAGGATCTGCTTCGGCGTGCCCCATATATTGCTCTCCACAAAAGCCTTGACCATCGCGTCCATGCCGACCTGCTTCAAGGCTTCCCCGGCCCCGCTGTAGTTGGTATAGCTCTTCGTGGTGTTGAGGTGCTCGCCAAAGATTTCGTAATGTTCTGCAAAGCTGCCGAAGTATTTGCCAACGTAGTCATACGCGTACTCGTAGGCTCGGTCCTCACTTTCATGACATAGGCCAAGATCCACGATCATAATGGGAGGTGCGACCGTGTGGTGATACTCCATATAGAGTGTGCGATACTGCTCAATGGTCGGCAGCATCTCCGGCCACGGCTTGTAGGCGAACAGGCCCTGGATCGACTTTGTTTCTGCACATACCGGAACTGTGTCAGGTGACATGGCTACCATATAGCGTCGGCCGTCAAACGACTTGAGCGGTCCCGGCCGGATCGCCGTCTTGGGCTGCTTGTAGTACTTGCCGTCTCCTTCCATATAGCCCTGCTCCATGGCGGTACAGACTAAACGGGCGGATTCGTCAAAACGTTCGCGCGACTCCTCCATGTCCTGCCGGAACCCGAGGTATTCCCGCCGGGCAAGTCCTCTGGCCATGCCGAACACCGCGCGTCCCTCAGACAGGTGATCCAAGAGCAGCGCCTTTTCAGCAACGCGAATCGGATCATGCCAGGGAAGGATGACGCCCATGGTGCCGAGTTTGATGCGCTTGGTAATCCCGGCCATATAACTCAAGAACTGCAGGTTATCCGGCGCCATCGAATAGCTATTAAAATGGTGTTCCACAGAAAAGAGGATGTCAAAACCGAGCGGCTCTGCCAGCTTGTTGATGGCGAGTTCTTTTTTGTAGAACTCCTCGTCGGTCATCTGGCCCTTATAGTTATTCCAGAAAGATAAGAAGCTAATATTCACGTTATACCTCCTGTAACGAACATCTCGCTGCGTTCCGACATATTGGCGCGCAACCCGTCTCAATACTGCTTGATAAGCCCCACGCCGTCAACGACAAATGCGTTCCGATTTATAATGTATTCTCAAGAGTTTAGTCAACGACGATTTGACCCCATATCCCCGCTTTGACCGCCCTCAGGGTCTGGGACATAGCCTCGTGTTGCGCGTTGTTCTTAACCCCACCTACGAACCGGAATTCAGCAGCTGGCTGAGCCGCTCATCGGCATGATACAAAATGATCGCCCGCTCGGCGAAATACCACTCTCCGCCGTCACACACGAAACGGTCGTCATACCGACCAATGGCCCGACGCGGTTCGGTTTCGCCAATCGCAATGAGATCGGCGTCCATATAGGATACGACTCGGGCTTCATCCCCAGTCAGATCAATCAATATATTAGAGATCTTGTGTCGCAGGTGAGTCAGCTTCGCCCGGAAATTGTTATGGTAGTCAGCATACCACTTGCGCACTGCCTCACGGCCCTTGTACACCCCGTCATCCTCAAAGGTCGCAAGCAGAGTTCCATTGGGGTGAAAGAGCGCGGCCACATCATCCGCAGTCCCTCTGTCCACGGCATGGCAATAACGATCAATCACTCGACGGATTGCGGCTTCATCTATGACCCGGCGCATTTCGTCACTCATACTGTCCTCCTTATTCGTTGGTTTGTAGCGTTATAAAGAATCTCACCCTCAACTTTCCGGAAGACCCTCTAAAAGCAGCGTCTTAGAGGCCATAATGACATGCTTCTCGACCCCATTTCGACGGTGCTCGTTTGCTTCTAAAAATTCTTTGCTTTCCACCATATCAATAAAGGCTGCTCGACTCGGGTAGTAGACGAGTATCGCCCAGTCCCAATCCACATCGCCGCCCTCATGTAGAGCTGCCTCGGCTACAGGCCCGGCCCACAACACCTTCCCACCTCGATCTTCGACTAGCTTCTGAACTGGCTTAGTATAACGAGCGTATGCTTCCCGGCCGGTGCCGGTACCGTCAAGAGCTTGCTTACGATACTTGATCAGATTGATCATCGTAACGGGACCTTCATTAGTCGACTCACGGAGTAAATCAACATTGAATGTACTCATACGTTCTCCTCATTCACTCAGAATTCAAGCTTCAGCCCCTTTGAAGCCATCAGAATAGATCAAGCTGTTTCTTTTCTTCGCTCGTTTCTTTGAAAAGATGGAAACCATGCGCTTCCGCCCACTCTGGATCAGGTCCCTGCCAACCAAAGCGCCCAAGGTCGGTCACCCCTTTGACATTAAAAACTACGCCCTCTTGCTCCAGTAGAAGCTGCTGACGTTGTCCGGTACTGACTCGACCCTGAGCATTAATAACCCGCTGCCAAGGAATAGGGGGATCAGGCTGTCCAGCGCGCAAGGCCGCCATGGCGTCACCCACTTCCCGTGCGGTCACCGGCGGTCCCATGACTTCCGCAATTTGGCCATACGTTGGCACACTGCCATGCGGAATCTGTCGGGCAATTTCATAGATGCGAGGGAATGCCGAGCGTGGATCTTCTCCCGTATCCGGCCGTCTGGTCTGGTGCTTTTCCATCCAGTATCCCCAGCGTTACAGTCAACTAAAGTGCGGCATCACCTTGGCTGAAGGGGTTTTCCTCTAGCCCGGCCTAAACCGGCACTGCGCCCTTGAGCAGAATGCGCTGATGAAGGCGGCGTTGGCCAGGTGGGAAATCCATATTGACCGAATGGATCATGCTGCGATTGTCCCACAACAGCACGTCACCAATCTGCCAGGAATGCTGATACTGGTATTTCGTGTGCGTCATATGGGCGTAAATCTGATCGAGTAAGGCATCGCTCTCGGTACGGTCCATATCCACAATCCGGTCGGTACGATTGGCATTAAAGTAGATCGCCTTTTTCCCAGTGTCGTCGTGGGTGCGAATCAGCGGATGAATGACATCCGGCGTTTCCGCCTCTTCTTCCTTGGTTCGCTTGATGGCCCGAGCCGGAGCACGCAGCGTGTCATAGCTGTGAACGGCCCGGAGTCCATCGAGGCGGGTTTTCATTTCTTCGGAGAGATCCTCGTACGCGGCGCGCAGGTTACAGAAGCGGGTTTCCCCGCCGCGTCCCGGCATCTCCAATGCTTGCAGCAGAGTGGCCTTGGCCGGAACCGCAAAATAGGAATCGTCCGTGTGCCAGCCCGACCGCCGGTCCAAGAGTAAATCCGCCTTCTTGTCTTCAGGCTTCTTATACGTACTCTCCAGAATCGATACTTCCGGGGCTTCGTCGTTGCGATACTTACGCAGCAGCTGGAACTGCGGCTCGCCGAAGCAGCGTGCCATTTGAGCAAATGCTTGGGGAGTGAGGGGTTCAGTCCGCAGACATAACAAGTGATAGTTCAAGAATGCCGCGTTGATTGCCGAAACGGTGTCCTCGTTTACCGGCTGTGTCCAGTCAATGCCCGAGACCTGTGCGCCAAGCGCATCACTTAATGGAGCAATCTGAAGTCTCATACGAGGCCCTCCCAACACGCCGACCAGTCGCCGTGTTTTTCTTTATGCCAGGGACGTGAAGGAAAAATCAACCAGCCGGATTGAATGTGCTGCATTAAAAATGCGCCGCACTAAAAGTGCGCAAGATACCCACCGTCAACGGCGATCACTTGTCCGGTCACATAGGACGCAGCCGGGGAGGCTAAGAAAACTGCCGCCCCAGCGATTTCTGACGGATCGCCCCAGCGTCCAAGGGAAGTCCGGCGCTTGAGCATATTGGCGATCTTTTGATCCGCAACCAGCGGTAGGTTTGTTTCTGTTGCAAAGAAACCAGGCGCTATCGCATTGACCGTGATCGCCGATGGACCCAGCTCCGCAGCCAACGCCCGCGTGAGCGCTTCGAGTCCGCCCTTTGCAGCGGTGTATGCAGCATCACCGACGTTGGCAATCGGGCCGGCAATAGACGTCACATTAATAATCCGTCCTCCTCCGCCATCAATCATTAACCGGGCCGCTTCTCGGCTGACATTGAAGGGAGCAATGAGATTCACATCGACGAGCTGCCGTACTGCATCAAGCTCGAATTCAAAAAGCTTACGGCGATTACGCATCCCAACGTTGTTGACCAAAATATCAAGCCGGCCATATGTGTCGCGAATCTGGTTGAATGCAGCAGTGACAGCCGCCTCGTCTGCAATATCGCAAACCAGCGGATGGGCAGCGCCGCCAGCTGCAGTAATATCAGAAACCGCTTTTTCCAAGGTTTCCTGGTTACGGCCGTTGACCAGGACGCGTGCGCCGAACCGCCCAAACGCTTTGCCGATTTCCAAGCCTAGCCCACGCCCACCGCCGGTAATCAGCGCGATCTTTCCTTCAAGTGAGAATTCTGCTGGCATTACGACTTTTCCACCCTTGGCTGGTCTAGCTGATCTAACTGACCTAGCGCATCATAGCTGTACCGACGCGGCCTCTGCCAGCGCTTGCTTGACCAGACACTGCAAAGGCCGTTTGACTTTAGCTGGTGTAACCAACTTGCATTCGATCGTCTCACACTGATTCGTCCTGGCGAATTCAGACAGAGTGTTCGCGAAAAGGGGGAGAAGTTCGTCAAACTGTCTGAATCCTGTCTCGAAAACCAAGTTGTTTATGCTGAGGACTTTTCCTTTCCGATCTGCCTTGGGGTCCAGTCTCCCCACTAGGCTGTCACCCCATAATATCGGCAAAACAAAATAGCCATATTTTCTTTTGGCAGCGGGCACGTAGCACTCAAGCGAGTAGTCAAATCCGAATAATTCTTTGACTCTGTCCCGCAGGATAATGAGATTGTCAAAAGGAGATAAGAAAGAGACACCTGGCACGGTCTGCTTGAGTCTGGCCGTTTTGTCAATTGTTTCCGCTAAAGCGTAGTACGTATTCAGCCCGGCCTCTCCAACATCTACGCTTACGATTTCACCAGCATCGATAAGATCGGCGAGCGCTTGAGAGAGTACGGATTTACTGGTTGCGGGAAGATGCGCATACACATCTTTTTCCGTTGCCACGCCATAGGCGGAAAGCGCACGGCGTACAAAAATTCGGCCCAGTTCGTCCTCGTCCGGCGTACGCGTGTCTATGCCTTCGGGTAAGACGCGCTCTGCCAAGTCATACATTCTGTGGAAATTTCGACGTTCGGCAATCATTAAAGCGCCCTGCCAGAAGAGGAGTTCCAACACAACCTTAGAGGGCTTCCAGTCCCACCAACCGCTGCGTTTTGCTCCCGGTGGTGGAGCGAAGTCCTGAGAACTCAACGGCCCTTCCTGACGAATGCGCTCAAGAACGGCGGGCATCAAATGGCCATGTGCCTGCAAACGCTCGCGCACCCACTTGTCTTTAGGATTTTGAAAGCTGCGCATACGCGGCAGATAGTAGCGATAGTCTGCCATCGGCAAATAGGACGCGGCATGTCCCCAATATTCAAACACACGCCGATCTTTTGCTTGGAGTTCGTGCAGCATGTGTGGGCTGTAGTCTGGTCGGCGTGTTCGCAACGTGTGGTGGTGCGCGCGTTCAATCACCGCAATGGTATCAATTTGCACATAACCCAATTTTTCAATCGTGCGTGCTATGCCCTCTTTACCTTTGGGCAGTCGTGCCCGCCCATCGAGCAGTTGCGCTCGGACGGCCATGCCGCGTGCGTGTTCGAGAGAAATTTTTATTGGCTTCATGAGTGACCTCGCTAGTCAAGCCAGGCCTCTAGCAGGTTAAGAGCAGTGCTAGTGAGCATAAAAACTATACACGATCGCATTGCCCGACTTCCCGACTACCGACGCCTCACCCGACTTTCGCAAACAATAGGAGGCTTGCTGAGCGAGCCGTCGAGACCACCCTTGCGTTGCTACCAGGTCTCTTGTTTGAAACTGTTGAGGAAGCGTATGGGGAATGAGACGGAGCAGGTCTCCTGGTTCCCGCATCACCTGGCTTTCCACAATCTCTAGCAGCCGTCGCTCAACAACAACCCAGCCCCGCTTCCGGCGTCCGCGCCGACCGTCAAACTGACGAATTTCTTCTTCTCTTGTTGAAACAACTTCGAGTTCAAATCGAGGGTGTGCCAGCAGTTCAGGAATACTTACTAATTTTTCGAATATGCCCTCACAGCCGCTGTGCTTTGGAGACCTCCGACGGTTCGGCTTCTGTGACGGTTCAGATGGCAGCTTCACGATCCAGCGTTCACACGCCACTGGGCAGATCAATCTCACCGAGTGATCTTTGAGAAGGGTCGTAATTTTTCGTTTGAGAGACGAAAAGCCACCTGTGTGAATTTCAAGGATCTGTCTGGCACGCAGGATGTCGACCACATAACCGCATACGGTCTCTTCGATCAGGTCACCCGGCCTCGCATAGTGCTGTTTGAGTGCAGCATGTAGTGGCCCCTCGTTGAGTGTTCCGATTCCGCTCCTCAACAGCCTCCTCCTCTTACCCTTTTACCCTCTTACACCGAACAGCATACACAGGGATGAAGCGAATGTCCCGTCAACCTGCAAACGATCCAGCGACCGCCATCGTCCCCCAGACATAGTCTTGTTTTGCGGCCAGCAGGGCGGTAGCCGCTCCGATACCACGACCGCCACCCGTAATAAGCATGACCTTTTTCATCCGGCCCTCTGCTCACAGCCCCATTCGATTCCATTGCGCAGCAACTGCTCAAACGCAGAGGTTTCCCATGCACCGCGAAAGAGCTGAGGAGTGGTCCCGGAATCATCCACACTCGCATCCACAAACGGCTGTACATTGCTTGTGGGAGAATGACAGTGTCCGAGTGCGATATAGGTGACACTCCCCTTGCCGAGTTCCCGCGTATAGCCAAGCACCCGAGTTTTGCCGTCCGGCTGGAGTGCGGTGTCTTTGTCATACACAAAGCCGAACCCTGGAGGCGAAGGGTCTTTGGCCAGTTCGGTGGTCAGAAAGACCTGCGATGCGACAGGATCTTGAAGCTCAATCAAATACAGTTCGTCCATCACCTCAAACGAAGCTGGTAGGTTTTTGGTCAGGACATGCCCCGGGTTCGTTACATCGACTTGGAACTTCCGGAGCGGTGGGTGGTTCAGGAAAAAGCCGCCCAAGGTGTTATGGTGGTCGGCCTTGACCATTTTGCGGATACGACGATCATCCCCTACGGGAGCCGCCTTCCCCCCACTTGTTCCGTGCAAGCCAAGCCAGCGTCCCCCGTCTTCAAGCCATTGTCTGAGGAATTGATTCTGTTCTGCGTTTGGAAACGGACCGGCGACATAGGTAATGAGCAGCTGACTACCGGGCAGCCATTTTTCAATATCTGTAAAATCATTGGCTACGGTTGTAGACACGTTGGTGTTCTCTTGGAGCAGCTGGAGAATCCTGAGACGAGCGTAATCCATATCGTGCCCAGCGGGAGAGCCAACCGGAAATCCACCAGCAATAAGATGTACGCGAACGGGTTGGAGTCTAGTCATTGGAATGTCTCCTTTTTATCTGCGCTATTATGTCCAAAGCTTTCTCAATCTCATGGGCGGCTAGACACCTACTCAAGCAGCTTACCCACTGGACTGCAGCGGCTCTAATTTGGCAATCTCGACAGCCTTATCGCTCCGCATAGCATGCCAAAGACCCCAGTCCTACTGAAGTCCGAGCCAAAAGTCCGCGGGTATGCCTAACACACGGGCCAAGCGCAAGGCGGTATCTGATGTCACAGCTCTCTTCCTTAGGATGATTTCATTCAAACGCGGAAAAGACACACCGAGCCGTATCGCAAACGCCGACTGACTCATTCCTAATGGTTTCAGAAACTCTTCCAACAGCATTTCGCCAGGATGCGTAGGCGGTCTTTTCTGAGGCAGACGCCCTTCTCCACGACCAAACTGACTCTGTCGAGCAGTCCTGCGTCCCGTTCGTTTAGATGATGGGACAGTCTCACTGCTCTCTACATAATCTTTTTTACTCTTCGTTTTCATTTGCCATTCTAATCTTCCTATATGGTCGTCACACTATCAAACCTTTGACCAGGCCACTACCGAATACAACCCAGCCCCTCTTTTGACAGCGATGAAAAACCCATACTATTCCCGCCTCCGTACAGGAGCCATCATTCCTTCGCTAAAGAGGAGCAGCATGTCGACGCAAGCGATTGAGGCAACGCGTTTTCTTTCTCACAACGAAGTCCGCAGAATCGCGCAGAAGTTTGGGACACCGACTTATGTATACGACGAAGCACGCCTCACTCAGGGCGCAAAAAACGTGCTGAATTTCCCGAACGCGTTTGGTTTGACCCCGCGTTATGCCATGAAGGCGCTGCCGAATGGGAACATCCTCCGGCTGTTCAACCGCCTGGGACTTCACTTTGATGCCAGCTCAGGGTTTGAAGTACAGCGGGCAATGAAAGCGGGCATTGCAGCCGAAAAAATCGCCCTGACCGCCCAAGAGCTACCTGAGAATTTCAAAGATTTACACGAAGCAGGTATGCTGCTGAATGCGTGTTCGCTTGACCAGCTGCGGTATTTCGGACAGAATTTTTCAGGTCAGGAACTCGGCATCCGCCTCAACCCAGGACTCGGTTCTGGAGGGACAAATCGCACTAACGTGGGTGGCCCAGCCGCGAGCTTCGGCATCTGGCATGAGGATAGAGAAGAGGTGCAGGCCATCACCAGGCAACACAATCTCAAGGTGGTGAGA
>Ga0310122_10002356_pt1 | contig 12014 bp, 13 predicted proteins | sample CB6_Bottom_1051__FD_203503 | JGI IMG/M metagenome (GOLD analysis project Ga0310122, IMG submission 203503) | Marine microbial communities from Western Arctic Ocean, Canada - CB6_Bottom_1051 | ecosystem: Environmental > Aquatic > Marine > Oceanic | place: Canada: Western Arctic Ocean | collected...
CAAGCAAACTTCAATTGTTGCCGTCACCACGAGGGGCGATTCCGTGTTCACAACTTGTTGATTACTTTTGCAACCAACGTCATTGCGTTCGGCAGTAGATTGATCGCCGGCCGATTTCTTCAAATCCAATTTCGTCATAAGTGTCAATGGCATAATGGTTTCGGCAATCAACAGCCAGCATGATTGAGTCACATTCGCGATCGCTTAGGCCATCAAGAGATGCCAACAACATTTCACGTCCCAGTTTTTTTCCACGTGCTTCTGGGACAACTCCCATGTAAATGATTTCCCACGTCTTGTCTTCTGGACGTTCGTTGATGAGCACGATGCCCCACTGCTGGGACTCGGATTGATAGAGCTTCCAGTGCGCCCGGCCTTTCGGACGAGATGCGTCGAAACCATCCAGCATGTCTGCCGCCGATCGACGGTCCCTGAGTTCAGGACAATCGAGCGTTCCCTGAAACGTCCGCTGCAGCAACTGGATGAACTGATTTCGATTGGTGTCACTTTGGTATTCAATCGCAGTTAAGCTCTCGACCGAACTTGCCGGAAGTTGTTCCGTTAATTGCCGCTGCATGAAAACGAGATCGGTCAAATATCCGAAACCGTTTCGGATAAGACGCTGTTGATCAACTGTCTTGTCTCCTTCCAGAATGCACTGGCCGATCCACGCATCGGCCGCATCGACTTCGCGGCAGATCCGTTGAAGAATGGCGTCCGCAATATTCTCGGGATCGACACTGAGACAATTCTCGGCATCAACGGCAGGCGGCCAGACAAATGCCGTCTGGTCACGCTCGATCAGGTACAGTCCGCAGCCAACGGGTCGTCCGTCCGATTTAGCAAGCAACAGGCCGTCCAGAGGGAGTTGCCCGATCGAGGCTTGTTCCAAGAGATCGCTGATGTGTTGTTGCCTCGATGCATCATCAAGGTCACGAAACAAGATCGCCAGCGCGGTTTCTTGTTCTCGGGCCGATACGCGAGAAACTTCGATCATGTCCGGTTATTCGAGAATTCACAAAGCGGCGCATTTCAACCGGGAATGCGGCAACATCCGGGACTACATGGCGGGGCATCGCTAGGAGGACACGACGATGCCATCGGCAGGGAACGGCTACCATCACTGGTATGGGCGGCCGGCGCACTCAATAGTTTCTCGAGGTGCCGCGATTCACACTGCGGACAAGTGGCGGCTTCCGAACCACGCAAAAGAATTTCGAATTGATCTCCGCAATCGTTGCACTGAAATTCGTGGATGGGCATCGCTAATTGATTTCACTGTCCAGACTGAGGCTCGCTTTTTTCAGGCGGCTCGTTATCACGAACCACCGGCAGTTCGAATGACTTAAACCATGGGTCCTGCCCATTGTTCTCATCAGAGTATAAACGAGTCGCGTCATTTTGCGAAGGCGGGACCGATGCGGGCATCGCAGTCGGCGATACGACGCGAGACGGCGCATAGGGCGTTGAAACATCCGAAACGACGGCAATCAGAATACAGGCCGCAACAATTGCCACCGCCGGAACCCAACCGTTGAATCGATCGCGCTGTGACGAGGCCAATTCGATATGTCGTATTTTTTTGGAAAGACCCGGCCACAAACTCTTGTTGCGAGATGTATCCAACCCGGCATCAATCTGTTCGAACACCCGTATCGTTTCTTGCATGCTGGTAAGATGCTCGGAACACTGCGGACACTTTGTCACGTGCTGTTCCAATTCATGCGCTGACTTCTCTTGCAAATCGTTACCAACGAACAATGCGATGTCCGATCGCGCCTGCTTACATTTCATCATTTTCATTTCCACTTCCAACAATGCCGTGGTCGGATTGTTGACGTTTTGTCCAAAGTCTTTCAAAGCGGTTGCGTGCTTCCGCCAGCCGCCAACGAATGGTCGCCTCTTTTCGATTCAAGATCGAGGAAATCTCGGATGTCGAGAAATTCTCCAAGTCCCGAAGTATCAAAACCGAACGGTATTTTTCAGCGATTTGCTCCAGCACGGCTTGGACCTCTTGCTTCAGATCGAGTTCATCTCTGGGATCCGACATTCCCGGATCAGGTGTCCGATCTTCGGAACCTTCGCTGAACAACGACCAGCGTCCACGCCGCTTGCATTTTCGTAAATAGTCGAGCGTCAGGTTGACACCGATCCGGAAGAGCCACGGACCAAACCGGCGAGCTGTATCGAACTGCTCCAATCGCTCGAATACCCGCAGAAATGTTTCCTGAGCGAGATCTTCCGCGAGTTCACTGTCACGGACAAATCGCAGAATGACCCGCTGCAAACGATGCTCGTATCGCCGTACAAGTTCACCAAACGCATTTTGATCGCCACGACGAGCTGACTCGACAAGCCGCGCATCACTGACATTGCTGTTGATTGGCAGGATATCAGGCGATTCCACCCGCTGTTTTGCCATCGCTATCATCTGGCGGCCACCTCGCATTTGACGTCGAATGCCAATATCTACGATGGAAGCCGTCTCTCCGTTGGAAATGCGTGTTGACGATTCGCTTCACTGCCGAAATCTGTTCGGTCAACTTCAATCATAACCGATTCTCTCGAAAGACCCTACTACCTGTCAGTCACAGCCAAAGCCGATCACACGATCAGATCTTGACCACAACTGGCCATTTATCAAGAATCCCAGCACCGTAAAGACTTATGAAACCAAGGCCTTTTCAGAGCCGGACCCGCCGTATGAATTCCACCTTTCCACAATCAACGGAACGCGTTTTTTCGATTGCAAACTTTAAGATTTGGCACCACCTTCGATTCGTCTGTGTTCTTGCTGTCGTCCTCGGCACATCCTGCAATGACGATCGGCCCGATCGGCCGACGGTCACGGCGAATAACTCCACGAATGGCGCTGACCAGGAAACAGAAAACGCTGATTACCCAATGAGTGTTCAATCGGAACCCGCCGGTTCCACGGAGGTCGGGCAAGGGATCACACGCTTCATTCTGACAAACAAGAACGGCGTCAGAGTGACATTGATCAATTACGGAGCCATCGTCACTTCGGTCGAGGTGCCCGATCGCGATGGCAAGTTTGAAAACGTCGTGTTGGGATTCGAAGATGTCGATGGGTTTCTTAAGAATGGCCCTTACTTCGGCGCGGTCTGTGGACGATACGCAAACCGGATTGCCGGTGGCAAATTCACCCTCAATGGTCAGGGATTCACTTTAGCTGTCAACAACCCGCCCAACCATTTGCATGGGGGAACTCGCGGTCTCGACAAGGCATTGTGGAATGCGGAATCGTTTGACGCGGGCACGTCAGTCGGAGTCAGACTGAATTACATCAGTCCTGACGGCGATGAAGGCTATCCCGGCGAACTCGATGTCACTGTTGTTTACTCATTGACCACTGATAATGAGTTTCGGATCGAATACACCGCAATGTGTGACAAAGCAACACCCATCAATCTCACCAACCACTGCTACTGGAATCTTGCCGGTGTCCGTGAGGAAACACCGAAGGTGCTTGACCATGTTCTCATACTCAACTGTGACAAATACCTCGCGGTCGATAAGGATTCGATTCCGACCGGTATCGCCGATGTTCGGGATTCACCGATGGATTTCACAACGGCGGTTGCCATCGGTTCGCGCATCTCAGAAGTCGGCTCTGGATACGACCACTGCTTTGTCGTTAACAAAAGCAACGGCCGCGATTTGGTCAAGGTCGCTGAAATCCGTGACCCGGAATCGGGCCGAGTGATGCAAATCAGCACGACCGAACCGGGCGTTCAATTCTACACGGGAAACTTTCTCGACGGCTCGGAAGAATCGGGCGGCTTCAACAAGCACGAAGGTTTCTGTCTCGAATGCCAGCACTACCCGGATTCGCCGAATCAGCCCGACTTTCCCAACACAATCCTCCGGCCGAATGAAGTGTATTCGCAAAAGACGGTCCACAAGTTTTCGGTCAGCAAATGAATTTGTGTGCGAACGATTGGTGAGACACCAACGGCGCGGCGGCAAGACAACACGGATGGCGCCTATCCTGTTCGGGGCCGGCTAATTCTCCTCTTTTTTGTATTTGGACTTTCGGTCGACCCAACGTAGCACAAGCAGTATCCCAGCAGCATTGAAAAACGTCGCAACCGATGCTTGGAGTATCAAATGTGAAGGAGTACCGAGAACAACAAAAGACTCACAAAGATGAATTGCTATGAGCCCTGCCGAGAATTCCAGAAACTGTGTCAATACCGCAACAGCCAAGCCATCTATTTTCAGTAAAACCAACGGAAGATGTGCGATCATAGACACGAGAACATAACTCGTTGTAATCAACGCTCTCTTCTCACACATCACAAGAGCCTCCTCCGTAGAATCTGTGGGGAGTGATGAAGCCAATTCGAGCCGAAATCCCGTCAATAGCTGTGTTTCGATGCCAAATGATTCTGAATGTCAAAAAACGCGTGTCGGCACGATGCCTTTTTGGTGTTGATGTCCGCCTTGAAATCCCCACTGTTGTCCGGCACTGCGTTGGAAAACTTGGTCTGTAATCGGCATTTCTCACCAAAAGATTTTGCTGAAGACACCAACAAAAAACAAACCCGGAAAACAAAGTGTTTTCCGGGTTTGTCTGTACGGATCAAAGTTGGGATTTAATAGAGGTCTTCGTCGCCTCCGCCGCCTTTTTCGTCTTTGGGTTTCTCGGCGATGAGCGCATCGCTGGTCAGCAGCAACGTTGAAACGCTCGCGGCATTCTGCAATGCCGTTCGCGCGACTTTGGTGGGGTCAATGATTCCCGCCTTCTGCAAGTCCTCGTACTTCCGAGTTGCCGCGTTATAGCCCTTGTTGCCATCCAGTTCAGATACTTTCTCGCAAACCACACTTCCATCATCGCCGGCATTATTGGCGATCTGAATCAGCGGTTGCCGGCACGCTCGAACGATGATGTTGAAGCCAACCTCTTCGTCATGCGAAAGACCTTTTGTCTTGAGAGAAGCCGCGGCACGCAGCAAGGCAACTCCGCCACCCGGCACGATGCCCTCTTCAACCGCCGCGCGGGTCGCGTGCAGAGCGTCTTCGACACGGGCCTTTTTCTCTTTCATTTCGCTTTCCGTCGCGGCGCCGACGTTGATCTGAGCAACTCCGCCGGAAAGCTTGGCGACCCGTTCTTCCAATTTCTCGCGGTCGTAGTCGCTGGTCGAGTTTTCCAGCTCGCGGCGAATTTGGTCGATCCGAGCCTTGATGTCGGCCGTCTTGCCACCACCTTCAATGATGGTGGTGTTGTCCTTGTCGACGATGACTTTCTTCGCTTGCCCAAGGTCAGCCAACTGCACGTTTTCGAGTTGGATGCCGAGATCCTCGAAGATCGCCTGGCCGCCACACATGATCGCCAAGTCTTGAAGCATGGCCTTGCGGCGGTCTCCATAACCGGGCGCCTTGATCGCCGCACACTTGAATGTGCCACGCAGTTTGTTGATCACCAACGTGGCCAACGCTTCGCCTTCAACGTCTTCGGCAACAATGATCAGAGGCCGTCCGGCGTTGACAACTTGTTCCAAGACTGGAACCAAATCCTTGATTGAGGAAATCTTTTTCTCATAAATCAAGACATAAGCGTCTTCCATCACGCATTCCATCGACTGCGGATCCGTCACAAAATAGGGCGACAGATAACCGCGGTCGAATTGCATGCCTTCCTTGCTTTCGAAATCAGTATTAAGGCTCTTGCCTTCTTCGACGGTGATGACGCCGTCTTTCCCAACCAATTCCATCGCGTCGGCCAGGATGCCACCAATCTCGGCATCTCCATTCGATGCAACCGTGCCGACCTGAGCGATCGCTTTTTTGGTGCGGCATTCGGTGGCCATCCCCTTCAGTTTCTCAACGATTCTTTCGACAGCCGTTTCCATACCTCTCTTCATCTCAATCGGGCTAACTCCAGCCACAACAGCCTTCAAGCCTCCGTTGTAGATGGCTTCCGCCATAATCGTGGCGGTTGTCGTGCCATCGCCGGCAACGTCGGAAGTTTTGCTGGCGACTTCCTTGACCATCTTTGCGCCCATGTCTTCGAACTTGTCGCTAAGTTCAATTTCACGAGCGACGGTGACGCCGTCCTTTGTCACGGTCGGAGAGCCAAAGCTCTTCTCGAGAATTACGTTGCGGCCGCGGGGCCCAAGTGTTACTCGGACGGCACGTGCCAACTTGCTGATGCCGCGCCGCATTGCTTCCTGAGCTTCTTGATCGAAGGCAATCATCTTTGCCATGGTTTGGTAACTCCTGTCAATGGATCAATAATGAGTGTGATGTTTCAAATCGGTGAAGACGCGGATGCCGTTCTTGCAAAACGAAACAATCCGACGTGCGTCAATAAGTCGCCAGAACGTCGCTTTCCCTGAGCAGCAGAAACTCGTCGTCCCCAACTTTGATCTCTTCACCGCTATACGAATTGAAAATTACCCGGTCGCCTTCTTGAAGCGTCAGTGGAACCTTGGTGCCGTCATTCTTGACGTGTCCGTCACCGACCGCCACAACTTCGCCTTTCTGAGGCTTATCCTGAGCGCTGTCGGGCAAAACGATTCCGCCCGTAGTTGTCGATTCTGCCTCTTCCCGTTTCAAAACCACACGGTCACCAAGAGGGATAAGAGTGCCCTTGGTTGCGGTGTTCTTTGCCATCAGTTTCTCCTCTTCAGCCAGTACATCAAAAGTTATGGTTGCCGTGTATCAGGACGAATCTCGCAGATCAATGTGATGCGTTCGCTATTGCGAAACGCGCGCCCAAAGAGCGAGAATTCGTAACACAATACCCAATAAGCGATTGCGCTCCACATCAGCCATTTCACGCCTGCCACGCAGGCTGGCGACGAGCGCGGAATCGCCATTCTTGCTGTCATATTGGCAGAAGTCAACCAATCGGAATCCCCGACCCGAAAGAATTGACAGATTTGACCATTTCGGGTCCCGGATCCGCCGCCCGAGGCATTTTGGTCAGGAACTTCACGGTTCCTGACCCCCATCAACCGGTTTCCCGAATGTCGCATGTACAATGTGAGGACCATTGTCTCACCGCATATATCATTGGGTGCCCCATTTTTTGTCACAATCATTATAAAATTTTTAAAACAAATAATTGACAATATGGGAATAGTTGGTAATATAAGTAATATTGATGCTCTCTGCTAGACACATATTCGCCCGCTTTTGCGTTGAAGTCAGACCTAATTGATGACCATCAACCACGCAGGAGCCAACTTAACGTGACCTATTCAAAACCACATTCTCCAAGAGCCGACCGGGCGTTTTCATCGTCGGAAACGCAAATTACAACGTTGATCGAAGACGCGAGGTCGATGGCTGCGGATGGTCGGCATCAAGCGGCCCGGACACTCTTCGCCGCCGGAGTTGTGCTCGAAGACGGCACCGCCGCTCGAAACGCGTATGGATGCTATCTCTTCAGCGTCGAAGAATATGAATCGGCGATCGAGCAATTCACGATACTGCTGGAGAAGTCGAAAAGGGAAGAAAGTGCTGCGTTGTGGGCCGTGGCCAGTAACAATCTGGCGGCCATTTATCGAGCCATGGGCGACTCGCAAACTGCCGCCGACTATCAACGCCAGTCTATCACGGCGGAATGTCGTCTGGACGACAACACATCGGACAACGCCGCGTTGGCCTGTGATTTCAGCAACCGCGCGACCGACGCCATTTTAGCGGGACAGTACGAACTGGCGTCTCGCTTGCTGCAACAATCCCTCACTCTGGAAGCCGACAGCGATACGCGGCTCGGAGAAGCGTCGGACTGGGGAAATCTTGGCATTCTCTTGGCTTTGAATGGAGAATTGACCGAAGCGATTCCCCTGCTTTGGCGAGCCTACCGATTGCACGTCCGAGAGAAGGACTTCCACGGAGCTGGTACCGATCTGCTGAACCTAGCCGAGTTCTTTCATGATCTCGGCCGTTGGAAAACCGTCGTGTCTTGCCGACGACGCGCGATCGAACATTTCGAACGTGCCGGTGCCGTGCATTCACTGTCAAAGGCAAAACGGCAATTGATAGACGCAATTCGCGTGGAGCGAACCGCAAGTCACGACCCGTTATTGAATTAGGTTGATCCGTATTCAATCGCGATGCCTGAATCGGGATGCCAGATCACGGCGACTTTTGCCGAGGGTCCGTTTCATTGCGGACGATGGCTGGATTCCTGGTTTGCGGAAAGAGTTATAGAGTTGCCTCGCTCATCCTGATATATTCCCCGCCCTAAAAATAATGCGGCGCGAAGCCGCCAATCCGTGAATCGTTCAAGGATGAACATTGATGAGCCGGCATCGTTCACGACTGCGACCGTACCGCCTTTTGGCATTTGCAACATTGTTCGGTGTGGCGCTGGCAGCCTCGTGGAAGTATGGCTGGTTGCCGGTTGAGTTTGGCAATCCCGAGATGGGAACGCTGGATGATCAAGAGGTTGATCTCACCGATTACAAAACGGCAACCGGCCAAAACGAGTTGGCTCTGCTAAATGGCGGCAACGTCGATCCCGAGATCTTCGAGAGCCAGAGCGAACCAATTGTTGACGCGGGATCGGCGCGTTCCAATGAGTATTCCAGCGGCAGTATGCACTCGTGGCTCAATTCGAATGCCGAACGTCCTGATGATGGGCCGAGTTTCGCGAGCGATGCCGGTGAGCGCGAGACGCCTGTAGCAAGTGGTCAAGTCCAACAAGCCTCAAACGAAACGACGTCTCAAGCGCAACAACAAACTGCAACGGCGAGTCGCGCGAAGCGAGAAACGCCAACTCGGGCAGCCTCGGCGGATTTGCGAAAACAGCTCGTCGAAATTGACGATCTTCTTCAGCAGGGCAAGGATGTCGCCGCCCATCGGCAGTTGTCGCGGATTTATTGGAAAAATCCTCTCTCGCGCGCGCGGATTCAAAAGAAGATCGAACGAACGGCCCGTTCAATCTACTTTTCACCACAACCGCATTACATGGAGCCCTACGTCATTCGACCGGGTGACCAGTTGCGGACCGTTGCCAAAACCTATCGGATCACATGGCCATATCTCGCCAAGTTGAATCGCATCGATCCTCGCCGGATTCGCGCCGGCCAGAAACTGAAAGTCATCAAAGGACCATTCTCGGCCTTTGTTGACCTGAGTGACTTTGAACTGATCGTTCATGCGCATGGGTACTTCGTCAAGAGATACCGGATTGGCATTGGCAAAGACGGTTCCAGTCCCATTGGAAAATTCCGAGTTCTCAACAAGGTCACTAATCCGCAATACACCGATCCGCAAGGCCGAGTGATCGACGGAGATGACCCCAAGAACCCGTTGGGCGAACACTGGATCGACATTGGTGACGGTTTTGGCATACACGGCACGCTCAATCCCAATTCGATTGGGAGCGACCAATCGCGTGGCTGTATCCGTTTGTTAAACTCCGACATCGCCGAAGTCCATGACCTTCTCGACATCGGCTCGGAAGTCCTCATCCGTCGCTAAGTACTGACCGATCAATTGCTGTCGTCAATCAGTCGGAACGCGCTAGTGTCCGATTCTCTTGTAAACCGTGGAGCGCCCAATGGCACTCACTTTACCGACGTCATCGTTTCGTCAAGCCAAACGATGAGTCGGCCAGTTATCCATTTTGGCCAGGAACCTCACGGTTCCCGTTAGCCAAGGACAATGAGGCTCAAAATACCAGGCTAGCGGGAACCGTGAGGTTCCTGGCCCCCACCAACAGTTTCCCGAATGTCGCATGTAAAGTGAGTACCATTGGGCTAGCGCACAGCGGCTGATGAATCCGACAATTGTTTATCGGCCGTCGCTAACCGCCTGCAACTCGACGTTGAGCCGACATCTTTCAACGGCAGGTTGTCGCCGTCATCGGCCAAAGTTGTTCTGGACAAGAAGAACCGGCATTCTTGATCGGCGATCGGCTGAAGCGGAACCGCAATTCCAACCAGTTTTTATTCCGTTGCCGTGCCGCTAAACTCGGATGATTCCACACACCGACCATGAATCGTTCAGAATAGGCAGTTCTGATGCCGAAGCGCTCGCAACCCCGACAGACCAGCTCGAACGACTCGCCACAGCGCGTGCAGAAGCTGTTGGCGGCGGCGGGGTTTGGTTCCCGCCGTAAGTGTGAAGAATTCGTACTCGCCGGGCGCGTTACGGTCGACGGGAAGGAGATTCGTGAACTCTCGACGCGAGCCGATCCTTCGAGCCAGAAGATTTGCGTTGATGGTGAGCCACTACGATTGGAACGAAAACTCTATTTTGTGTTGAACAAGCCGGCCGGCTATCTCTGCACAAGCCGAGATCCGTCGGGGCGGTCGCGCGTTATCGATCTTTTCACGCGCGAATCCGCGCGGCTGTTCACCGTCGGGCGATTGGATGAGAACAGCGAGGGATTAATTCTCGTCACGAATGACGGCGACCTTGGAAATAGACTCGCTCATCCGCGATACGGGATCGTGAAAACTTACCACGTGCAAGTTGCCGGCAATCCCAATCCCGAAACGTTGCTGGAATTGAAAAAAGGAATCTATTTCAGCCACGGCAAATTTCGCGTTCACGGTGTGAAGCGGATTCGAAAAAGAGGGAAGAGCACTTTTCTGGAAATCGAATTGAGCGAGGGTCAGAATCGGGAAATTCGGCGATTGTTGGCACGCGTGGGCCACAAAGTCATCCATCTGCAACGAGTTGGTTTTGGACCGTTGAAGCTCGGGCGTTTGCCGCTGGGCAAGTACCGCGCACTCAGGCCGGCCGAGTTGAACACGTTGCGGGAATGTGTCTCAAAGAACCGGCCTGACACCTCAAAAAAGCGGCGCGGCTCGTCCACCAGTTCAAATACGCGGCAGCACGCGAAATCTCGCCGGAAAACAGGATCCCAGACAGGACGACGTTGATGGAACAGTCAGCGGCAACAGCGCAACTTTGCGGTTTGGTCACAACCGCCGTTCACCAGACTGCGACTGTCGTCGAACAAGTTCAGATGGCGCGCGATACGTATCGCATTCGACTCGATTGTCCCGAAATTGCCCGACAGATTTTGCCGGGTCAGTTTTTCATGGTTCGGGCGGCCGGCACGAATGATCCTTTGCTCGGACGTCCGTTTGCTCTGTACGACACTCACTTAGACGAATCCGGCCAGCCCGTGGGCATCGACTTTGGCTACATTGTTGTTGGTAAATTGACGTCTCTGATGTCCACTTGGCAACCGGGCGACAACGCCGAAATTTGGGGTCCGCTGGGAAACGGATTTCCAACGCCGTTGACAGGGCACTTGATGATGGTTGCCGGGGGAATTGGACAAACTCCGTTTCTCGCCGTGGCGAGGGAGGCACTCGGTCTCAGGAAATATGGAAGTCCACAACGTGAATTACCAAAAGCTCCGTCGAAAGTGACGCTGTGCTACGGAGCACGCTCGGCCGAGTATCTCGCGGGACTTAACGACTTTTGCATGGAAGGACTCGAACTGCGCGTCTCGACCGACGACGGTTCGCAGGGGCATCACGGATTCGTGACCGATTTGCTGACGCAAGCCATCGACGGCGGCAACCCGCCCGATTCCGTCTTCTGCTGCGGGCCCGAGCCAATGATGCACGCTGTCAGCGAAATCACCGCATCCAATGACATCGCGTGTTGGCTGTCTCTGGAGACGCCCATGGCGTGCGGATTTGGAATTTGCTTTAGTTGCGTCACGAAAGTCCGCATGGATGATGGCACGTGGGACTATCGCCGCACGTGTGTTGAAGGTCCCGTGTTTCCCGCGAAGCAGCTCATCGTACCGCCCGGTCGCAATGAGGCAGGAAAGACAGAGCGAAGCCCTTCGGTTCCGTAGACCCTGTAACTTTTCCTTGAGCGTTCCTGATGCTTGTCAAAGCCCCTGTTTTTCAGGGGCTTTGCTTTTTCCTGGCTTCGACTTTGCGTTGCTTTTGGTTGGAGAACGCGTATTAGTGGGGGGAATGGCTGCTGATCACGAACAAATGTCGATCCTGTTTTGGGAGTCATTCTGACAGCGGCAGGCGTTGCCAACTGGAGATTTTGAG
>Ga0310122_10002357_pt1 | contig 12013 bp, 13 predicted proteins | sample CB6_Bottom_1051__FD_203503 | JGI IMG/M metagenome (GOLD analysis project Ga0310122, IMG submission 203503) | Marine microbial communities from Western Arctic Ocean, Canada - CB6_Bottom_1051 | ecosystem: Environmental > Aquatic > Marine > Oceanic | place: Canada: Western Arctic Ocean | collected...
AAATTATTCAGCAATAAAGAATAGAGTTAAGGAGGGTTACCTTGTCCGAACCAGGGCTGACTCGGATTTGGCTGAGGCCAGAAATAATGATTACTCAAAAATGCAAAAGGCTTTTTCATCCGGGGCGCAATACATAAGCACGGATTTTCCTGAATCTGTCGAAGGTGTTTCAAGTTATAGGGTTTCTCTCCCTGGAGATGTTCGGCCAGGTAGATTAAACCCGCTGTTTTATCCTGCGGAGGAGACAAATGCATTGGAGGGAATGTCTGGAGCAGTTTTAATCCGTAATTTCTTGTTGAATATTCCAAAAACAGAATCAAAAGAAAAAAATTAATGATGACAAAGCAGTTGGTGAAGCAATCAGTTGGCGTAAATCAGCCTTTGCTGTCTTGATTGGGGTCGAATCTATTGCTCTTTTCTGTGCCCTCTTCACATTGAAAAGGTTTCTGCTTTAGATTGAATGGTTTAAGAATTCTCTTTATTTAGAGGGGGTGTCCCGCGCTCGCCCGTTGCGGTGGCTTGGGGTAGTTTCAGCGGCGACGTGGATTCCCGCTTCGCGAAATACGACATCACGCAGGATTACGCCTGGAATTATGAACACGCGCCGGAGCCGGTTGACGATGCGGTTCCGGGCGTGGGCGGTGAGTGGCTCTACTGTGGCGTGCCGGTTGATTCGCCGCTTGGCATTGCGGCCGGCCCGCTTCTCAACGGTAAGTGGCTGCTTTATTACGCCTCCCTTGGTTTCGATGTCCTGACTTACAAGACGGTGCGGAGTTGCGAGAGGCGCTCGTACGGGTTGCCGAATCTTCAGCCGATTGCATGGGAGGGTGGCGTGGTGCCGGCGGAGTTGAGTGTTGCCAGCGTGATGAACGGCAGTTGGGCGGTGTCGTTCGGCATGCCATCGAAGCCGCCGAGCTTTTGGCGGGATGACGTGGCGTCAACTCGCTCGCGCCTGGCCAAGGGCAAGTTCCTCTGCGTCTCCGTTGTTGCCACGGCTCAGGACGGTTGGTCGATCGATGACCTCGCTGCCGACTACGCGCAATGCGCCCGGTGGGCTGTCGAGAGTGGTGCGGACGGAGTGGAAGCCAACTTCAGTTGCCCGAACGTCAGCAGTGTCGATGGCCAGCTTTTTCTCAATCCAACCGACGCAGGAATCGTGGCGGCCCAGTTGCGTGAGGCGTTGCCGGACACGCCGCTGCTGCTGAAGGTTGGGCATATCAACAATCGGGAAACAGCGCACGCGCTGGTTGAGGTGGTTGCGCCGTCTGCTGATGCGCTGGTGATGGTCAACGGCTTGTCGGCGAAAGTGCGGCAACGCAACGCCGAGTTGCTGTTTGAGGGCCAATGCCGGGGCATTGCCGGGGAGGTGATCCGTGAGACGACGCTGGAGCAGTTGGCTTTGTTTGACGGCTTGATCCGGGAGTTCGGAATTGATGTGCGCCTGGTGGGGGTTGGTGGGCTTGGCCAAGCGGCGGATGTTCGGGCATGCCTCGATCGAGGTTGTGAGGCGGTGCAGTTCGCCACGGCGGCAATGCTGAATCCCGGTTTGGGCTTGGCCATTCGGCGGGAGGGGTTTTAATCGGGGCGATGATTCGACTGGGGCTCACGGGCGGAATCGGGATGGGCAAGTCCACGGCAGCTGAACTCCTGGCCAAGCGCGGCGCGAAGGTGTGCGACTCGGATGCACTCGCCCGAGAATTGGTCGCCCCGGGCCAACCCGCCCTGGCGGAGATCGTCGAGGCGTTCGGCGGCGCAGTGTTGCTGGGGGATGATTCGCTGGATCGGGCCAAGGTTGGCGAGTTGGTTTTCAGGGACTCGACGGCCCGTGAAAAACTGGAGGGCATTTTGCATCCCCGCATTCGTAAAGTGTGGCAGGCGCGGCTCGAGGACTGGTCGGTGGCGGGTGAGCGGCTGGCGGTGGCGGTCATTCCGCTGTTGTTCGAGACGGAGGCCGAATCCAGCTTTGACAAGATTGCGTGCGTGGCCTGTTCGCCGGAGTTGCAGCGCGAGCGCCTCCGTGCTCGCGGGTGGAGTGACGGGGAGAGCGACAGCCGAATTGCGGCGCAGATGGCGGTGAATGAAAAAATGAGGCGAGCCGATCACGTGATTTGGACCGATGGCCCGATCGAGGCGCACGCTGCTCAGTGGGACTCGGTGCTGTCGTCCTGGGATGTGCTGGACTGAACGTCGATGGGCGGTTCCTCAATCGGGATATCCTTTTTGCTCAAGCCGGCCATGCGCAACACCCACGCCCCGTAGATCGTCCCGGCAAGGCTGGTGGGGATGCCGGAGAGCGCACCGGCGAGCAGGGCTTTGTTGAAGGCGCGGCCTTTTGCGTCCCGGTTGACCAGGGTTTCGATCAGGAAAACGCCCGCGCCGCCGGTGAGAAAGGCGGCGGCGCAGATAAGGGGTGTGACGGTGAACAGCGTGATGGCGTTTGCCCCAAAGAAGGCGTTGTCAACCAGTAACACCCACAGGCCGCTGAGTTTGTGCAGGAATAGTTGGCGCCGTTTCTCGGCCTTTACGGGGAGTTTCGGCGGGGGGTTCATCGTGTCTTTGCCGGTCTAAAGCGGCTCGCGGTGGTCGTAGCCGGTGTCCAGTTCGTGCCAGTGGGCGATGTCGTCCTCACTTTTTTCCCAGCAAAGGAAAACCTCGCGAGTGCCTCGGCGGGAGGGGAAGTCCACCAGGCCGCGCTCGGCATCTTTGATGAAGATTTGGTGCGTCTTGAATTCGCCAAGGATGGCCTGAATTTCGGACAGGAGCTTGATCGACTGGTTGACCGAGTCGCCGCCAACGTCGGACTGGGCGCTCATCATGTTATCGACGCGCTTGCTGATCGTGGCGTACTCGTGACGAAGTTGAACCATCGAGTCCAGCCACTCCCTGACCCTGGGCATCATGGCCCGGGCCTCGGCCAGCGTGTAGTGTTTCTTGAACCGGTGTGCCATCACTCCTCCTTTTCCGCGGGGTGGAGTTTTTTGTGGAGCGGCTGGTTGGGGGTGATGTCGTAGGAACGCTGCCAGGCGGCATTGGCCTTGTCCGCTTGGCCAAGCTTGTTGAGCACGTTGCCGAGTTGCTCGAGCAGGTAGGAGTCCGGCGAGGTCATTTCAGCCTCCTGCTTGCGAAGGAGGCCAAGCGACTTTTCCCACTGCGCCCTGGCCTTGTCTGCTTGGCCAAGTTGTTGATGCGTATCGCCGATGTGCTCGTGGATGGTGGAGTCGGGCTCGTCCTTTATCAACTCAGCGGCCCGCTGCAACTCGGTGAGCGCCTCGGTGAATTTGCCCTGCCGGAAGTAGAGCCAGCCGAGGCTGTCCACGTACGAGGCGTTGTCGGGGGAAAGCTCGTTGGCCATGGTGATGTGCTTGGCCGCCTCGTCGAGGTTGCGGTTGATGTCCGCCCACATGTAGCCGAGATAGTTCATGGCGTTGTGGTATTCGGGAGACATCTCGATGGCTTTGTTGAAGGTCTTGTCGGCGGTTTCGTACTGGCGGTTTCGCTCGTAGGCTGCGCCAAGCTGGAAATAGAAAAAATGGGTGAGCCGGTTTTGCTCGCCGGCTTGGGCCAGTTTCTCGGCGTCGAGCAGGTTTTCGATGGCCTTGGGATATTGGTAGAGGGCGCTGTGGGCAAGTCCGGCGTAAAACTTGGTGATGAACCTGGGCTTGAACTGCTCACCGGCCTTTTTGAGCGTGGCGAGGGTGATGGTGGGCCTGTTTTGAAACAGCCGCACGCCGGCCAGCTCGTAATAGGCCAGCTCGAACTTGGGGTTGATCTTGAGGACGGTCTCGAAGTGGGCGGCCGCCTCTTCGAGTTTGTCGAGTTGGCGCTTGATGCCGCCAAGCACGAACAACGCACGCTCGTTGGTGGGGCGCTCGCGCAGGATGGCCTCGAGTTGCCGGATGGCGTCCTGGGTCATGTCCGCGCGCAGATAAAGGTCAGCCAATTGCTCGCGAACACCGATCAGGCCGGGGTTCAGTTCGATCAACTGGATGAACAACGCGATGGCCTTGTCACTCTCGCCCCAGACTTTGTAGTAGTCAGCCAGCCGATGGAGGATCAGGGGGCTCTCCGGCTTGAGGGCGCTGGCCTTGTCGAGGCTTGTGATGATGCCAGCCTTGATCCTGTCCATCTTGGCCCGGGCAGCGATGCCGGTGTCGCGGTACAGGTCGGCGATGCCCAGCCAAAATTCCGGCTCGCGTTTGTCCTTGGTGAGGGCCGTGTCGAGCACCTTGAATGCGTCATCAAAGCGCTTGGCCGCGGCGTGGAGCTTGGCCAAGCCGCGAACGGAGATGAGTGTCGGGTTCGACTTGGCAAGGGCAATCCCGAAGGCGGCGATGGCTTCGTCCGGCTGGCTGGCCTGCTGATAGGCGAGGCCGAGCCACTCGTGCGTCGTCACGGATTCCGGGTTGGCCGCCTGGCCAAGGCGAAGAATCTCGATGGCCTTATCGGTTTTTTTCCGTTGGAGAAACCGGCGGGCGGCCTGGGCAACCACGGTCTCCTGCGAGGGATCCGCCTTGGCGGCAGCCTCGAGGTGCTTGAGGGAGTCGTCCGGCTTGCCTCGAAACTCAAAGCTGCGGCTGGTGAGGAAGTGGGTGAGACCCTCGACGCGGTTCCGGAACTCAGGGTCCTCCGGGCCGGTTTTTTCCTCGATATTGACGCCGTAAACGCCGGAGGGGACGCCGGGTCGCGGCTTGGCCAGGGGCGAAGTGGAACACCCGGTGCCGGCCCACAACAGGGTCAGCCCGAGGAACAGTCTCGTATGTGAACCGCGTCTCATGGTCGGGGGTTCACCCGGAACAGCGCGGCGCAAGCCCGGCAGGCTACTTCTGCCAGGTGCGCTTCTTGTGGCGATTGGCGCGGGATTTTTTCTTGCGCTTGTGCTTGTTGATTTTCGCTTTTCGGCGTTTCTTCAGTGAACCCATGTATGTCTCGTTTCGGTGGTTTGTTTCTTTAGCAGTTAAAAATTAATGGACTACCTTGTTGAGGGGATACTCGATGATTCCCTCGGCTCCGGCGGTCTTGAGTGCCGGGATAATCTCCCGGGCAACAGCCTCCTCGATGATGGTTTCAACCGCCACCCAGCCACGGCCACTCAAGCCGGAAACGGTTGGATTACGCAAGGCGGGGAGTTTTTTCAACACCTTTGACAGGTTTTTTTCCTCAATGTTGAATTTCATGCCGACCTTGGTCTCGGCCTCGAGCGCGCCCCGCAGGAGCATTGCGATGGTCTCGATCTTGTTGCGTTTCCAGCTGTTTTTCCAAGTTTCACGGTTGGAAATCAGCCGCGGGGTGGAGGAAAGCAGCTCATCAATAATGCGTAATTTGTTCGCCACAAGACTCGATCCTGTCTCCGTGACCTCGACGATGGCATCGACCAGTTCGCGGGCCTTCACCTCGGTGGCGCCCCAGGAAAACTCGACGCTGGCCTTGACGCCGTTTTTGCGCAGATACTTTTTGGTGAGGTTCACGACCTCGGTGGCGATGCGCTTGCCTTTCAGGCCCTTGACGCTCTTGATGGGCGACTCCTCCGGCACACAGAGCACCCAGCGGGCCGGTCGGCGGGTGGCGCGGCTGAACAGCAACTCGGTGACCTCATGAACTTTGGAGCCGTTCTCCATGATCCAGTCCAGCCCGGTGATGCCGCAGTCGAGGTAGCCCAGCTCGACGTAGCGGCTGATTTCCTGCGCGCGGATGAGGCGAATCTCGATTTCCGGGTCGTCGATGTACGGCACCAGCGAACGGTTGCTGACGCGGATGTTATACCCGGCCTTGGCCATCTTCTCGATGGTCGGTTTCTCCAGGCTGCCCTTGGGCAGTCCGAATCGGATGATTTTCTTTTTACTCATGGATTTGCCGCCGCGCTGTCAGCTTGGCCCGGGCACGGGCGTAGCGCTTGACGGATTGCTTCACCCGGGTGGCCGGGTTGAATAGCCAAGTCCTGCGCGGCAGTTTTATGTTCATCTTCATACTCCATGCGTAGTGTGTTAAACGCGAATCTCGCCGTTGAACAAACGGGCGAGTGTTCGCGGATAAAGCGAGTGTTCCTCTTGCTGGATGCGCTGGTGAAGCGTCGCGGCGGTGTCATCCGCGAGCACGGGTACCACGCCCTGTGCCAGAATGGAGCCGGTGTCGATGCCGTGATCCACCATGTGAACGGTGCAACCGGTGGCCTTCACCCCGTAATCGTGCGCCTGCTTCCAAGCCTCCAGCCCCGGAAATGCGGGGAGCAAAGAGGGGTGGATGTTAACGACCTTTTTCTCGAATGCACGCAGAAAATCACCCTTCAAAATGCGCATGAAACCGGCCAAAGCCACCCACTCGGCCCCGGATTCACGGAGCGCGGCGACGTAGGCCGCCTCGGCGGTTTCGTCCAGTTTGGTGCGGAATTTCCCCGGCTCGATAAACCGGGCCGACAGGCCGGATCCTGCGGCGCGCTCCAGAATCCCCGCATCGGCGACATCGCTGGCCACCAGCACAATGTCCGCCGGCAGCGTCCCGGCGGCGCAGGCCTTGGCCAACGAGACGAGGTTTGACCCCTTGCCGGAGCCGAGCACGGCCAGTTTGGTTTTAGCACTCATGCGGTTTGTCCCAAGCGGACGCGCCGCAGGCTAAACCAAGCGCTTGGCCAAGGGGAGTGCGAAATGGCCAATGGAAGCGCACGCGCCTCAAGAGTGGGCGGAGAGCAGTAAAGACGGGACACAGGTGAACGGAGATTGGTACGATTTGAAAAAGAGGAAAAAGGAGCGATTGAGTTGCTTTGCGTTTGCAAATCCTACGAATCCTGAAAATCTGCATCCCATTCAAAAATTCAATCTGAAAACTTGAAACTCCACGCCGGTTGGCCAAGTTGGTAGCCTGCCGCCGCCGGATGAAATTATCCCTTGAACTGACCGTGGCCACCAAGCCGGAGTGGGTTGTCGCCGTGATGGCTAACCTGCCGTCGTTCCTGCGGGACCACGCCGACTGCGAGCGCAAGGCCTCGGCGCTGGCGATGAGTCTCGTGGCCAAGTATCCGGATCGGCTCGAGATCATCCCGGAGTTGATCGCCACCGGCGTCGAGGAACTGGAGCATTTCCAGCAGGTTTACGAGGTGATGCGGGAGCGCGGTATTCCGTTGGCCAAGGAGATCGGGAAAGATCCTTACATCACGGCGCTGATGAAGCTGCTGCACAGCGACTCGCTGCGGCGGTTTCTCGACCGGCTGCTGCTGGCGTCGATCATCGAATGCCGGGGCGCGGAGCGTTTTCGGCTTGTCTCGGAGGCGCTGGACGACGACAAAGGGCTGCAGCAGTTCTACCACGACCTTTGGGTGTCCGAGGCCAGGCACGGGCATATTTTCGTCGGGATGGCCCTGGAGTATTTTGAGAAGGATCGGGTTTACTCGCGGCTGACGGAATTGAATGAGGCCGAGGGCCGGATCGTCGACGGGCTGGAATTGCGAGCTGCTTTGCACTGAACCAACTGACATCATGAAAATCAAACAGAACAAGACAGACATGACGCGCCGCCGATTCATCGGCGCGAGCACGGTGGCCACCTTTGGCTTTCAAGTCGTGCCGAGCCGTGTGTTCGGTGCGAACAACCGTCTCGCCGTCGCCGGCATCGGCGCGGGCGGCAAGGGCCGGGCGGACATCAGCGGGGCGGCCAACGCCGGTTGCGACATCGTCGCACTGTGCGACGTGGACGAAGGCCGCGGCTCGGGCATGTTCAATGCGTACCCCAAAGCCAAGCGTTTCCCCGACTTCCGCGTGATGCTCGACAAGATGGGCGGCAGCATCGACGCCTGCACCATCTCCACGCCCGACCACACTCACGCGGCGGCCACCTCGATGGCGATGAAAATGGGCAAGCATTGCTACACGCAAAAACCGCTGACGCACGACGTGTACGAGGCGCGTTACCTGACCCGCTTGGCCAAGCGCACCGGTGTCACCACGCAAATGGGAAACCAGGCGCACGCCGGCGAGTCGATCCGCCGCGCGGTCGAGTTGGTTCGCGCCGGCATCATCGGCAACGTCACCGAGGCGCACATCTGGACCAACCGCCCGATTTGGCCGCAGGGCATGACAGAGCGCCCGGTCAAGGCCGACGTACCCAAGGGCTTGGACTGGGATTTGTGGCTTGGCCCGGCGCCGCACCGACCGTACGGCAAAGGGTACGTTCCGTTTTCGTGGCGCGGTTGGTGGGACTTTGGCACCGGGGCGCTTGGCGACATGGCCTGCCACATCATGGACATGGCGTGGTGGAGCCTCGAGCTGGGTTCGCCGACGAGTGTGCGGGCACGGCACGGCGGCAACACAGGCGAGAGCGCCCCGAACTGGGCCGTGATCGACTACCAATTCGGCTACCGTGGCAGCCGTCCGCCGGTGAAGCTTGTCTGGTACGACGGCAAAAAGAACGGTGTGCAAAACGCGCCGTCACTCGAGACCACCGGCGGCGTCAACATGGTTGCCAAGGGCAAAAATGGTTTCGGCTCCGTGTTGATCGGCGACAAGGGACGGATGTTTTTCAGTCGCAGCGGCACGGGCTGGAGGATTACCGGGCGCGACGAGGACGAGGTGAAACAGATTGAGGCCAACACGCCGAAAACGCTGCCGCGAACCAAGGGCAACTACGTCGAGTGGGTGAATGCCGCCACCGGCAACGGCCACAAGCCGCTGAGTCGTTTTGAGATCGCCGGGCCGTTCACCGAGATGGTGTTGCTGGGCAACCTGGCTATCCGCGCCGGAGAGCCGGTGCAATGGGACGCCAAGGAGTTGCGCTCGACCAACAGCGAAAAGGCCAACCGTTACGTTCGCCGGGAATATCGCCAAGGCTGGAAGCTCTGAACAATCGCTTGGCCAAGCGCCGCCGACTTGACCGAAACAAACAGTGACGCCATCGCAACCAAAAAACACCATCCCCCTCACGGAACATTCCTCGCAAGCCAAGCCGAAGGGGGCCTTCACGTTGATCGAGTTGCTGGTGCTCATTGCGATCCTCGCCGGGATGCTTTTGCCGGCCTTGGCCAAAGCGAAGACAAAGGCGCACGGCATCGCCTGCATGAACAATTCCAAGCAGCTGATGCTGGCATGGCGCATGTACGCCGAGGACAACGACGACGGCCTGGTTTCGTCCAAGGAAGGAATGCGAACCGGCCGGCCTTGGGCCGGGCCGCGCTGGGTGTTCGGCTGGCTCGACCCCCGGACGACCCCGCCGCTGACCAAGGGCCGGGAATTGAAGCTCAACATTTCCACGCCGAACAACCCCGACATGTTGTGGATGCAGGAACACAGCAGCGCTCTCGTGAGCCGATGAAGCGGCGGACGATCATGGCGGGCCTGGCGGTCTGCCTCGGCGCCTGGCTTTGCGGGCACGGTTCGGTGCTGGCACAGCGCAGCGGCGAGCCGATCTTTTCCTTTGGCGTGATTGCCGACTGCCAGTACTGCAACATCAAGGTGCCGAAAACGGCGCAGCGTCAGTACGCGTTGTCGCCGAAAAAACTGACGGAGTGTGTCGAGCACCTGAACCGGCTCGATCTGCAGTTCGTCGTGCACCTCGGCGACTTCATCGACCGCGACTTCAAGAGTTTTGCGGACGTGGCGCCGATTTACGGCAAGCTCAAGGCCGACCATTACCACGTCCTTGGCAATCACGATTTCAGCGTGGCCGACGAACACAAGGCCAAGGTGCCCGCCGCGCTTGGCCTCAAGTCGCGGTATTACCAGTTTCGTTATCACGGATATCGCTTCATCGCGCTGGACGGCAACGACGTCAGCCTGCACGCCTATCCGGCGAGTGACCCGCGCCACAAGGCCGCCGAGGTGGCTCACAGGAAACTGCCAAGCGGCACGCCGACCTGGAACGGAGCCGTTGGCCAAGCGCAGCTCGACTGGTTAATAAAGGCGTTAAACGAGGCCAAGCGGGCGGGGGAGCGGGTGATTCTGTTCTGCCATTTCCCGGTGTACCCGGAGAACGTGCACAACCTGTGGAATGCCGCCGAGGTGCTGGCCGTGGCACGGGAGAACAGAAGTGTCGTGGCGTACATGAACGGCCACAATCACGCCGGGAATTACGGCCGCTTGGCCAAGCGGCACTTTGTGACGTTTACGGGGATGGTGGACACGGAGGAGACGGCCTACGCCATCGTGAACGTCCACGCAGACCGGCTGGAGATCAAGGGGTTTGGCCGGCAGGAAAACATGACTCTGCCGTTAGCGGGGAACGGAGATTAGTTGGCCGCCTTGGCCAGCGGCTCCTCCTTAAACTGCCCGTGGTCGCGGAATTTCTTGTACCGGGCGTCGAGTCGTTTTTTCAACGGCATCAGCTTGAGTGCCTTGAGGTGTTTGAGCAGATGTTTCTTCAGCGTGGCCGCAGTGGCTTCGGGGTCGTTGTGTGCGCCACCAAGCGGTTCGGGGATAATTTCGTCCACAAGGCCGAAATTTTTCAGGTGGTCGGAAGTGATCTTGAGGGCATCGGCAGCGTCGGGCGCGGCAGCGCGATCCTTCCACAGGATTGAGGCGCAGCCTTCCGGGCTGATGACCGAGTAGTAGGCGTTCTCGAGAATGAGGACGCGGTCGGCCACGCCGATGCCCAGCGCCCCGCCGGAGCCGCCCTCGCCGATCACCACGGCGATGATGGGCACCTTGAGCATCATCATTTCGCGGAGATTGACGGCGATGGACTTGGCGATGTGGCGCTCCTCGGCGCCGATGCCCGGAAAGGCTCCGGGCGTGTCGATGATGGTGATCACGGGCAACCCGAACTTGCTGGCAAGTTTCATCAATCGCAGCGCCTTCCGGTAGCCCTCGGGGTGGGCGCAGCCGAAGTTGCGCATGACGTTCTCCTTGGTGTCGCGCCCCTTTTGAGTGCCTATGACCATGACCCGTGTGTCGCCCAGCTTGGCGAAGCCGGTGACCATCGCCTTGTCGTCGGAGTAAAGCCGGTCACCGTGCAGTTCGGAGAAATCGTCAAAGGTGCTGTGGAGGTAATCGAGCGTGTAGGGACGCCGGGGGTGGCGGGCGAGTTGCACGCGCTGCCAGGGGGTGAGGTTTGAGTAAATGCTCTTTCGGGTTTCCTTGATCTTGGCCCGGATCTGATCGGCTGCACTCTGGAAGTCCATCTCGACCCCGCTTGGCAGCGAGGTCTTAGTCAGGGCATCCAGCTTGGCTTGAAGGTCGACAAGGGGTTGCTCAAAATCGAGGTGGGTTTTCATTCCGGATTTGCGGGTGGCCGCTCGGGCGGGATGGTAATGGGATGCCGCCGGGGTGCAACCCGAAACAGGAAAGGTTGACGCCTCAATTGCCGGGTTCTAGCTTCCGGGAGTGTTCGCCACGCGGCCTGCGTGGTTGTCGCGCAAACCGGCGTCAAAGGCCCATTGCGATTGACGGCCCAAGGCGGTAATCAAGACCCGGAAACCGTGGCATGCCTGATGCTGAATGAGGATCGGATGATCAAATTCATTTTAACTGAAACCGCAACCAAGCGCTTGCCCAGGCGTTGGGTCACTGCATGGGCGATCGCACTTGGGATGTTGAGCGTGCCAGGCGAGTCGCTGGGCCAGGTCACCATCACGGCTAAGGACATGTTCGGCAAGGAGGGGCAGTATTACAAAATGTATTCCAACTTTGTCGGGCATTTTTCAGAAGCCGCCCGGGAGGAGGTTGATGTGTTCGACTACATCGGTGAGGCCGGGGAGGATCAGGTTTGGGATTTTCGGGAGGGGCCGGAGGATGAGACGATCCGGTTCGACTACGTGAAGCCAAGCGCGATCGACACGGATGTTGAATTTGAGGGGGCGACGATCGTGGAACGGGCGACGTTTGATTCATCCGGCAGACAAAAAAGTTTGTTCCTCGACGTGAGCGCTGCCAGGGGGCGGGATGTGTACGGTTTCCATGACGTCAGCATCGACGAAGAGGATCCGGCAATACCGTTCAGCACCCGATTGAACGACTTCCCGGCAGTCATCAAGTTTGGCGACTCGTGGAACGCCAACACGACGTTCGAGTTCGTCACCCGCCAGTCGATGGTCGGG
>Ga0310122_10002360_pt1 | contig 12005 bp, 11 predicted proteins | sample CB6_Bottom_1051__FD_203503 | JGI IMG/M metagenome (GOLD analysis project Ga0310122, IMG submission 203503) | Marine microbial communities from Western Arctic Ocean, Canada - CB6_Bottom_1051 | ecosystem: Environmental > Aquatic > Marine > Oceanic | place: Canada: Western Arctic Ocean | collected...
CCCGCGAGGTGAACAGCCAATCGCCGCAGCGCACGGTGGGATCGCGCGCCGGCACGCCCGCGATATCGCTTCTTATCCGCCGCGTGCCGAGGATGGCGAGCCCATCGATGCGGACCAGATGGCCCGACGGCAGATCGGCAACCAGCACTTTGAAGGCGGGGCGGTCATTCTCGTCCGGGAACATGGCGTCCCAAGGTCGGTACACCGCCATCCGGTCTTCCGGTTTGGTGACGAAGGCGACGGCGCGGCCGATGGCGTCGATGGAGCCGCCGGCGCCGGTGACCGCCGCCGCCAGATGGGTGAGGGCCAGCCGGGTTTGCGCCTCCAAATCTCCTTGCGGCACGCCGCTGACCGGATCGGTACCGTACAGGCCACCGGCATAGACCAGATCATTGACGCGAAGGCCAAGCGGCATGGTGGCGCCGGCGGCATCCGGGTAAATCTCGAACAATTGCGTGAGGTTGGTCAATCCATCCTCCTTCAGACGGCGGCGATCACTTCCAGCATGACCAACAGGCTGGGCGCGACCGCGTATTGGATCGGATGCAGGGGCCGGGCCGGGCCGCCGAACTGGGATGACCAGCGCTCGCGCAACGCCGGCAGACCGCTCATGTCGCTCAGGAACAAACGGCCCTGGCGCACCGCGTCCCAGCCCATGCCGCCGCCTTCCAGGGTGGCGGCGACGTTGTGGAAGACGAAGTCGGCCTGCTCGGCGGCGTCGGCTCCGGGCTTGCCGGTTTCGGGGCTGAACGGCAGCACCCGCGAGGTAAACAGGAAATCGCCGATGCGCACGCCCATCGGGATCGGGTTGGTGTGGGCGACAACGGGAAGATTGATGACTTGGCGCTGGGCGTTCAGCACGGCGAAAAATTCAAACTGCACGCGGCGCCCACCAACCAATGGTGTGGTGATGAACTTATAGGTGGGCCGGTCGTCCGCGTCCGGAAAGGTCTCCTTCCAAGCTGGGTTCAAGAGCTTCATGCCGGCGCGGCCGTCTTCGAAAAAGAGGCTGACCTGGGCGATGTTGCCAAGGCCGCCACCCGCATTGGTGATCGCCCGGCGCATATTTTCGAAGGCGTTCGCAATCTGCGCTTCCAGGCTGTCCGGCATCTCGCTCGTGGCCGGGTCCGCGCCGGCAATCCGCAGCCCCTGGACCAGATCGCCGATGCGGATGCCCGATGGGATCGGATCGGTCTCGGGATTGGCAAATATCTCCGAGATCGTGGGTTCGCTCACCGGCCTTGTTCCCAATCGACGCGGTGGCGGAAGCCCTCGCCGAGGGCTTCGATGGCCAGCTCGGCAAAGGCCTCGTCGGAGATTTGCTGATTGCCGCCGGCAACCCCGACACCACCGACCACTTCGGAGCCATGGCAGACCACATAGCCGCCGGGCAGTGTGGTTATCATGGTATCGTTCCAGTCGGAGGGCCCCCGGTGGCCTTGTTTTGCCTGGCCGTCCCAAAACTTGATGACGCCCTTGGTGTCGCGCTCGAAGATGGCGCCGGTATAGGCCTTGCGGTGGGCGGCCCTGGTGAAGCGCGCCGCCTTGCCGTCCATGCGCGCCGACGCGATCACCTCGCCGCCCTTATCGACCACGCAGACCGCAATGCCCTGGTGGTTGTTCTCCTTGGCGTGGGCGACGACGGCGGCGATCACCCGCTGCGCGTCTTCCAGGCTTAAAGTTTTATAATCTAGCATCGCTCCCGTCTCCTCAGATGGTGGTCATTTCAAATCCAGAACCCGCCGCGCGATGATGTTGCGCTGAATTTCGCTGGTGCCGCCGGCGATGGTGGCGCGCCGGGCGCGCAGAAAATTGGAGGCGGCGTCGAAGGAACCGTCTTCGGGTTTGTGCGGCAAAAGAAGCGCGCCGTCGCTGCCATAGGCCTCGATCATCAGATCGGCCAGAAGCTGCTCGCTTTCGGTGCCCAGCAATTTGAGGTAGGAGGAATCCGGCCCCAGCTCGCGCCCAGCCTGATACGTGACCACCACCTGGGCGAAGCCCGCCGATATGGCCAGCACCTCCAGCTCAGCCTGCATCAGCCTGTCCCGGAACCCGGCGTCTTCGATGGCGCCGTTGGCGCGGGCTTTTTCCTTGATGCGGCGCAGCGCCTGGACGTTGTTCTTGGGGTTGGCGCTGCCGCCCCGCTCGTTGGCCAGGAGCGCCGTCGCCACCCCCCAGCCCTCATGCATCCCGCCGACGATATTGGCGAGCGGCACGCGCACATCGTCAAAAAACACTTCGGCAAACTCATCCTCGTCGGGCAAAGTCTGGATGCCGCGCGCGGTGATGCCCGGCGTCTTCATATCGATCAAAATAAAGCTGATGCCTTCCTGTTTCCGGGGCGCGTCCGGATCGGTACGCACCAGGGCGAATATCCAATCGGCCAGATGACCCCAGGTGGTCCAGATTTTTTGGCCGTTGATAACCAGGTGATCGCCGTCGACAACGCCGGAGGTTCTAAGGCTGGCCAGGTCCGATCCGGCGCCGGGCTCGGAATAGCCCTGGCACCAGAGCACGTCGCCCGCCACCATGCCCGGCATATGCCGCTTTTTTTGCTCATCCGTTCCGTAACGCAAAAGGATCGGTCCCAGATGGCCGATCGCCTGGGCCGAAATTTCCGGCGCTCCGATGCGCGCCATTTCGTCGGCGAGGATGATCTGCTCGCTTAAATTGGCATCCATGCCCTGCCACTCCTTGGGCCAGGCCGGCGCGATCCAGCCCTGAGCGAAAAGCTGCTTATGCCACCACATGGACTCTTCGGCGTTCGGCCGGGTCGGCAGGTTGCGGAGGCGTTCCGGCAAGGCGCCTTCGAGCCAGCCGCGCACGCCTCGGCGGAACGCCGCTTCCGCTTCGGTATCGACCCGAAAGCTGGGGATATCGGCATCGTTGCGCGGCGCCAGGGCGTATTCGGCGTAGCGTTTCAGATGCGCCGCCGGCGGGCCGTTCAGCGCCGCGACGGCCATGGCGCGCTTCAAGTAAAGGCCGATATCGTGCTCGTCGGTGAAGCCGATTGCACCGTGCAACTGGATGCAGGAATTGCACACCTGGATCGCCGCCGGCCCGGTCTTGGCCTTGGCCGCCGAGGCCAGCCAGTCGGCATACGGATCGTCCCGGTCGCAAAAGCCGGCCGCCTCGAACACCAGGGCGCGCGCCGATTCGACCGCCATGAAATTATCGACGGCGCGGTGCTGCAAGGCCTGAAAGGCGCTCAATTTTCCGCCAAACTGGTCCCGCGTCCTGAGGTATTCGAGGGTCATCTCCTGGGCCGCGTCCATGATGCCGATCATTTCGGCCGAATGGCCCAACAGGATCACCGTATCCAGCCGCCGGCGCAGCAGCGCCGCATCGTCGCCCCGGGCCAACACATCTGCATCGGCAATTTCGGTATCTTTAAGATCGACACAACCCACCGGGCTGCCGTCGATGGCGCGTTGAGTTTTCACCGCAATCCCCGGCGCATCTTTGTGCACCAACACCATGACCCGGGTCCCGCCAGTGCCCGCATCGATGATGAACGCGTCCGCCGCGCCCGCCGCCGGCACCGCCGCCAGATGGCCGGTCAAGCGCAAACCGCCGCCGTCGCTCGCGCTTGTCTCGATCGGATATTCGCCGCCGTCCCGGCTATCGGTCTGCAAGGCCGGGACCACCAGCGCCTCGCCCGCAATGGCGCGGGCCAACAGATCAGCGAAACCGGCGCCGCCTTCGGAAAGCGCCTGGACGCCCGCCGCCGCCGGCACCAGGGGCAGGGTGGCCAGCGCCCGGCCCGCCTGTTCCGCCACCAGACACAATTCCTTGGTGCCAAGGCCGGCGCCGCCGGCGTCTTCCGGCGCCATCAGCCCGAGCCAGCCATCGGCGCCGGCATCGGCCAGGTCATTGGGTTCCAGCCCCGAGGGACCATCGCGAAGCCGGCGCAAACGATCGCCGCCGCCGTGGCCTTCGCCGAAACGCTGGGCGCTATCGCGGATCAGGGTTTGATCTTCGCTCAACAGGATTTGCATGGGCGCGCCCCCGGGCTGGCGCTGTTATTCGTCTTCCAGGCTGACCGGGCCCAGACCCGGACGGTAGGTTTTCTTGTCCAGAAATTCCGACATGCCGCGGCCGCGGGTGTCCTTGGGGTCGGCGGCGCGCAAAGCCATGCCCTTGGTGGCCAGGTATTCGTAAGCCATGTTCATATCCATATCGCCCACATTGCGCATGGCTTGCTTGGTGTAGGCCAGCACCATGGGCGCCTTTTCCATCAATTCCCTGGCGATGGAGACAACCTCGTCCCGCAGATCGTCTGCCGGCACCGCCAGCGTGGCGATCCCCATCTCGACCGCTTTCGCCCCATCAAAGGTGCGCCCGGTCATGGCGTAGAACATGGCGTTCCTGTGGTTGGCCAGATCGGCGAACACCTTGGAGACGTTGCCGCCCGGCAGGATGCCCCAATTGACCTCGGATAACCCGAAGGTGGCATCCTCGGCGGTGATTACGATGTCGCAGGCGGCCAGGGAGCAAAAAGCGCCGCCGAAACAATAGCCGTTGACCATGGCGATGGTCGCCTTTTGCGAGGTGGCCAGAAACTGCGTCCAATGGCGGTGCGCCCATTGCGCCTTGAATCGGGCCGCCGGATCGTTATCGGTGGCGCGGAAAAATTCGCGCAGATCCATGCCCGACGACCAGGCGTCGCCGGCGCCGGTGATGACAAGGACCTTGGCGTCGTCATCGGTTTCCAACTCGGCAATCACCGCTTGCATGTTGAAATGCAGCTCCGGGTTCATGGCGTTGCGTTTTTCCGGGCGGTTGAAGGTCACCCAGGCGATGCCTTCATCGTCGATTTCATATTTGACGCATTCGAGTTCCTTGGTCCTGGCCATGACATTGCTCCACTTTGTGCGTTGAATTCCGGGTCATGTTCCTACATTTGCAAAGTCGCTACAAATAGATAAAGGCGTTCTCTGCCGCCGCGCCTTGTCTGGCTTGGATTATTCCTGAACAATCGACGCCAATATCACGGCAAAGGGTGACGCCGGCTCGATGGCCAAATTGAAGCCGCCCGGCACGTAACAGGAGGATCGAATGGACCTTAATCTCAATGGAAAATGGGCGCTGGTCACCGGCGGATCGAAGGGCATCGGCCTGGCCTCGGCCAAGGCGCTGGCGGCGGAAGGCGTCAATATCCATCTGGCGGCGCGGACCGCCGGCGATCTGGACAAGGCGAAAGCCGACATCGCCGGGCGCTACAACGTGGCCATCGAAACCCACGCCGCCGATTTATCGGACGCGGATGTGCGCAAAGGGCTGGTGGAGGACGTGGGCACGCTCGATATCCTGGTCAACAATGCCGGCGCCATTCCCGGCGGCTCGATCACCGATCTTTCGGACGCGGTTTGGCGCGATGCCTGGGAATTGAAGATATTCGGATACATCCACATGGCGCGCATGATCTTCCCGGCCATGTGCGAGACCGGTGCCGGCGTCATCATCAATATCGCCGGCCTCGCCGGGCGATTGGCGATGCCCGATTATATCGCCGGCGCCACCGGCAATGCGGCGCTGATCAACTTTTCCCGCTCCCTCGGCGTCGCCGGCGCCGATAAGGGGGTGCGGGTGATCTGCATCAATCCGGGCCCGACCCTGACCGACCGACTGATCTATCTCCGCCGGTTGACGGCGGAAAAGGAATTCGGCGATCCCGAAAGGCATGGCGAGTTGCCGGCTGCGACGCGCATCGGCCGGCCGGCGGAGCCCGAAGAAGTGGGCGATCTGGTTGCGTTTTTCGCCTCCGAGCGGGCCAAGTTCATGACCGGCACCGTCATCGACATGGAGTGAAGGCAAGGGCAGAATACGCGGTGCTCGACCTGCCCTTAAAAAATGATATCGTTGACCAAATCAATTGCTCGAATAAGGGGGGGATAATCCAATGGCCAATGGCGACTTGCCCGCCGATGTCTATGCCGATTCCTTTTGCCGGCTGCCCCTGCCGGACCCAGAAAAGATGGACCAACGCGGCAAGGCCACCTATGACCGGCTGGCCGATCCGAACACCAAATCCCGGGTCGGCCTGCAGGGGCCGGGCACCCTCCATCTGCACAGCGCCAAAGTTTCCGAGCAAGCCACCGGTCTCAATACCTACCTGCGCACCGAGGCCGGTTTCGACGAAGCCGTTCTGGAACTGGCGATCCTGGTGGCGGCACGGGAAATGGACAGCCGCTTCGAATGGGCGGCGCATGAACCCGCCGCTATCGAAGCCGGGGTGGCGGCCCAAACCATCGACGTGGTGCGCTTCAAAAAACCCACCGATGGGCTTGGCGAGACCGAAGTCCTGATCATCGAGTTCGGCCGCCAGCTTTTCCGCGAGCGCCGCGTCGATGCCGATCGGTTCGCCGCCGCCCGCGCCTTGTTCGGTGATCGGGGCATCGTGGACTTTGTCGTCCTGATGACGCAATATTCGGCAACCGCGCTGGTACTGGCGGCGTTTGATATGCAGCCCAAAGCCGGGCTGGATTTCGATCTGCCGGCCCTTTGACCGGGTATTGTGAGACAGCCTTTTTAGGAGGCGCACCATGAAGTTTCTTTGGTTCCATCTGATGCCCTATCCGGACCTGCCGGATGATTTCAAGGCCAAACACGAATCGGTCTGGGTGAATATCGATCCCGGCCTGTTCGATGCCGAGCGCGGCCACGAGGTCTACAACGAATATATCGACGAGCTGGAATTCGCCGCCGAGGCGGGACTGGATGCGATCTGCGTCAACGAGCATCATGCCAACGGCTATGGGCTGATGCCGTCTCCGAACCTGATCGCCTCGATCCTGGCGCGCGGCACCTCGGACGCCGCCATCTGCATCATGGGCAATTCCCTGGCGCTCTATAATCCGCCCACCCGGGTTGCCGAGGAAATGGCGATGATCGACTGCATTTCCGGCGGCCGCCTGATTGCCGGTTTTCCGGTCGGCACGCCCATGGATACCTGTTACGCCTATGGCCAGAACCCGGGCCTCCTCAGGCCCCGCTATTACGAAGCCATCGAACTGATCACCAAGGCCTGGGAAGCCGACGAGGCGTTCGCCTTCAACGGCCGCTTCACCCAGCAGCGTTACGTCAATGTCTGGCCGCGCCCGGTGCAAAAGCCGCGCCCGCCGGTCTGGGTGCCGGGATCGGGCAGCATCGAGACCTGGCGCATGTGCGCCGAAAAGGACTTCCTCTATGCCTATTTATCCTATTTCGGATACAAGTCGAGCGCCGCGGTGATGAAGGGCTATTGGAAGGCCATGGGCGAAATGGGGATGGAGCCCAATCCCTTCCAGGCCGGTTTCCTGCAAGCCATCGGCGTCGCCGAATCGCGGCAAGAGGCCGAGGAGCTCTATACCGGGCCGGGCAACTATTTCTTCGATACCTGCCTCCATCTCAGCCCCCGATTCGCCAGCCCGCCCGGCTACACCACCGAAGAATCCTTGCGCGCGCGGTTTGCCTCGCAGGTTGTCACCGCCGCCAACCGCGCCAATCGTTTTTCCGGGTCCGGCATCAACCGGAGCGCCGAGCGCAAAATGTTCGAGGAAGGCCACGTGATCATCGGCAGCCCCGACGAGGTCGCCGATAAAATCCGCGAAGCGGCGATCGATCTCAATGTGGGCAACCTGTTGATGCTGCTGCATTTCGGCAATATGAGCCGCGATCTGACCAATTATAATACTCAGCTGTTCGCCGAAAAGGTGATGCCGCAACTGACCGATCTGTTCGAAGACAAGTGGGAGCATAAATGGTGGCCCGAGCCCATGGCCGCCGCCAAGCGCGTCATGCAGACCGAGGCCGCCGAATGAACGCCATGACCGAACGCACCGTGGAAACACCGGGCGGCGCCGCCCGGGTATGGGAAATGGGCAGCGGCGAAACCGTCGGCTACTTCGCCGGCCTGCATGGGCTGCCCGGCTGGCTGCCGCTGTTGGATAGTTTGAGCGAAAACCGCCAAGTCGTGGTGCCGTCCCTGCCGGGCTACCCCGGCGGCTCCGACCACGAGCAGCTCGACGACCTGTTCGACTGGATCTTGGCGGCGCGCGACGTGCATACGGCGTCGGGTCTGGGCGGCGCCGATCTGATCGGTGCCTCGGTGGGCGGCGCCCTGGCCGCCGAGATTGCCGCCGCCTGGCCGGACGCGGTGCGCCGGCTGGTGCTGATCGCGCCCTATGGCATGTATGTGGACGAGGACCCCAGCACCGACGTTTTTGCGCAAGCCCAGGACAAGCTGTCGGCGATAATGTCCGCCAATCCCGAAGCCTATGACTCTTACGTGGATACGCCCGACGGCGAGGACGAAGTGGAGTGGGACCTGACCCGCTTCCGCGCCCAGATGGCGGCGGCGCGGCTGCTCTGGCCCTTGGGCGACACCAAGCTTGGCAAGCGTCTGGCGCGCATCCATCAGCCGGCGCTGATCATCTGGGGCGCCGATGACAAGATATTGCCGGCATCTTACGCCCAGCGCTTTGCCGATGCCATATCGGGCCCGGCCAGCGTTCGCATCATCGAGGGCGCCGGCCACAAGGTGGAATTCGACGCCCCGGACGCCGTCGCCGAGGCCATCGGCGAATTCCTGAACAACCCATAGAAACGCTTTTGTACAAAAGGCTTTAACGGGAGAGACCGGTTTGAAAATTTCGTTGTTTTGCAACACGCGCTATATGGGCCCGTCCGTGCGCGGCACCTGGCCGGTGCCGGCGACCCAGTATGAGCCGGAGATTGCGCAAAGTTCCATGCAGCTTTCCCTTGATCAGGCGAAGCTCGCCGACGCGGCCGGGTTCGACTGGATCTCGGTGGCCGAGCATCATTTCGCGCCGTTTTCGGTGACGCCAAACCCGATGGTCATGGCCGGCGCCATGAGCCAAGTGGTGAAGCGCGCCAAGATCGCGCTGCTGGGCCCCAATCTGCCGATCCTCAATCCCTTGCGGATTGCCGAGGAGCTGGCCATGCTCGACACCATGACCGGCGGGCGCATCATCGCCGGGCTGATGCGCGGCACGCCCAACGAATACGTGACCTACAACGTCAACCCCAACGAGAGCCGCGACCGGTTCGCCGAAGCGGTCAAACTGATCCGCCGGGCCTGGACCGAAAAGCAGCCGTTCGGCTGGGAAGGGCGCTATTACCAATACCGCTCGATCTCGATCTGGCCGCGCCCGGTGCAGCAGCCGCACCCGCCGATCTATATGTCGGGATCGTCCGAGCAATCGGGCAAGTTCGCCGCCGACAACCAGCTTGGCCTCGGTTTCGCCGTGACCACCCTGCCCAACGCCACCAAATCGGCCAACTATTACCGGGATATGGCGGTCAAGGCCGGCTGGGAGCCGAAGCCGGACGACATCATCTACCGCCTCGGCATGCATATCGCCGATACCGACGAGGAAGCCATCGGCGATATCGTCGAGGCCGGCGCCGACAAGCCGCGCGCCGGCATCACGCTGATGAATATGGCGGTGCTGAGCGCGGTTCAGGATTCCAAATATTACGGCAAAGATACCGAAAAGGACCGGGAAGCGACTATCGCCACGCACGGCCTCGAAGAAAAGATCGAGCTCGGCGAGTTGCTCGTCGGCTCGCCCGATACGGTGGTCTCGCAGATCAAGAAAATTCACGACCAGCTCGGCCCCGGCATCCTCGATGTCATTTGCGCCGTGCAGCTCGGCGAGCGCACCGAAAAGTCGCTGCGCTTGATGGGATCCAAGGTCATGCCGCAAATCAAGGACTGGTAGGCAACCCGCCGCCGCCTAATCAACGAACCCAAATCACATAGGTTGATCCCAAATGAACCATTCCACTTCCCAAACGCCCAGCGCCGCCTTCACCGAAAAACAAGTCGAGGCCGATGGCTTCACCATCCGCTACCTGGAAGCGGGCGCCGGTGATCCATTGGTCTATATTCACGGCGCCAGCGGTGTCCGGCTGTCCAAGGCCCACGATATTTTGGCCGAAAGCTACCGCGTCATCGCCATCGAAGTGCCGGGATTCGGCGATAGTCCGGCCAACGAAAAATCCGCAACCATGGCCGATCTGGCCGCCACCCTGTGCACCGCCATCGCCAATCTGGGCATCGACGAATACAACCTCATGGGCATGTCGTTCGGCGGCAAGGTGGTGTTGAGCATGGGCCTGCACGACAACGCAAATATCAAGGCCCTGGTGCTGCTGGCGCCGGCCGCCATCCGGCTTACCGACGCGCCGCCGCCGGCGGGCGGCCCCGCCGCCATGAAGGCGGCCCTGCACGCCCATCCGGATCAGCATCCGGACCTGCCGGGCTACGCCGAAGGGGTCCTCGAAAAACAGCATGCGCTGGTCGGCCGCGCCATGGGACCGCCCCGGGACCAGGACTTCGAGACGGCGCTCGGCGAATTGGATATCCCGGTGCTCGCCTGTTTCGGCACCGAAGACAAGGTGATGCCGCCCGAGGTGGCGCACATCTATGCGGAGTTGCTTCCCAACTGCCATTTGATGATGATCTACGACGCGGCGCACGCAGTGGATGCGGACCGGCCGGAAGCGGTGGCGGCGGTCGCCGCCGACTTTTTCGAACGCCACGAAAAATTCTTGGTGCGCCAGCAGAGCGACGTGATCAATCCTTGAGAATTAGCCATGACCGACAAAACCCTCGCCGCCGTCGCCACCGACGTGATGACCACCGAATTGCGTGAGTTCGATATTCCAGAAATCGGCGCCGACGACGGCTTGCTCGAATTGGAAGCCGCCGGCATCTGCGGCTCCGATTGGCGCAACTACCAGCACAACGCGGTGCCGCGCATCATGGGCCACGAAAATGTCGGCCGCGTCGCCAAGATCGGCGCCATCGCGGCCGGCCGGTGGAAGCTTAAAGAGGGCGACCGCATCGCCTTGGAAGAATACGTGCCCTGCGGGCAATGCAGCCTCTGCCGCTCCGGCGATTTCCGCCTTTGCCAGGAAACCGAAGTGTTCGGGGCCGGAAAAAAGGGCCTCCGCTACGGCTCTTCGCCCTTGACCGAACCGCCCACATTATGGGGCGGCTACAGCCGCTTTATGTATCTGCATCCGAACGCGGTCATCCACAAGGTTGCCGAAGATGTGCCGGCCCACCATCTGGCCATGTCGATCCCCATGAGCAACGGCGTGCAATGGACCCAGTTTGAGGCCGGCCTTTGTATGGGCCAGTCGGTGCTGATCCAGGGTCCCGGCCAGCAGGGATTGGCGGCGGTGCTGGCGGCCAAGCGTCTCGGCGCAGGCCAGATTATCGTCAGCGGCCTCGCGCGCGACTCCAAGCGCCTCGAAATTGCCAAGACCTTCGGCGCCGACGCGGTGATCGACGTGGAAAATGACGATTTGATCGAAACCGTTTACGGCCTCACCGATGGCCAGGGTACCGATGCGGTGCTCGACCTGGCGGGCGGCCCCAATACCTTGGTGGACGGCATCGGCTGCGTCAAAAAAGCCGGCACCGTGGTGTTCGCTTCCGCAGGAACCGTAAGCAACTTCCCGGCCAATCTGATGACCGCCAAGCGGGTCACCTTGAAGGCCGTGCGCGGCCATTCCTATCAGGCGGTGGAAACCGCCATCGAATTGATCTCATCGGGCAACTATCCGGTGGATTTGATGGCCACCCACCAGTTCGGTCTGGACCAGGTGGATTTGGGCGTCCGTTCCATCGGCGGCGAGGGCGCGGCCGATGCCATCCATGTGAGCATCATCCCATCGCGCGACGTCTGAGGCGCACTAAAAGTAAACTGTCACCGATTTTGGGTAAGTTTGCCGCAACTGGTGCGACTGTGTCGAGTACATATCCGATAGGTCCGCGAGTATTTTCTGCCATGGCGATTCCTTAATCGTTATCGAACATTAAACGTGTCATTTACCAGATTATTCAAACTTTATAGTTTTCGTCCGGTTAGAATATTTTATACCAACTTGCAAAAAGATTGACTCGTTAGTGTTCTGTTAGGGTGGCCGTGATTCAACATGGGAAACAGAGGAGTTTTCCATGGCCCGAGGTATTTTCCTACGAAGTGATT
>Ga0310122_10002362_pt1 | contig 12004 bp, 13 predicted proteins | sample CB6_Bottom_1051__FD_203503 | JGI IMG/M metagenome (GOLD analysis project Ga0310122, IMG submission 203503) | Marine microbial communities from Western Arctic Ocean, Canada - CB6_Bottom_1051 | ecosystem: Environmental > Aquatic > Marine > Oceanic | place: Canada: Western Arctic Ocean | collected...
ACAAACGGTTGATACTTATTTAGTGACAGATATTGGTACAGATGAAATAAAGTATTACCAAGTATTTGTTGAAGATATATGGGAATTACAATCTGTAAGTAATATTCAATATGGTAGTTCATACACTTTATTTGTAAAAACTTTCGGGGGAAGTGATTATGCTGTTGGCTATTCAGTCCAGAAGATTAATGATAATGGATATATTATTGTAGGGGTTAAAGATTGGAGAGGATGCCTAATTAAAACTGATATTAATGGAAATGAAGAATGGAATCAAGTATATGAATTAGGCACTGGTGGTTATTCAGGACAACAAACCGAAGATGGTGGATATATCATCACAGGTTATACAAATTCTTTTGGAAATGGTAGTAATGATGTTTGGTTAATCAAGACTGATTCAGAAGGAAATCAGGAATGGAATCAAACTTTTGGTGGAAGTGATAATGATTATGGTAATTCAGTTCAACAAACATCAGATGGTGGATATATCATCACAGGTTCTACAGATGAATATGTAAATGTAAATGTCTGGTTAATCAAGACCGATTCCAATGGAAATGAAGAATGGAATCAGACCTTTGGAGGTGATGGTTATGACTCCAATGGTGATGGATATGACAATAGGGGTGAAGAAGGTCACTCTGTACGACAAACAGTAGATGGTGGATATATTATTGTTGCTAACACCTTTTCTTTTGGAAATGACCAATCTGATATATGGGTAATCAAGACTGATTCTGAAGGTCAAGAAGAATGGAACAGCATTTTTGGTGGAAGTGATGAAGATTATGGTCGTGATATTCAACAAACCACAGATGGTGGATATGTTATTACAGGTTATTCTGAATTTTTTGGGAATGGTGCTGATGTCTGGTTAATCAAGACCGATTCTAATGGAAATGAAGAATGGAATAAAACTATGGGTGATGGATGGTATGGGCAACGTGGCTATTCCGTTCAACAAACCACAGATGGTGGATATGTTATTACAGGTTATGGAAATGGTAATTGGGACTTTATATTAATCAAAACGGATTCCAATGGAAATGAAGAGTGGAATAAAACTTTTGCAGGAAGTAATGGTGATAAGGGTTATTCCGTTCAACAAACCACAGATGGTGGATATATCATCACAGGTTCTACAGAATCTTTTGGAGATGGTACTGATATCTGGTTAATCAAAACTGACCCCCACGGCAACACAGTTCCTGAATCTGAATGGGAAAATTGATTCCTCTGGGTAAATTGAAGAGACTTTTATTTATAGCATTGTTGGTTGTGTTTGCTTGTAAGGATAAGGAAAAAGAACCTGTAAGGCAACCCTACATTCCATCATAAATAATCCCACGTTCATTCTGATGGATGTTTGTAGATTTTAATATGTGTGATAAATTAACAATTCTATTAAAACCAATTATATGACTGAAAGTAAAAGTATTATACAATTTCCAAAAGAAACTTCAAATGGAGCTTTTAAAAGACAAAAAAGTGTTTTTAGAGAATTTATTCAGGAAGACTCTAAATATATACCAGAAAAGGAACGCTACCATCTTTATCTTTCCTATGCCTGTCCTTGGGCTCACCGAACTTTAATAGTAATAGCATTAAAGGAACTAGAATCTGTTATTTCCACATCTTTTGTTGACCCTATTAGAAGTAATAAGGGCTGGCAATTTGGCTCTAATGACAGCAGGTACTATGACTCTATTAATGAATTTAATTATCTGATGGAAGCATATAAAATCATGGATACTGAATATAATATGCGAGTAACAGTTCCTGTATTATGGGATAAGCAAACTAAACAAATCGTTAACAATGAATCCTCAGATATTATCATTATGCTTAATAGTCAGTTCAACAAATATACAAATTCTAAACTAAATCTCTATCCTGAAGAGCATAAAATTGAGATAGATGAGCTTAATCAATATATTTATTCAAATATAAATAATGGTGTTTATAAATGCGGGTTTGCTACAATTCAAAAAGTATATGAGAGTGAGGTTGAAAATCTTTTCAACGCTTTGGATAAAATCGAGTTGAGCCTTGAAGGAAAAACATATTTAGTGGGTGCTAAACTGACTTTAGCTGACATCAGGCTATTTGTCACTTTAATCCGTTTTGATGCTGTATATTTTAATCATTTCAAAACTAATCGTCAGCACATTTACGAGTATACAAATCTTTGGAATTTTGTTAAGCTGCTATATAATAATGAGAAGGTTCGACCCACTGTGAAATTTGATGAAATAAAAGACCACTACTTTAAGACTCACCCATTTATTAATCCTTCTGGTATTGTACCTGTAGGACCAAGTATAATAGAGCGTTTAATTCCTTAACCACACCTCTTTGTAAAAAAGTGGGAATAGCCTCAAAATTGATTCCTCTGGGTAAATTGAAGAGACTTTTATTTATAGCATTGTTTGTTGTGTTTGCCTGTGATATAAATTGAAGAATATTAAATTAGTAACACTTTATGTGATGAGTTTTTTTTATGTATATGCTGGTATAAAACACTTTAGTGATACTGATTATTTTTTAAAGATTATGCCGCCATATTTTCCCTATCATCAAGGGTTAGTTTATTTAAGTGGTGCATTTGAATTGCTCTTTGGTATAATGCTTATTTTCAAGAAAACAAGGTTCTTAGCTTGTTGGGGTTTGATTCTATTACTAATTGCTGTATTTCCAGCGAATATATATCTCGCTCAAACTAATGGAAATGCCTTAGATGTATCACCTTATGTAGCGTGGGGAAGATTGCCTTTTCAAGTTGTTTTTATAGGTTTAGCATATTGGCATTCAAAAAATATTATTAACTAAAAGGAGATTAAAATGAAGAATATTAATTGGGGACTTGTTTGGTGGGGTGGAGCGGCATGTTTAATGTGGATTTTTGGTATAAAAAACGGGATTACACTTGTTTTGATTATAGGATGACAATTCTTTATAATGATGTACCTAACTCAAATTGCAGATAAATTAGGCCTAAGTTTGGAACTAACAAAAAAAGAAGAAAAAGCAATCTTAGAAGAGTGGGAGAACACTACAAATTGATTCCTCTGGGTAAATTGAAAAGATGAAGCAATTCTTTGTATATGTAATAGAATTAGAGCAAGTAGTTGCAGATTTAAGAAAGTTCCGGACAAAAAATCCAAAATATATAAAAGGTAATGATTGTGTTTATGTTGGACAATCTACAAGAAAACCATCTCTAAGATTTGAACAGCATAAAGAAGGCTACAAGTCAAATAAATACGCTAAGCATTATGGTTTAAAACTTAGAACAGACCTGTATGAAAAGTACAATCCAATTCCCACAAGAAAGGATGCTGAAGAAATTGAAGAAATGTTAGGAAGGGAACTTCGAAGTCAGGGATATGGTGTATGGTTTAATTAAAGCAGCCCTGAGTTATTCCTGGTATATTTTCTACAAAATAATGAGTGTATGGATAGATGAAAACGACAATGATTAACATGCTTTTAGTGCTGTTTGTTTTTTACTTTGGTACTGTGGCATTTTTATTTTTTAAACAAAGCTCATTTATATTTTTTTCCACAGGAATCAGCAAAAGTCAGGAATCCCTTCTCAGACAATTTTCTCATTTTGAAGTAAATATTAATCATAACGGTTTTGATCTGCATGGATGGTTTATATATAGAGAGTTCAGTCCTGAGCATCCCCTTGTCATCTATTACGGTGGCAATGCTGAGGAGATTTCACACAACCTTTTTGACCTTGAAAAGTATGAGAAAGAATCATTATTGTTCATGAACTATCGTGGTTATGGAAAGAGTACCGGCATCCCCAGCCAATCCAGCCTTTTTTCGGACGCCCTGTATATCTTCGACCATATTTCAGACACGTATAGCATTCCCTCAACCAATATTATTCTCATGGGTCGCAGCCTGGGTTCCTCGGTGGCAATCTATGTAGCAAAACAGAGACATGTTAAAGCGGTCATATTAATCACCCCCTTTGATAGTTTGATAAATGTTGCGAAAGACCATTACCCCTTTTTTCCAGTGAAATTACTGTTGATGCATGCATTTGATTCAGTTCAGATTGCCTCGGAAATAACAACCCCCATGATTGCGATTATTGCCGGTCAGGATAGGATTATTTCGAATGAACGGTCTGTAAATTTGGTAGAACATTGGGGTGTGAAGAGCCATTATGTGACGATAAAAGATGCTGACCATAATTCTATCAGCGATTACCCAGAGTATTGGAATACAATTAGACTCTTTTTATCCAAAATGGCGAAAAGCTCAGTCTGAGCAATGTGCCATGAAAAAATGATTACCAACAAGATGATTAAGGATCAAGTCCGCTGGGCTTTCTGTTTCCATTATTAATATCTATTGGTTATAAAGTAGTCAATTGTATTCAATAATAATCAAATATACCCAAATGAAGGACACAGATTTGAAGGACATACTTTCAAAACGAAGCACTATGCTCCACTACTGACTACTGAGATTGAGGACTTTGTGCTATAGATTTTTAATTGCTAATGTCTTTTCTACCATCCTTTGAATAGAATTTTCTGAATTTAATTCTATAACCTCATCTATAGGTATCCAAGCTACATCATATGATTCATCGCTAATGGTTATTTTGTTAGAAGCAGGGTCAGTTTCTAGTAAGAATCGGATATCATAATGTTTATGTGATGGTTGGTTCATTTGTTTTGGTATCTCGTGTATATCTAAATCAAATATTTCATCACTCAAAATATTGAAATAATGGATTCCAGATTCCTCTTTTGCTTCACGCAATGCAACTTTGAGCAGGTCATTCTCACCATCAGCGTGGCCTCCCAATTGTAGCCACATCCCCAGTTTTTTATGATAAGTCATTAATATTTTATCTTTATCTGTACTCGCAATCCATGCAGAACCAGTAAAGTGTCCATCATAATTATCTTTTAAAAAGCACCCATCAGTTTTTAGGAGATTCAACATTTCATAAGCTGAATTTTCTTTTGGATTTCTATGATTATAATTTTTGATTAATTGTTTTAGAGATTTCATGATGTAATATTTCAAATTTACCCATCATCCCACAAACAAAAGTCTCTTCAATTTACCCAGAAGAATTACCTTCTAATATTTTTTTCATAAATACTAATCCAATCTTGTGTAGTCATTTTGGATGAAAGTTCTCCTATTAGTTTATACGGAATTTCTTCAATTTTCTTGAATCTAATACAGCCTTTACCCATATTTAATTTTCTATTACTATAGTTTGGATATTCAGATAAAAACCAATTCATAAGTTTTGAATTAGCATATAATCCACAATGGTACACAGCCACAAAATGCTTTTGCGAAGCAACACCAATAAATGGTAATGGTAGTTTTTTATCACAGTGGTATCCATCAGGATATAATGAATGAGGGATGACAAATCCCGGATAGCCATAGCTTATAACTTTAGAAAACCCCTTAGGAATATTATGACTAATTACATCTATTAAACGATTAATAACCTTTTTTCTATCTTCAGGAATAGAATCAATATATTGCTTTATTGTTAATGCATTACTTTTCATAATCTAATTTACAAACATCCATCAGACAGTAGCAGTACCCTCATCCTCACAGGCAAACCCAACCAACAATGCTATAAATAAAAGTCTAAGAGGTATTAATTTACAATTCTAATGGTTTTACAGGAGAGACTACAGCACTTGGATCACTCTCCCATATACTCTTATCTGCATCTACATAAAGTTCGATTTCATTTCCATCAGGGTCTTCAATATATATACTCTGACTGACAGTATGGTCACTTAAACCATTAATTCTAACCTTAGCATTTTCCAATTCAGTTTTTACTTGCCTTAATTCATCCAAAGAGTCACCCACTTTAATACCAATGTGATATAATCCTAAACGATGTCCTTTTGGTGCCTTTGGGGCTGATCCAACTTCAATTAACAATATTTCGTGATGAGTGCGTCCAGAGGTTAAAGCAACTGCTTGGAAGGGATAATCAAGTTTTCCAACATTTTGAAATCCAAGAAGATCTTCATAAAACATTAAAGATCTTTGTAAGTCTTTTACATAAAATACTATGTGACCTAAATAGTGTGCTTTCATTGATTACTGTAAGATGATAACATGATTAGCAATATCTTTTTCATCCCTTCAATTTACCTATTTATAAGCATTGCTGAAAGAGGTGAGACAGTATACCAAAACCCACTTTCTCCTCTATAAAATGTTAATTTCAACGTTTCAACATTAAATATCACTTTCAACGTTATTTTATAGACCCACCTAATGTTGAATAAGTGGCTATTTAGAGGTAGATTTTATCTGCCTTTTTTAGGATAATGATATGAAAAAGACAGTTCTAACTTTTAAAAAATGAGTAAAAAAATACACACAATTCAATCATCTGATAAGAAACAGTTTGATTAAAATAATAAACTCTTTTCTTAAGACTTCATTTTTGCTTAAGACCACTTTATTCTGCTTGATTTGTTTCCTCATTATTATTTTTTGGGGAACCTTATCCCAAGTTCATTTAGGAATATATTTAACACAAAAAAAGTTTTTCCAATCTTTTTTTATCTTTTGGGAAATAATCCCAGGTTTTAATATTCCAATATTTCCCGGAGGCACGCTCATTGGGATCATACTTTTTATAAACCTGTTCACTGTCATTTTTATTAACAAACTTTATACACTAAAAAAATTAGGATTGTTGACTATCCATCTAGGTGTAATGACTTTTCTTTTAGGTGGAGGATTAACGAGTTTTTTTGGAATTGAAAGCCAACTATCCATTGAAGAAGGAGAAACGAAAAATTATTCTGAGGATATACGCAAGATTGAACTTGCTATTATTGACAGAGCCAATCCAGACTATGATCAAGTTATCAGTATTCCTCAATCAATCCTAAAAAAACAGAATGTTATTTCGCATCCTCAAATCCCCTTTGAATTAATAATAAAATCCTATCTCCCAAATGCAAAACTCACCACAAACAGCAGTAATAAAACACAAGTAAATCTTCCTCATGTTACTAAGGGAATTGGAACCGAAATTTACGTCAATCCAAACTCAGTTTTTACCCAGGATAATCTGGTTAATTTAGTCACAGTATTTGTAGAAATTGTATCGCAGGGTACATCTCTCGGAACCTGGTTGTTATCCAGAGCGATTGAAAAACCACAAACATTGGTGTTTCATGACAATGAATTTGATCTTATCCTCCGACCAGTTCGTTACTATACGCCTTACAGTCTTACACTAAAAGATTTTAACCATGATATATATCCCGGGACAGATATTCCAAAAAATTTCTCCAGTCTCGTTCATCTGAATGATCAGGAAAAACAGGAAATGCGGGATGTGTTAATTTATATGAATCACCCTCTTCGTTATCGTGGGAAAACATATTATCAAGCTAGTTTTGGAAAAAATGATACCTTATCTATCCTGCAGGTTGTTCAAAATCCTGCATGGCTGTTTCCTTACTTAGCCTGTTTCCTGGTAGCTGCGGGACTTATTTTTCAGTTTTTAAGTTATTTAATCCATTTTTCTAAAAAAAATAGCAGATGAAAAGAAAATTAGTCATTATTTCGATATTATTTATGTTAGGATTTTTTCTGTTGTTTAGAATATCACCAACAGATATGAAGTCACCATCATTAACTGTGAAGAAATTTGCAACGATACCAGTGCTTCATAACGGTCGAATAAAGCCCCTTGATTCGGTAGCCAGGAATACCCTGATTTTAATTCAGGGCAAACAAACAATTAAATTAAATAATATTAAAATTTCCGCAATTGAGTGGTTGTTAACCGTATTGACCCAATCCGAAAAAGCAGATGATTATCCTGTTTTCCTCATAAATAATCCAGAAGTCAAAATGTTATTGGGTATTTTTGATTTACAAAAGAAAACTGTTTCCTTTAATGATTTAGTTCCCCATTTTGAAACAATCAGCAATCAAACTAATTCTATCCATAAAATTGATAAACAATTACGCTCCCCCTATCAAAAGGAAGTCATCAATCTTTATGACCGAATTATGCTCTACCACCGGTTAAAAAATTCTTATTTTATTGAGGGAACTCACTCCTTCAGCAAAAATTTATTATCCTTTGAAAAAAAAATTCAGGAGATGAGGCAATTTATCAAGGAAACTAATCATCAGTTTGATACTTTATCCGAAGAGCAAAAAAAGAAAATAGCATCAATAGACACTACTGTGCAGCAGTACAATTACATTGACGAGATGAGTATAATTAAACCACTCCCTCCATTGGAAAATATTCTCAGCCAAGATTGGAACAGCATGGGTTTTGGTGTAACAGAATACATACCAACCTATAATTTTCATCCATTAATTCAATTGTATACACTCACCTTTGATGCCAATGTTCATAATCAACCAAAAATTTTTAATCAGTCGATAGACCGCATACTGGCCTTTCACCAGTCACGATCTCCCAGAATAATTAACCTTGCTAAAGCAGAAGTATTATTTAACGAGGCTCAATTCTTTTTTAAAAGTATTGTACTGTATCTCCTTGTCTTTTTATTACTTTGTGTCTCCTGGCTGCGTTGGCCGACCCCGTTAATTAAAGCAGCCTTATTTTTGTTAATTTTTTCGTTTGGTATCCATTCCTTAGGATTAATATTCAGGATAGTTCTGCAAGGAAGACCACCTGTAACTAATTTATACTCTTCCGCAATTTTTATTGGATGGATTACAGTTGGGTTGGGAATTATCTTAGAAAAATTTTATAAAAATCGAATCGGAATATTTATATCATCAATTCTTGGCTTTACAACCCTGATTATTGCTCATCATCTTTCCTTAAGTGGAGATACCTTGGAAATGATGCAGGCTGTTTTGGACTCCAATTTCTGGTTATCTACTCATGTTGTCACCGTTACAATCGGCTACAGCTCAACATTTGTTGCCGGATTTATAGGATTATTTTATGTCTTTCGTGGACTTTTGAGTTCATCATTAACACAAGCTCAGCAAAAAGATCTCTACCGGATGGCTTATGGAATTGTTTGCTTTAGTCTTTTGTTTAGTTTTATTGGAACTGTTCTAGGCGGTATCTGGGCTGATCAATCCTGGGGAAGGTTCTGGGGATGGGATCCAAAAGAAAATGGTGCTTTATTAATTGTAATTTGGAATGCAATCATTTTACATGCCAGGCTATCTGGACTCATTAGGGCAAGAGGATTTATGCTCTGTGCAATCTTTGGGAATAATTTAACTAGTTTTTCTTGGTTTGGTGTAAATATGCTTGGAGTTGGTCTTCACTCATATGGTTTTATGGATAAAGCATTATTCTGGCTGCTACTATTTATTTTGAGTCAGTTAACAGCAATTGGACTGGGATTAATTCCAAAAAAATACTGGAGGAGTGAACTGATAAAATGAGTTACTATGAATCTGGAACAATGGAGACGGTATCTCAGGTAAGACGTAACGAATGAAAACGCACCACACATTCCCCATATAAAACAAGTCCCCTGCGATTTGCAGAGGACTTGATAGGTTTGATTTATAGATATCTTTAGTTACCAGGGTGATCTGGGTGATCACGTTTGCTTGGATGGTCAGATTTCTTCGGATGTTCAGGATGATCAGGTTTACCTTTAATAACCCTAGTCCACTTGACAATCTTCGTGTCATCTTCCTTACCCGTAAGATGTTCGATTGAACGGTCAAGTCCATCTGAATTGTGAGTATCAGTCATCTTTATCTGATTGATGATCCCATCCTTTGACCAAGAAGTGACTATCCAAGTCATCGTGGTCTTCGTAACATCAATGCAGTAGCCTTCATAGACAAGACGACCCTCATCACCATATTCAATCTCATTGAATTCTGGTCGATTTTCCTTTTCATTCCAAAAGCAGAAACCGACTCCTCTTGACTTAGGCGCATCTCCAATAGAGAAGGAAGAATATTCAAAGACCTTATTTAGTTTCACCCAACGGGACTGGAATTGAATAGTCGGTTCCTTATTACCCTCAGTGAAGATATGGAATTGACCGGCGTACCGATCAAGGCCTGCTGCCCAATTTGATTTGGTTGGCGATTCTGCATTAGCAAAAGCGCTGAAAGCTAAGACGACTAAAAACGAAAAAACTGATCGATACATAAACAGACTCCCTTTGTATTAGAAAATGTAATTATAATGCACAAATACTTTCAAGAATATTTTGGGATAGCCTTACTATTTTAGACCCATTAGCTGCAATCCTCCTTGTTATTAAACCAAAAATTGGTGTTTATCTTACGTTAATAATAATTGTCACTGACATTTTACATAACAATACCATTTATTTTGACGAATTGTATGTAAATGCCCCATGTATTGAGGAATGGCTGGTGAAATACTGGATGATTTTTGGGTAGATGATTTTTGGAATATTTGGACTATGGACATTTAAAGAAAATTTGAAAGAAATAAATGATTCAAGCACCGCCCATTAGTAGGGTTTTTTGTTTTATCCATTCGATATTGATATTGATCTTTGTAATTTTCTGTGTCCAATTAAGATTTAAGGAGATATAAATGAAGAATACTACTTTAATTATTATTACATTGGTATTAAATATCAGTTTTTCTCAAAATGATAATTTGAGGAATAGATATAGAAATGATATTTTAAGCGAAAATCCTATTAATCCTATTCCAAAAGAAATGACCTTTGAAGAATATCGGGATATGAATAAAAGATTAAATGTCGGTTTACTTTTGGCAGCTATACCTATTCCAGGGATGATACATCATTATGCGGGAGAACAAAAAATAGCAAAAAAAATACGTTGGGTCGCTGCTGGAAGTATATTAGCTATCATTGGAGGCGCGATGTCAATGAAAGAAGAGGGATGGAGGGAATCACCTTATGCAATATATATTGAAAATCCAGGAACAGATGACGAGAAAAGATACCAAAAGATACCAATAGGTGAAACCGGAGGAGAAATTGACTATAAATATGTTGAATTGGGAAAAAAATATTCTGGTGCATCTTTTCTAATCCCATTGGGGATAGGAGTACTGATTGGAGACTATTTATATGATTATATTCATGGAATCAGAACTATTGAAAGTAAGAGGGATAAAGTACGCTTCAAATATGGAAAGAAATTAGATTTTAGTTTTACCCCAACATATGATTTAAAAAATAAAACTGCGGGAATTAGTTTCACTTATGATTTTTAATTGAGTTTGGAAACAATATAAAATTCTTTGGTTATCCACTTCCTAAGGCAATTGTAAAAGAGTGGGAGCATACTCCAAATTGATTCCTCTGGGTAAATTGAAAAGACTTTTACCTATGAAAGGAAATTAGAATGAATAAAGTTTTATTATTAGCATTAAAAGTGATGGGATCATCCTGTTGAAAGACAATCAGGAAAGATTCATTCAAATATTAACAGTACCTATTGAGGATTAAATGATGCACTATGATAAAAAAACATATGACTTTGATAACTTTCCTAATTGGTTAACCTTTCTTAGGGATGAAATAAATTTGACAGCACTTGGAATGAGTTTTGCCCGTTTACCTGCCGGGAAAGGATATACTTACTTTCATAAACATAAAAAACAGGAGGAAGTCTATGTTATTTTACAAGGTAGGGGTGTGATTTATTTAGACGGGGAGATAGTTGAATTATCGCAAGGAGACGTATTGCGTGTTAACCCAGAAGTTTTGCGTGCTTTAAAAGCAGATGATGAATCTGAATTGGTATGTATTATTATAGGAGCATTACCTGCTGATGGGTATCCAAAAAATAAAAACAGTAGGGCTCTCATTGATGATGGGATTCCTGATTGGGACAGATTACCACCTTGGTGCGAAGGTAACAAAAAGGTTGTTGAGCTTAATAAAAAGATACGAGCCGAAAGAGAAGGTACTAACTGAAAGAAAATTTTGAATCGTGAAAACTGCTTTAGTTTTCCTCTGGATAAATTGAAGAGATGAAAAAG
>Ga0310122_10002365_pt1 | contig 11997 bp, 10 predicted proteins | sample CB6_Bottom_1051__FD_203503 | JGI IMG/M metagenome (GOLD analysis project Ga0310122, IMG submission 203503) | Marine microbial communities from Western Arctic Ocean, Canada - CB6_Bottom_1051 | ecosystem: Environmental > Aquatic > Marine > Oceanic | place: Canada: Western Arctic Ocean | collected...
TATCTTGAATAGTCTTCTGGGCACTGCTTTTCTTTCTCATCATCACTTCCTCTTGGAGTTAACGATGAGCCAATACTGTCTCTTAGGCAATTAGGGGATTATGTCCAACTAGGGCTGACGGGATACACATCCGCTGTGACCAGCAACAATTCCACGCGGTAAGTCACATCATCTACGCGCAAGGCAGGAATGCTAAGCAGCAATGAGTTGGTATCAAACACCGCCACGCCCTGCTGGTTAAATTCTGTTACTAATTCGGCCCCGCTTAGAATGAATTCTACATTCGGCTCTGTCGTCACAAGGCTCAGCGTAATGAGATAGGCGTCGACTCCCACCATGACCACCGGGATGGTCAGTACGCCATCGTTGTACTCGGCAGCATTATTCTGTGAATAGCCGTCACACTGACCAAGAGCAAAATAACCAATCCAGTTTTGCTGATCAGTCTGGGAAATTGAGATCTAACTGTATGAATTTTCGTGACAATTCAGCCTGGCAGATTAATTAGTCAGGAAAACTTCTGCATCCATTGTATTTCTATTCCAGCCTATGTTGCTATCAATTCTTTGGGTATGGGAAGAATAAAAGCTATCTCTACATAAGCCCACGCTTGCACCTATAGTTTGGCTGGCAGCAGAATGCAGCAATCATTGCAGATCCCCAAGAGCACAAATTGGACCCACAAAAAAAGCCGACTGAATGAACCTTCGGTCGGCTTCCTTCGATGGCCTGAAACGCCGGGGTGTTTAGTTAATCGTTTCCGGCTAAGCTGCGTTCTTCTCTATCTTTGCGCTCAGCAACCAGTTTTTCGAAGCCTTCGTCATCCAGGTGTGTAACGGCTATCCAGGCATGGGACATCTCGTCACCCGTTCTGCTACCACTTACTGCCCATTGATCCGGATCAGGGTTGTTAGGGTTCGCAGCCGTATTGTCATACCATTGCTTGATGACCAGCACGGCGCCGGTGGGCACCAGAGGTGCGACATCCTGGGCATAAATGTGGCTGTGATGCCAGGTAGCGCTCCAGTTTGAAATCTGGCTTATCTGCTCAGTACGACCTGTATCAGGATAAAAAATCTCGAAAGACGCAGCATTCATGCGCAAGTGGCCGTGGGGCTGAAAGCTGTCAATGCGAACCGGGTGATCGAAACTATGGAAGCCCTGCGTCATGGTGTAACCATGCGGTGGAACGATCAGGATTCCACTCTCGTAGCCATCTCTTAAGGCGTAGAGTTTAAGATCTTGCTTGTATTGTGCTTCGGCTTCATAGCCTTCCGGGTGAAACCAGATACCGAGCTCAACGACATTATTCTCAATCATTTTACCTTGCGCAGTAGCACCTACTCCACCAGGGAACATATGAATAGTCCATCGAATGCGTGACCCTGCTTCCAATAGCCGACAGACACCATCGGGGATGATTTCACCCCATTTGCCCATGGCATATTCGTTTAATTGACCGCGTTCTTCAAATTCACCATCGCCAATTGGAGCTTCATTATAGGTATTAGCATGATGAACGACAGCCGCTGCATCGGCCCGAGGTTTGACTTGCATGGCCTTTATGCAGCGATCTGTTGGCAAATTAGTCAAGTTGTAGGGCTGGTGCCAGAGGTCGTTGCCGTCTGCCGGAATATCCAGTGGCGTCGATGCAACAACTAAAGACGGTTGACCGAATAGTTCAGCAAATTTCCATTCGTTGGGGTCCGGAAATTCAGGAGTTACCACGGTGATGTCTGGGTCTCCCAGGGGGGCACCTTGATCTACCCAAGCGACAATAGTGTCAATATCTTCCTGTTGCAGTCGCCAATCGCCTTCCAGATCTTGGAGGCCTATACCGTGATCATAGGCATAAGGAGGCATCTGTCTGTTAGCAACCCGCAGTTGTATCAGCGGAGCCCACGGACGTACCTGCTCGAAACTGGTAAATTGCATGGGACCAATGCCGCCCTCTCGGTGGCATATTACGCAGTTTTCATTGATGATATTCGCCACTTCACCGTTGTAAGTCGGGTGGGTTGCATCAGCTTGTGCATTCGTAAAACCGAGTGCCAGCAGCAGCGTAGATGTTACTGTGAGTATTCTTCGTATCGTTCTCATTGTTTGCTTCCTCTTGTGCAGGCTTATGTACAAGTATTAACTAAACAGCAGGTACTGGATCGGAGTTTATCTGGATTACATCCAAACCTAAAGCAGAGATAGTAGCGATTGCTGTAAGACTAGCAGATCTGCGCCGAAAATTCTTAGCGAATATCGTAGCGAACGAATGCCAGGAAAGCACCGGAGAACGCCAGCAAGGTAAACATTGCCAGCAGGCCGAAGTCCACTAGCGAAGCCTGAATCACCTCGGCCACAGATTGTCTGGAAGCGGTGAACTGCGGCATATCGCTGATATCGATGGCCTGGTTGGCGCTACCGGCAAAGACTAAGGTGGCGCCTCCTCCCTGTCTCTGTCTCGCCAGTATTCGTGCTTGTTCTTCCTGCTCCGCCTGTCATTTCGAGTTGATATAGGCGTTGTAGTCATTCCGGTAAACCAGCATCTGATCCTCATAGCGGTTCTTCATGGAGGTATTGGTACCCCCCAGATTCATCGCCGTGAGCTTGAAGGCCGACGCCGGTGAGATGCGGGACACAAGGAAGGCGAGGCGTTCCTGTTCGCTCTTGGCGTTACGCAGATTCTCATTCACGCGACGGTTGTTCTCTTCTATATCGAGTTCCATCTCGGCGCGTAACTCGCTGGATTCTTCGTTGTAAGCGGCTATATTCGCTTCATAAAACGCCCGCCTGTCGTCATCTGACAACCCCTGTGCCGGTGCCATCATTGCCTGAAATCTCCGGCTGTTCGATGCTCGCACCTCGGTCTGCCGATCGGAGCGGTAACGGTCCTTCTGGCTTTCGATTTCCGCCACCGTTGGCACATCCACAAGCTGGCCAGCGGCCATTACCGCGCCCCGGGGCACAATCTAGTACCAGCGTAATCCAAGCCACCAGCAGCAGCAGGAAAGACACCGCAGAATGGCGGGTAAGGGCGGAAACCAGCAGACTCAGGGCGATGGAAAAAGTGAAATAGAGTATGGATACGGCGATGAGGGTGACCAGCTTCATCCAGTCTGTCGCCGTCATCGGCACCCTGAATAGCATCAGCAACAGCATGCTGATCAGAATCGGAATCAGCAGTGGAATGGTTAGCCCCAACCAGGAGCCGACCAGTTTCGCCAGCATCTGCTGCTGATAGTTCACTTCCGCCTCAACAAAGTTGATCTCGCTTCGGTCCAGAGTGGTTTCGGAAATCAAGTCCTGCTCGAACAATTCCTGCTGGCGTTCAAATTCTGATTTCGACGCCTCATAGGATACCTTGGCCCGCTTCAGACCCAGCAACAGGTATTGATTATCCCGTTCATTGAAGAATGTGCCCTGTTGCGCAATGACGGCGCATGGCAACGGCAGCCCCGCGATTACGAAGCAAATCAGGGTAGATTTCTGCAGGCCTTTGAGACCGTGGCTCTCATGCATCGACCGACTAGGCCACATTATCCACGACGGTGCAATAAAGGGTCGCTAAAAGCCGTGGGAAATGGGTTGAACTTTTGACCCCCGGGAAGACCTGAATGGGCCCTGGTCCTCGGTGTCGAAGTAAACTCCGACGGTATTTTTTTGCAGGCTGGCACCAACATGATCGACTTCCTTCGTGCCCATGCAGAAGCCTGAAATCATAAGGTTAATCTTGCTGGCGCTCTTTAATCTATATCAAGTCTGCAACAGATACTGTCGGTTAAGGGTTTCGAAGTGATGCTTATTCTATCAAGCATGCCGGCACTCGCTTTTAGCTCCTTCTCGCCAGCAGGGAACTGGTTGGATTGCAGCAGATACGCGAGCATGTCTTCGTAGCTTTGCGTAGATAAACTGCCGGGACGATCGGAAGGCATCTCGTCGCGCATTTTTGTGTAGAGCTCACCCAGTGAACGGCCCTCCCAGATAAACATGAAGCTCATTCCCAGCAGGCTGGGCGTATTGCTATTGCCGCGTAAATCTACAGAGTGACAGGAGGCACAGTTTGTACTGTAATCGGCGGCGCCACGAATGGCTTGCTGCGCAGTGAAAACGCCACTCCAGATCGAATCATCCGATTGCGCCACACTGACGACATTCACGATCAGCATGGTGACTGCGAGGCTAAATGCTTTGCGGCTGCAGGCTTTGATTCTCATGGCGCCGGCAGGGCGAATACGTGCATTGAATTGCCATTGCGGGGACGAACCAGTTCCGGTGCCAGATCCCGGGGCAGCATGGATGACCAACTGGCACCACCGGTGGCAGCGGGTAATGCAATGAACTGACGGCCATCTACCATATAGGAAATAGGGAAGCCCTGGGCCGAGGTGGTGACCCGAGTCTGCCAGAGGATATCGCCGTTTTCGGCATCGAGCGCGAACATTCGCCGATCCCAGTCACCGAAGAACACCAGACCTCCCGCGGTAGTCAGGGCAGCAGTGTTGATCGGAGCGCGGGAGCGATAACGCCATTTTACCTCACCACTGGGAATATCCAGCACCAGCAGCTCACCTAGATTGCCATTCGATTGCGGGTGGGGGTAATTGATGCGCCGCACCGGTCCGGTGCCCCCACCACCGAGCACCTGCTCAGTGGGACCGAAGGTGGCGAGTTCGCAATTTAAGGTAATGGGGATATACATGGCACTGGTCTGTGGTGAATAGGCCATGGCGCGCCAGCTCTTGAAGCCGGAGGTGCTGGGGCACATATCGATCTGCTCGCCGATGCGGGGCAGCAGGCCGTCGCGATAGGTAATGGCACCCGTCACCGGATTGACGTTGACGATGGTCTGATAACCGACGTCGGTGGCCTTGATAATTTCGCCGCTGATGCGATCTAGTTGCCAGAGAATGGCCAGTTTTCCCATCTTGAATAGGGATTGGCGACCATCGACATTGACTAATACAGTCTCGAATACCTCATCCATATCATGGGTTTCTCCGGGTAGATGCTGGTAATACCAGACCATCTCGCCAGTGTCGGGATTTAACGCCAGGGTGGAATTGGTGTACAGGGCATCACCGGAGGTGCCGCGCACCGCCCTGGCCCAGGGCTTGGCCTGGGCAGTTCCCCAGTACACCAGGTTGGCTTCGGGGTCGTAGCTGCCGGCGATCCAGGCGTCGCTGCCGGCTCTGAAGCGCAGCGGTAAATCACCCCAGGTGTCGCCGCCAGGCGTTCCCGGTCGCGCTACGGTGTCGGTACGCCACCTCTCCTCCCCCGTGAGTGGATCGTGACCGGTTATGAAACAGACATCATCTTTGTAGCGTTCACAACCGTTGATCCCGGTGACCAAGGTGCCATTTGCCACTATGGGTCCGGCAGTGTAGTAATAGCCCAGGGCAGGGTCCGCCACCGGCGTTTCCCACACCAACAAACCGCTGCGCGCATCGATGGCCCTGATGCTGGCATTCTCGGTCGCTGCATAAATCATGTCGCCGAAGATAGCGATGTTCTTCTGCACACCGCGGCCAACTCCGGCGAACGCTGTCGTGGGCATGGCGGCGGTGCCCAGTTGGTCGGGGCCGAGAGCCACGGCGTTAGAACCTTCTATCGTGGGGGTGATGCCGGGGCGATATTCCCAAATGAGATCACCATTGGCGGCATTCAGGGCCTGGATCACACCCCTGGGACCGGGTAGAAACATGACGCCATCGTGGATCAGTGGTGCTGCCTCGCCGGCGCCGGTGTCATCCATCGCCCAGGACCAGATCAGTTGCAGTTGACCGACATTTTCAGAATTAATCTGGTCGAGTGCGCTATATCCCCAACCGGCCTGGGTACCCCTCCAACTGAGCCAGTCGCCACTCGACGGGTTACGGAGCAATTCTTCTGTCACGCTCTGGTAATCGCTAATTTGTGCTGCTACGGCAGTGCTGCCGACCAGGAGGGCTACGGCAAGGCAATTTTCGATTTTTGTTTTCATTGTAATAACTTCGAGTTTGCGAAGTAGTAGATTAAGCCAGAATAAAGGAGGACAGACCACGTTTTCTTGTCTTTGTCGATTCATGTTTGGTATTTGTCATTAGAAAACGTCGTCTGTCGTTGAGATATCTCCACAAAATATATAATTGAATCAAAATGTTAAGCGAAATTAACGTGCGCAATTCTTCAGATGAGTAATTTATGTCATACCTGTAGGACGCAAGCTGGGAGCAGGGGGGTTATTTTGCCGTTCCGGTGGGCCATCCCTGGCCCACTCGAACGGGAAAACAGTACCCCTTGCCAAGCCCCGATACACGTATCAACTACCGAAAATCCTATCCATGTTTTTGTGGCGAGATCCCAGGGTCTGTCCCTCTTATTGCAATATGGAATGCCTCGCTTCGGCCTCGATAAAAACCCGTTGTACGTTTTCGTAGGCTTTCTTGATCTTGTTGTCGAGCAGGGCGACGGCGTCTTCGATATCGTTAGCCGTTGCCTCGTCACTGAATTCGACGCTGATATTTACTAGAATAAAATCCGGCCCCATGTGCATGGTTAACACTTCGTTGACGTGATTGATGTTGTGGATAGTCAGCGCGAGTTTCCTGATGCCCCTCACCACATGATTGTTTGCACTTTCTCCTATCAGCAGACTTTTTGTTTCGACTGCTAGCCACACGGCAGTGCCAGCCAGGACCAGGCCGATAACAATTGAAGCGATGCCGTCAAGGTATAGGTTCCCCGTCAGCTGAGTCAGGGCGGTGGCGATCAATGCAACTGTCAGGCCCAGCATCGCCGCGGAATCCTCGAACAGGACCACGAATATAGATGGGTCTTTGCCGCGGTGCACGGCTTCGATGTAGCCGCTATCGCCTTTCGCCCGTTTGAATTCCTTGAGTGCGAAAAACCAGGCGCCGCCTTCGAAGACCATGGCCAGCCCCAGCACAACATAATTCACCATGATGTTTTCGATGGCGGTGGGATTGCCAAGGCGATGGATGCCTTCGTAAATTGAGACGCCGGCACCAACTGCGAAGATCATGATGGCGACGACAAAACTCCAGAAATAAATTTCCTTGCCGTGTCCAAAGGGAAACTGATCATCGGCCGGTTTTTTCGATTGCTTCAATCCATATAGAAGGAGCATCTGGTTGCCGGTATCGACGACAGAGTGGATGCCTTCGGAAAACATGGCCGAACTGCCGGTGATGAATGCAGCAAAAAACTTCATAACGGCGATCAGGCTATTGCCCACCAGTGCAGCGTAGATAACCAATTTTCGTGAAGAAGCCATTTGAACGTTTGCGGCGTGCATCGGGAGTTGCCCGATTGTAACACTCTGTTGCAGGGCTAGATGTACGTGAAGTCTATTATCTGCTTAAATACGGCCCATCTTCATAGGCCTCTGTGGTCCCTACAACAGCTCGCTATGGGCTTCATCTCTCACCAGGGACTCAGGCTGTAAGCACTTATGTAAGGAAAACAATAAAGTAATGCCGCAACGTAGTTCGAAGCCTTCAATTTCCCCTACCAAAACCCTGTATCTGTTGCTAGCTCTGACACTAGGCGGCTGGTTTGCGCAACCGGTGGTGGCCCAGGATGCACTGATAGTCGATAGTGAGCTACTCCATGAAGTGATGCCGGCGGCAGACAGCTTTTCGGAAAAGAATGGCGAGCCGCCGGTTTACCGAGCCTACAAAACAGACGCCGGTGCGGCCGAGCCGGAATTGATCGGTTACTTATTTGAGACACCGGATTTGCCGCCGGAGGAAATTGGTTATAGTGCACCCATCGATGTGCTGGTCGGCGTCGATCTGAATGGCACGCTCACTGGTATAAAGATTCTTTATTATCGGGAGTCCTACAAGAGCATCCGTGGTGACTTCCTGGCGACGGAACAATTTCCAAATCAATTCGAAACTAAAAACGTCGCCGATGGATTCCGAGTCGGCAGAGACGTGGACGGCGTATCCCGTGCCACCATCAGCAGTTGGGCCGTAGCCAGGGGCATCCGCAATGCGGCACGCCGGGTTGCCCGGGTCTATCTGACCGATTCCGAATATGTCGCCAACACCAATGCTGACGCTCGCGCTTTACGCCTGCTGGAAGCCCAATCCTGGGAAGACATGATTGACGATGGCCTGGTGTCGGAACTGGATGTCACTCTCGGCGATATGACAACGCTAAAACTCAGTTTTGCCTTCATGGGACACGACGGACTCGGTGAATTGTTGGTGGGTGTTAATGACTACTCCCGTGCCGACCGCGAAGCCAGCAACCGGGTGATGGACGGCAACATGATTCTGGTCGGTGTCGATGGCGACGCATCGATGCCATTTCGGCAGGAGCGTCTGGCGGTGATGCAGGGGGAAGAGGTGTTTCCCATCGAGCGGCGCCGATTCGTTTATGTGGGTAGCGCCGATGAAGGCAAGATCGCTAAGCAGGTTCGGTTTGCCGGCGCCATGGTACTCGATGATCGCATCGATATCAGCCGAGCCTTCACGATTCTGTATGACACCGGCGAGCCAATGGCTTCGTTCGAGGAACTGGCCCAGGTTGACTATCAGGTGCCGCCATTACCGCTGGCCCTGGTACAGGGCACCGAGTTACCTGGGGAATTCCTCGCCATCTTAGATGATGAGTATGATGATGAAGAGGATGCGGGCAGCTTTGCCAGTCTAATCAACAATGCCCAATGGGCCGAGATTGCGGCGTTGCTCCTGCTGTTGGTCCTGGTGATGACCTCTTTTCTGCGTAAGAGTGCATCGCTGCGCTGGGTGACCCTGGCCTATACCCTGGTCTATCTGGGTTTTATCGATGGCACTTTTCTTTCCGTGTCGCACATAACCAATGGCATAAAACTCGGGCCCTCGCTTTTCCTCGCTGACTTGCCACTACTAATAATCGTAGTCTTCACACTGGTGACAACCTTGTTTTGCGGCAGGGTGTTTTGCTCATCCCTCTGTCCCTTTGGTGCACTACAGGATTTCCTGACCCGTTTTGTACCACACAAGCTACAAAAACGGGTGCCACAGGCACTTCATGACAAGGCGATATATATCAAGTATGGCATCCTGTTGCTGTTGATTGTCATGGCATTGACGTATAGCGAGCTTAGTGTGTTCCAGTATTTCGAACCCTTCGGGACCATTTTTTATCAGAGTCAGTCGATCCTGCTGTGGGGTATCCTGCTAGCCTTCCTGGCGGCCTCATCGGTGGTGAGCCGCTTCTACTGTCGATATGCCTGTCCCTTGGGGGCAGCGCTGGGTGTGGTTTCACTGCTTTCGCCCTGGCGTATCGCCCGGGTCCAGCAGTGCCAGGTTTGCAGTGTCTGTGAACACGCATGTCCCACCGGTGCGATTCGCGGACCCGATATCGACTTCAAGGAATGTGTGCGTTGCGATGTCTGCGAGAGCAAGTTGATCTCGAAAGCCGGTGTGTGCAAGCACTCGGTTGAAGAAGTGCTGGCACGCCACAAGACCTGGCAACCCGTTACCGTTAGTTGATTTCGTCTGCTAGATAGCTGCCTGAGTTTGTCCCTGGCGGGCAGCAATTCTGGGGAGAGTGCGGCGTAGTCGCCGACACCTGATAGCCCCGAAGGGATTCCGAGGATTAGTAGGGGTAATTACTGTTGTTCGGCAGCCCGGCCCGCATTGAGGATATTGGCGATGGCGGTGTTGCCTTCGTGGCATGCGTATTCATACATCACGTATTCATCGTCGCGGGTCAACGGTGTGGAAATCGTGAAAGGCTGGGTGAAGTTTACGGGATCGGTGATTCTGGCTTCCCAGATAATCGTATTCTCACTGATACGGGTGAAGCGTTCGACGACGTGGAGTGACTCCGAAACCGGCACACCTTTCAAGCGTCCTCCCGCACCGCTATTGGCGATCATGCCACGGTCATTGTAGTTGGTAGTTTCTACGATCAGGGTTTCACCTTCCCAATGGGCTACCGAGTCTCCCATCCATAATTTTATTCTGGAATCGAGGTGGGCACTCTTGTTGAGCGGGATGACCCGGACATCATGAATCATTTCATGAATGATCGTGATCGTGTCCGCGGTCTGAATGATTCGATAGGCATTATTGTAACCAGCGGGCAGCATGGATCCGGGAACACCACGGGTGATACAGCGATCCCACACGGTGTGATTGGTCCAGTGATCTTCCACGTGCGCGAAGCCATAGTCTCGGGAGGCCTCGGCTTCCGGCCGGATCGGGGCACGCCCATCGGGTGGATCCACAATCATCGAAGTCTGGCCGGTCGACAGCACGGTATCGCCAGAATCCATCCAAATTTGGTTGTAGCCACCGATATTGCCGCCAGCCTGGACCACGATGTTGTCATCCGCATAGGCGCGGCGCTCGGCGATGCGGGTCTCCATAGCGGCAATTTCATCGTCTGAATGAAATTGTTTACCCGCCATCGAGGCAGGGCGCTCCATGGGAGTAATGGTGTCGTTGGTCCATAGACCCTGTAAATCCGGCTGACCATCTGCAGTGCGGCCGTTAACCCAGTTATCTGCAGCCTGCGCCGAGATCGCCAGCACTAAGGAGATCGCCAGCACTAAGGAGATCGCCAGAGCCGATAGAAGTGATGTGTACGGCTTTGACTGAGGCAATTTACTCATGTTGCTATCGGCTCCTCTGCCGCCAGGGGCGGCAATAAATTCCATTATCGGCTGTTTTCATCTTCGGTTAGCCAGTTCAGGTCATCTTCGTTCTGATCCAGCAATTTCGTACGCTCCCGGCGGCGCTTATCGGCGGAGATTGCCCGCTCCAGGATTGCCGGTGGAATCTCTTCGCCGACAACGATGCCCTGCGGTGTGGTGGGTGCAAAATAGATGCGGGCATTCGCCATTTCATCGGTGGTCGCAAGACCGTAGACAACATCAGCCGCGGGATCCGGGTTCCAGCGATTACCGGTGGAATTATCAAACCACCAGTTCATGTGGATAGTGGATCCGGCCGGGATGAATTTAGGGGTTTCATATTCATACAGGAATTGCCAGTTGAAATCGTAGTCGGGAACCCACAGCAGGACTTCTCTTTCACCATCGGGATACTCCAACTCATAGCGCATAGCCTTGCCGCGATAGTGCATGTGCGGACCCATGGACAGCAGGAATATGTCTTCTGTTATGTCATAGGTATTGTTGACTTCATAGTTAGGTTCACCCGCCGGAATTGTCCAGCCGCGATGGGGAAGCAGGTTGGTCTCCACCACGTAGTCAATTACGTCGCCGTCTTCATAGAATACGAAACCCGCTTCGGTGGAGTCAGTAACCGCCGTGCCTTCTCCGGGATTCTTGTGATAATGTATATTGACGGTAACGAATGGGTCCTCAGGCATCAATACACCCCAGCCCTGAGGGTAGGTGAAAGGACCGCGACCGGGAACGCCCACACCCATGTGACTGGAGACGATGTGATGCACCCAGGGACCACCGGGTGCGAGTTCAGCCTTGGAAATCCATTTGGGTTCATCGAGTTCACCCCGCTTAATCTGCATCTGCACGGTCGGCTGCCAGTCCATGACATCGTCGCGGACGTAGACTGGGCGATCGAAGCCTACCACCATGTCGGGGTCGCCAATCCACCAGCCGGATTCCGGTAATATTGTACCGCCACCGGAATTTACCAGTGCATCGCCGTGTGGCGCATCAGATGGATTTCCTGGCGTGGCACCAGCATCCACCCAGGCGATCAATAACTCTTTATCTTTGTCATCGATATAGCGCTCGCCCTTGAACTCACCGCGATGTCGCTGATGGGCGCCCCAGGGAGGCATGTAACCAGTCACCAGGGCATTCTTGATCATCGGTGCCCAGGCCTTGGCCTGATCGTAATCCAGCAATGACATGGGCGCAAACAGGCCGCCAGAGCCAGGACCCTCGGGCTGATGACAGGCGACGCAGTTTTTCTGAAATACCGGCAGGGCATCTGCATAGAAAGTAGGGGCTGCATCTTGTGCGGCGGCCAGGCCGCACACGCCTGATGACAGTGAGCCTAGCAAGAGCAA
>Ga0310122_10002366_pt1 | contig 11994 bp, 5 predicted proteins | sample CB6_Bottom_1051__FD_203503 | JGI IMG/M metagenome (GOLD analysis project Ga0310122, IMG submission 203503) | Marine microbial communities from Western Arctic Ocean, Canada - CB6_Bottom_1051 | ecosystem: Environmental > Aquatic > Marine > Oceanic | place: Canada: Western Arctic Ocean | collected...
TGTCGCCGGATGTCCGCAGCGGGTTGCCGATCGCCGGGCCTTCGCCGGCGGGGTACTCAAGCTGCAGGCCCATCGGGCGGAGGATCGGCAGCAGGTCGGCGAACAGGATCGCCGCGTCGACACCCAACGCCGCCTGGGCACTGAGAGTCACCTCCGCGGCGAGATCGGGTCGAGTGCACAGTTCGAGAAACGTGACCTTACTGCGGACCTGCATGTACTCGGGCAAATAGCGACCCGCCTGCCGCATCAGCCAGACCGGAGTCGTATCGACCGGCTCGCGGCGGACCGCCTTCATGAAGCGAGATTCGTGCAGTGGGGAGGTCATCGAGGAGGCCTGGCGGGCGGAGTCCGGCGGGGGCGGACGGGTGCGCTGCGGAACCCGATTCTAGCACGCCCATTGACTGCATGCGGCCCTCCGCCGGAGCACCTCGACCGATCTTGACCCCCCGGGCCCAACGCCCATAACATCCCCCGCTACTGTTCGGCCGTGGACGGGGGGAAACCGATGTCGGCCCGCAAAATACTCCTACTGGTGCTACTCACCGCGCTGACACTCCGTACCATCGCCGCGGTCGTCCTCACCAACAGACTCCAGGACCAGAACAGGTCCTTCCTGATCGAAGGCGATGCTGCGGGATACTGGGAACTCGGAGAACACATGGCCGCGGGTGAGGCGTTTGAGCTGCGGGGACGGCCTGGTGACCCGCTGGCGGAAGCCTCGATTCCTCGACAGGTGACCCGGATGCCCGGGTTTCCGGCACTGCTGGGGCTGGTGATCCGCCTGGGCGGAGACAGCCTGCTGGTGACTCGACTGGTGCTGGCAGCCGTCGGCACCCTGGGCTGCTACCTGGTCTACCTGCTCGGCTGCCGCATCTTTACTCCCCGGGTCGGACTCGCCGCCGCGGCGGCCTGTGCCATTTCTCCGACCCTGGTCGGCTTCAGCGTGCTGGTTCTCAGCGAGACCCTGTTCGCGGTCTTGCTGCTGGCCTGCTTGCTCGGATCCGTCTCGCTGGTGCGGCCCAACCCGGATCTCGATCATCGTCCCCGGCTGGGGATCGCCGCCTGGACCGGGCTGGCCGGCTGTGCGGCGGTCTATGTCCGCCCCGGCTGGCTGGCCGCGCTGCCGCTGTTGGGACTGCTGGCGATCGCGCTGTCGGAGCGTCGAGGCCGCTCGGCGATCGAGGCGGCCGTGCTGCTGCTGGTCGTCGGCCTCGGGCTGCTGCCCTGGGCCTGGCGCAACCTGCAGGTGACCTCCCACCCGGTCCTGACCACGCTCTGGGTCGGACCCACCCTCTACGACGGACTCCGCGAAGGAGCAACCGGAGAAAGCGACATGCAGTTCATCATCGACGATGGACTCTTCGCCGATCCCCAACAGACCGAGTTCGAGATCGATCGCCACTATCGGCTCGAGGCCTGGAAGTTCGTTCGTACTCAACCCCTGGATGTCGGCCGACTGGCACTGGTCAAGTGCTGGAGGTATCTCAAGCCATGGCCCAGTGCCCCCAAGTTCCAGCGCCCGTGGCAAATCGCCGTCGTGGCCGTGCCGACGCTGCTGCTGTACCTGCTGGCACTCAGAGGCGCGTGGGCCTACCGGTATGAGCCCTGGGCCTGGATGCTCGTCGCCTTCCCGCTGTTGTACTTCGCCGCCCTGCATACCGTGTTCGTCGGATCAATGAGGTACCGGGTCCCCGCCGAATACCCGCTCTGGATCCTCGCCGCCGCCGGCTACCTTCGCAGGAGCACGACGTGAAGCGGCCCAGGAGCGAATGGAAGAGAACCCTCTGGGGACTGCTCGGACTGCTGGTCGTTACCGGCACCGCTGCAGCCATCTGGGTCCACCACGTCTGGTCCCACAGCGACCAGGTGCTCTCGCAGGTCGTCCGAGCCAACCTCGACCAACTGGCTCCGGGGATCAGAGTGCGGTTCAGCTCCTGCCGCTTCGACCTGCTGCGACGGGTCCGAGTCGACGACGTCCAACTGAGCACCCTCGACGGTCAACCCTTGGCCACGATCCCACGCATCATTGTCGCGATCGACCGCCAGGCCCTCGCTCAGCGGCAGCAACTGGTGATCCAGCAGATCACGCTGCACCAGCCGCAGCTGCACCTCGCTCGCGACGCCGAGGGTCACTGGAACTGGCAGGACGTCGCCCAACGATCCATCGAGACGTCTCTGCTACCGGAATGGACCGTCAAGGACGGCCGAGTCGAACTCAAACTCGCCGGCGATCCACAACCCACCCGCTCATTGGAACACCTCGAACTCAAACTCGTCCCCGCCGGAAGTGATCGCTACGTGCTGGAGGGCCGGGCCCAGCTCGAGTCAACCGGGTCGTCCCGCCCCGCCACCGCACTGACTCTCAACGGTCACTGGCGAGTCGCCGATCACGGTCTCTCGATCCGAGGACAAATCAACGACCTGAACCTCGACACACAGCTCATGGAATTCGTCGCGGGGCTGACATCCCCGACCCACGCCGATCCGGCCGCCGATGCAGCCGGACCCACACACACACCGCCTCTTGACCTCCGAGACCTGGGCGCCACAGCCCACGCCCACCTCGCCTTTCGCGTGACCCGATGGCAACCCGATGCCGACTGGGACTACCGACTGCTGCTGAGAGTCAGAGACGGGCAACTGAAACTGCCGCTGCCCTCCGGCACGACCCGCACCCTCGAACGACTCAAAGGACAGGTCTACCTCGATCCCCGACAACTCCAGGTCAAGAACCTCGTCGGACACGATGGCAACACCACCGTGACGCTCAACGGACTGGTCCCGCGATCGAGTGATCCGCCAGCAGGCCACCTCGATCTGTCCGTCAAAGACGTGACTCTCGACAAGCAGCTCCGCGAGATCCTGCCGCCCCAGTGGCAGGCGATCTTCGATCTCTACGGCGTGTCAGGACCGGTTGACCTGGCGACATCCCTGAGACCGACGGCGGCCGGAGCGTGGCAGCCTACCGACTCGGTCCTCACCGCCAGAGGCTGTCGTGTCCGGCACACCCGATTCCCGTATCCTCTCGAACAGGTCACCGGTACACTGACCCAACAGGGAGCCTCGAAGGACCTGGTGGTCGAAGTCGACGCGGTCGCAGGCGATCGACCCATCCTGTTCCGGGGATGGGTCAAGGACGCCGGCCCCCTTGCATCCTCGCAGATCGACATCTCGGTCGATCGACTGCCCATCGATGACCGGCTCCTGCAGGCCGTTTCACCCGCAGCCCGGCGGTCCCTGCTCGCACTGGCCCTGAAGGGAACCGTGGACGTCCGCGCACGGCTCAGCCGGCCAGAGGGGCTCCGACGTCCATTGACCACCCGGCTCAGCGGACGACTCAGAAACGCTTCGGTCCGCTTCCAAAGCTTCCCCTGGCCCATCGCTGAGATCGGTGGGGAATTCACCGCAACGATCGCGCCGACGGGATACAACTGGCGATTCGAAAAACTCAACGGACGTCACGCCGATGCCTCGGTCGCCGGATCCGCACAACTCGATGGACGACCCGGGGCGCCCGGTCACCTTGAACTCGATCTCGAGGTCCGACACGTCTCCCTCGACGAGGAACTCCGGCAGGCCTGCTCGAGTGAACTCGTGAGCTTGTGGGATCGGGTGCGGCCCACGGGACACCTCGACGGGCGGATCGAAGTGCGACGCACCGGGACCGGGAAGGTCCAGGTCTCCATCCCCCGTTTCACCATCGATGCCGGGACGCTGCAACTCAAAGGATTTCCCTACAGGCTCACCGACGTCCGAGCGACGGGCAACTATGGACTCACCGACGATCAGCATCGTCGCCTCACCCTCAACTCGTTCGCCGCACGACACGGACCGACTCGAATCACCACTCGCGGAATCCTCGAAATCGACGCCCGCAAGGACTGGATGCTCAGGCTCGATCCGCTCGCCTGTCACGAACTCGTCGCCGACAACGACCTGCTAAAAGCACTGCCGGGACGACTGCGCCAGACCGTCTCCAACCTCAACCCGCAACGTCCCTTCCACCTCACAGGCCTGATCGAGCTCCGCGGAGCCGGAGACCCCGGCTTTCCCATCACCGCCGCCTGGAACCTCGAAACGCGACTTCCCGACAATCGACTCTCCGCCGGAGTCCAACTCGAAGATGTCGTGGGACGCATCACCAGCCGAGGCAAGTGGTACGGACAACACGCCGAAATGACCGGACACTTCGCGCTCGAATCCGCCAGCCTCTGGGGCTACCGCTTCAGAGACATCCGCGGGCCGTTTCAGTACCGCAACCAGGACCTGCTGATCGGTTCCAGCCAGGCCTTCGCGCCCCGTCGTAGCCGAATCGACAGCCTCTCCATTCCGCTCCAGGAACGTGTCACCGCACGAGCCGTCGGAGGTCTGTTTACACTCGATGCCCAGGCTCGTATCGATCAAAAGTCCAGCTACCACGTCAAATTGAACATGTCCGAGGCCAAGCTCGAACAGTTTGCCAAGCTCTATCTCCGCGATCCCAGGAAACTCAAGGGCGTGATGAGAGGCTGGGTGGACCTGCGCGGCACAGGCAACTCGCCGGCGGATATCACCGGCAAGGGACAACTGCAGGTCAGCCCCGCAGAACTCTACCAACTGCCCATCATCGTCCAACTCTTTGATGTCCTCAGCCTCGGTCCACCACAACAAACCGCATTCCGCTACGCGCAGTGTGACTTCGAACTGGCCCGCTCCAGAATCGTGTTCAACAGTATCGACCTCGTCGGCAACTCGCTGCAACTTCGTGGCCGCGGACAGGCTACCTTCGACGGTCGCGTCGGACTCGACTTCTACTCGATGCTCCCCAAATCTCGACTCCCGATCCCCTTCCTGCAACCCCTGATCGCACCGCTGACCACCGGGTGGGTGGCCGTACACGTCGACGGAAAGGCCAATCAGCCCCGAGCGTCAATCCGACCCGCACCGGTGCTCGATGACGCGCTGCGGAGCTTCCTCGGTGCACTCGAACACCCGGCCGGACGGCGACAACTGCCACCACTGAATGCACCCTTCGGACAGCGGAATCGCTCGCTGCTGCCCAACTCGCCAGCCGCCAGACGATTCGACCGAAGCCGGACACGCTGAGACACCCGCGCACCCCGGCGACGCGCAAAAAAAGGGCCCCCGAATCGCACTCGAGCGACCTGCTCGGTTCGACAACGCCTGTCGCGTCGGAGGACTCTGAAAGCAGTAAAGTGGGTCAGGCTGCCTTCAGGGGACCTGCTCTGTCGAAATTCCGAACTCGTCGTGGTTCCCGGTACGCGTCGAGGGCCCTGGCTGGGCTCGTTCACTCTGCCCACACAAGGTGGACTCAACTCCTTGGTCTGCAATTCCCATACCAATCGATTGCGCCGACACTCACACCAGTGCCCATTTGAACTCGTAATCACGTAACTCAGTTCTCCTACCAACGTTACGGAATCAATCCGTCCCGCAATCCGCTTCCCCATCACCGGGCAAACATCGGCGATTTGGACGATTCGGCGCCGAACGTTGAGTTTTCGGCGCCGAAACGACAGGATGGAGCGAGTCGTTTGCCAGAGGGGTCTAAGGAGAGTCGAGGTGGCGCGGTTGTGGGGTCTTCAATCTCGCCAGGTCCTGGCGACGATGGGCACGCTGGCGTTGCTGTATTGCATCGTGGTGCTGACCCATGTGGCGACCAGTCCGGACATCCGGATCCGCTGCTTGCTGTTTGACTCGGTTCTTCCGCACGACCTCCCCACCGACGTCACGGGCGTGGTGATGCGGAAGGTCATGCTGCGGGATGCGGTTCCGGCCAATTGCGCGGTTCCGTCAGAGGGCGACGTGCTGACACGTGTGGCCGGCGGTCGGGTGCTCTCCTTTTTCGATTTTTCTCGTCAGGTCACCGGTCTGCGACGTACTCAGTTGAAAGACAACGGCATCCTGGCTCAGGGTGCCGACATCTCCGAACTCATGGACACGGTTCCGGCGTTGCTCGAGGACTCATCGGGGCAGCGATGGGTACGTCTGGAGTTCTACACGAAGCCCCGCGGAGGTGATCGGGGCAGTCCCACGAGTTGGGTCGGTCGTGAGACTTATGTGCTGGTTCAGGACGTACCGACTGCCGACATCGTGCTGAGCCTGGTTTGGTTCATGCTGCAGTTGGCGATCTTTGCCGTGGGGGGCCTGGCGGTATGGCGTCGTCCCGACGATGGTCCGGCCGTGCTGTTCTTCGCGATGTGTGTGGTCACGGTAGTGGCTTTTGTTGGAGGTTTTCACTGGTGGCTGGTGGCGGGCAGTCCCTGGCTGAATCTTCCCTTCATCACCTGTGGCGTTCTGCTGCCGGTCGTTTCGCTGCATTTCTTCCTGGCCTACCCCCGCCCGAGATTTCCGCTGTCGACTCATCGGGCTTTGACACTGCGGACCGGCTACACGATTTCTCTGGTCGCGGGCCTGGCGATGATGTTGGTGCTGGAGACGGCCCGGTTGAGCAGTCAATCGGGTGCCGAAGCATCACAGAAGCTGGCCTCGATGAGGTGGTGGCTGGGGGTGATGCGGGTCCTGATCGACCTGTTCCTGGCCTTTGCGGGAATCTGTTTTGGGGCGTTGTTGGTGGCGTTGTTCCAGAGTCGCCGCACGACCAGGCATCCGATCGAGAAGAACCAGCTCGACTGGTTGTTCTGGGCGGGCCTGCTGGCTGCAGTTCCTGTCGCGTACACCTTGGCGCTGGCACTTTCGACCGACAACGACCATCGCGTCGAGTTCGCCCTGGGCTGGACCACCCGCTTTTCGATGTTCCTGGCCAGCCTGGCCTTCTTGTGTGCCTACGCCGTGGGAATCATCCGTTACAAGTTGATGTTGATCGACGAGCTGGTCAGCCGGGGAGTGATGTTCTACCTGGCGCGAGTCCTGCTGGCGCTGGGATTCGGGGTGGCTGTCTCAACCGTGCTGCTGATCCTCGACGGGCTGGCCCACCAGCAGGACGTGCGGCCCGGCGCCCAGAGACTGCTCGCGCTGGGGACGATCCTGGTGGTCATCGCGCTGATCCTGCAGTGGCTGCGCGGCCGCATCCAGCAGGCAATCGATCGGAAGTTCTTCCGCGAGAAGTACCGGCTGCACACGGCGATGGAACGGATCAACCAGGCGGTGGTCCGTGTGGGTGACCCGCAGTCCCTGGCCGACCGGATGCTGGGGTCGTGTCACGACGTCTTCCAGGTTCGCTCCGCCGCCATCTACTTGTTGGTCGAGAAGTCTCCCAACAGGTTTCGCCTGGCCGCGGTCCGTGGCACACCCGACAGCGAGTTGCCTCTGGAAGTGGTACTCGAATCGGAATCGATCGACCAACTGCAGACCCACAACCACATCCTCGGCCCCCGCCAGGGAGGATCCCAGGCCGAGTCGGGTTCGGCCTGGCCCCTGATGCAGGATCTCTCCGCCGAACTCCTCTATGGCCTCGAGCTCGACAACCGCATCGGCGTGCTGGTCGCCCTGGGCAGCAAGCCCGACGAGACGATCTACTCGGCCGAGGACCTCACGTTCCTGGGTGCCCTGGGCCAGATCACCAGCGTGGCGTTGCACAGTGCGCGAGTGCACCGCGACGTCACCCGACTCAATGACGAACTGCAGGACAAGGTCGAAACGATTGCCGAGCAGGAACGTCGCATCGCAGTGATGCAGGCGCGGCTGTCCGAAGCGGGTGAGGCCACTTCGGCCCCCGCACAGCCTGCTGAGGTCCCCACCTTTCAGCGGGACCCGATCATCGGCAGCTCTCCAGCACTCCGACGTGTCCTGGACACCGTCGAGAAGGTCGCCAGCAGCGAGGCGAGCGTGCTGATTCACGGACCCAGCGGGACCGGAAAGGAACTGCTGGCCCAGGCACTGCACGACAACAGCCCGCGACGCGACGGACCGCTGATCACTGTGCACTCCGCAGCGCTGAGCCCCAGCCTGCTCGAGAGCGAACTCTTCGGACACGTCAAGGGAGCGTTCACCGGTGCACATAGGGATCGGATCGGCCGATTCGAAATGGCCCACTCGGGAACCCTGTTCCTCGACGAAATCGGAGACATCTCACTGGAGACCCAGATCAAGCTGCTGAGGGTGCTGCAGACGCGGAGCTTCGAACCGGTCGGAGGCACACGTACGATCGACGTCGACGTGAGACTGATCACCGCCACCCACCAGGATCTCAAGGCCCTGATCAAATCGGGCCGCTTCCGCGAAGATCTCTACTATCGGCTGAATGTGATCTCAATCGAACTGCCGGGACTCGCCGAGCGTCGCGAGGACATCGTCGAGTTGGCCATACACTTCCTGAAACGCAGCAGCAACCGGCTCGGCAGAACGTTGACCGATATCGAAGAACCCGCCGTCGCCGCCCTGATGAACTACGACTGGCCGGGGAACATCCGCGAGCTGGAGAACGCGATCGAGAGGGCGACGGTGCTGGCCGACGGGGAGGTGATCCGGGTCGAGGACTTTCCCGAGGAGGTTCGCATGGCGGCCAACGGGCCCGTCGGCATCACCGGGTCTGAGGCGACCACGGCGGAGGTCTCCGGAGCAGAGAGCCCCTCGGTGGCACCCGAGGACGAACGCGACCGGTTGCTCGGGGCATTGAGAGGATCCGGAGGCAACAAGGCTCGAGCAGCACGCTCGCTGGGACTCCCCCGCAGCACCTTCTTCAGCCAACTCAAGAAACATGGGCTCGACTGAACGGGGTTGACTGAACGGGCTCGAGGAGATTGAGCTCGACTCGAAAGAGCCCGCTCTGCCAGCCGGGGCGATTCAGAACGCCGGCGCACCGCCGGATCCGCCGCCGGAGCCCTGCTTGATCGTTGTGCCGTCGCCCGAGGAGGTGGTGGCACCACCGCCGGGGATCAGTCCGCTGGAGAGCTGCTGCCGTCGGCTGGCGTAACGGATGATGAACGATGGCCAGGTGGTGTTGTTGCGTGGCCCGATCCCCTCGCCCGTGGCCGGCCGGATGGTACGCGGACCGTCGAAGACCTTCAGGTCCGACCGCTTCAGGGACTCCTCGGAGACCCACTGAGTGAATCCCAGCCACTGCCGGTCAGGCGCCACCGCGCCCAGCAGGTTGCGTCGCTCGGGAGAGAACCCCCAGAAGTCTCGAGGGAACGGGCCGGTGTGCAGCGCGGTCAGCAAAAACGCCATCGTGACGTAACCGGCCAACAACCCCCCGCCCCAGCGACCGAGTTCATACGCCAGGCGGTCGGAAGTGATGTAGCGGGGAGAAATGCGGTCGGTGGCGATCCGTAGCACTGTCACCGACACGGCAAACAGCCCCAGCAGGGCAAAGATGTCGCAATGACTCCGCCACCACACGCTGGTGCCTGATCCTTCGAGTAGCCCCGCCACCGGTTCGAAAAAGTTCATCGCCGTCAGCCCGCTGATCACCACGATCAGGCTCGTCAACGCCGCACCCCAAATTCCCTCACTGGCCACGCTCCACGTGACCATGCCCAGCACAATCAGCAGGATGACGTCGATTCCACCCATCGGCTCTACCTTGTTTCACCTGTTCGAGCTTGCCCCTCGCGGAGCGGCAGTTGGTTACTTGACCACCCTGAGCAGTTCGTCGACCGAGGTGATTCCCCGTACCACCAGCCGTAATCCCTCTTCCTTCATATACAGCATCCCGTTCTTGCGGGCTTCGGCCCGGATCGCCGTCATCGCCGTCTGGTCACGGATCATCTCCCGCATCCGTTCATTGACCGGCAGCAACTCGAAGACTCCGACCCGACCCCGGTACCCCAGCCCACCACACGCCGCACACTCGGTCTCGGGGTTCTTCGGCGGCCGGTAGAACTTGCTGATCCGCTCGGCCGGCAGGTTCGCCTTCCTCAGGAACTCGGGCTTGGGCTTGTACGGCTCCTTGCACTTGGAGCAGAGGCGGCGGACGAGCCGTTGGGCGAGGATCCCCGAGAGCGAGCTGGCCAGCATGAAGGGTTCGACCTCGAGATCGATGATGCGGTACAAGGCCGTGATCGTGTCGTTGGCGTGAACCGTCGAAAACACCATGTGACCGGTGTTCGCCGCCTGGCAGGCGATGTTGGCCGTCTCGGCATCGCGGATCTCACCGATCATTACCACGTCGGGATCCTGCCGCAGCACGCTGCGGAGGCTGGTGGCGAACGAGTTTCCTGCCCGCGAATTGATCTCGATCTGGTTCACGTTGTCCATGCGGTACTCGACCGGATCCTCGATCGTAATCACGTTCCGCTGCAACGTGTCGATCTCGTTGATCGCCGCGTACAGAGTCGTCGACTTGCCGGCTCCGGTCGGACCGCAGACCAACAGCAGCCCGTGAGGCTGGTGGATCACGGCGTCCAGTTCGTCGGTCATCTGTTTGCGGAGCCCGAGATCTTCGAGGGTGCTGACCGAGTTGGCCTGGTCGAGGATCCTCAGGCTCAGCTTCTCGCCGTGGTTGGTCCCCTGGGTGGCGACCCGAAAATCGATCCGGCGACCCTCGGTCAAGGCCTGGAAGCTACCGTCCAGCGACCGCCGCTTCTCGGTGATGTCCATCGCACCGAGGACCTTGCAGACGTTGACCACGGCGCTTCCCACCGGGATGTCGAAGGGTTCCATGCTGTAGAGCACCCCGTCGATCCGCATCCGAACCGCGATCTCGTTGGGCTTGGGTTCGAGATGGATGTCGGTCGCGCGCCTGACGATGGCGTCATAGACCAGTTCCTTGGTCGCCATGTAGCCTCGAGACGTCTCGACCTGACGGCTGCGGCCGTCGTCTCCACCCCGCCCGTCCGACTTGCCCATGAACTGGATGTCCGGACCGACCACCGCGTCCTCGGTCCTGCCACCGCCGACCGCGAAGCCCATCCGCCTGAGGATCCGGCGGAAATGGGCCGGGGTCATCACCTTGGCCGAATCGGGTACCTTGGCGTTGCGCTCGATGATGTACAGCCACACCGGCACCGCGTAGGCCAACAGCAGCACCGGATAACCCAGCAGCTTCGGCACGCACAGTGCCGAGAGGAACCCGACCCAGCCGCTGGGAATCACCACCGCCGTCCAGAACTCGTTGCGGACCTGCAGAGCCTGGCTGTCGTCGTCGACCCAGTAGCAGGTCCAGGTCCACAGGAAGAACAGAGCCAGCAGCGGCACGTAGAGGAAGACGTTGAAGTAGTAGCCGCCCCCCTGGCGGATGGCCGAGCGAGGATGCGGCAGGTGATTCCCTCGGGTGAAGACCGAGGGAAACTCCGGAAAACTCTGCCCACCCATCGGACTCGCCACCGCCACAGCCCCGGGATCACCCTCGGCAGCCTTCTGCGTGTCCGCCGCAGCGGGAGCCGGCGATTGGGCCAGGACCGCCGAAGACGACAATGCCAGGATGGCACACGCCAGCCTCAGCAACCATCCGACTCGAGGACCACTCACGCCACTCACGCCACTCACGCCACTCACGCCACTCACGCCACTCACGAATGAATCTCCCGGACCCCCACCCTTCAGGTGACCGACTCGGAACGGTCTTGCTCGCTCGTTACAGGATCGCCGCCGCCTTCACGTCGATGCCCTTGAGCATCATCTTCAGTTCCTCGACAGAACCAGACACCTCGAAGGCCGTGGCCCGGCTGATGAACTCTTCTTCGATGAACTTGTACAGGCTGTCGTTGAACAGCTGCATCCCGTCTTCCCTGCCGATCCGGATCGCGTCGACCAGCTTGGAGTCCTCTTCCTCGAGAATCAACTTTCGCACCACGGGTGTGAACTTCATGATCTCAACGATCGGCACCCGCTTGGGATCCTCGCGGACCGTCGGGACCAGTTTCTGAGCAATGATCCCGCGCATGTTGAACGCCATGCTGCTCCGCAAGGCCCTGTGCATGTCCTGGGGAAAGAGGTCCAGGATCCGGCCGATGCAACTGGGAGCCGTCGAGGCGTGGATCGTGCCGAAGACCAGGTGACCGGTCTCGGCCGCGTGCATCGCCGTCTCGAACGTCTCCGCGTCTCGCATCTCGCCGACCAGCATCACGTCGGGATCCTGCCGCACCGCGTGCT
>Ga0310122_10002367_pt1 | contig 11993 bp, 8 predicted proteins | sample CB6_Bottom_1051__FD_203503 | JGI IMG/M metagenome (GOLD analysis project Ga0310122, IMG submission 203503) | Marine microbial communities from Western Arctic Ocean, Canada - CB6_Bottom_1051 | ecosystem: Environmental > Aquatic > Marine > Oceanic | place: Canada: Western Arctic Ocean | collected...
CGCTGGGGAACAGCGACGAGTTTTTATCGGCTGACGCGTGATGAGTAAACCCGAGTCGCCCGGTCAACTCTCGGACTTCGACTACCAGTTGCCCGATGAACTGATTGCCCGGAAACCGCTGCCGCGGCGGGAGGACTCGCGACTGCTGGTCGTGGATCGACGGCGCTCTCGAATCGATTCGCGGAGCATCGAAGACCTCCCCTCGCTGCTCGATCCCGGCGACTGCCTGGTCGTCAATGACACCCGCGTGCTGCCGGCTCGACTGCTCGGACATCGCGTCGCGACCGGAGGAGCCTGGGAGGGTCTCTACCTCGACAGTCACTCGTCCGGGGCCTGGCGGATCATCGGGCAGACCCGGGGACAGCTGCAACCGGGCGAGAGAATCGCGCTGAGGGCGGTGCATGAGTCCAACACATCCTCCGTCGCCCAGGAACTGCTGCTGCTCGAACAGGGCTCCGGCGGAGTCTGGCTCGCGGAATTGGATCCGGCCGGAGACACCCTTGAGGTGCTTCAGCAATTCGGCACCGTGCCCCTGCCACCCTACATCCAACGGCAAGTCGCCACCGAAGAAGACCGACAGAGATACCAGACCGTGTTTGCCCGACACCCCGGTGCCGTCGCCGCACCCACCGCCGGTCTGCACCTCTCCACCGACCTCCTCGACGCCTGCGACCGCTTCGGACTCGGACTCCAGCACATCACACTCCACGTCGGCCTCGGTACGTTTCGGCCCATCGCCGCCGGACAACTCGATGAGCACCTCATGCACTCCGAATGGTGCCAGGTCACAAAAGAAACCTCGAAGGCTCTCGAAAACGTCCGTCGCTCGGGACATCGTGTCGTGGCTGTCGGGACAACCGTCGTTCGAACTCTCGAAACTGCCGCCGCAAATGGCTCGATCGAAGCCTTCGAGGGACACACCGATCTGTTCATCCGACCCGGACACACCTTCGGCTCGTTCGACGCACTGCTGACCAACTTTCACCTCCCGCGCTCAACCCTGTTTGTACTGGTTTGTGCTGTCTGTGGAATCGATCTGGCCAAGAGCGCCTACGCCGAGGCCATCGCAAAACGGTATCGCTTTTACAGTTACGGTGACGCGATGCTGATCCTGTAGCACAGGATGCGCCGCCTGGTCCAGTTCTGTCGTCTGCAGAATCCCTCTGGAAAATCTTCGGCCCAAAGGTCCGGAATTGCCTTTGACGCAAGGTCGGCACCACAGATAAGATGGGGGACCTACAGGGAGTTGGATGCCAGGGAGCAGGCGTTCCGCGTCTCGTCGAAAACAGCAGGCAAGTGACATGAAACTTCTCCGCTTCGCAATCGTGGCTGGCTTGGTATTCGGCCTGGAACTGGCCGAGCCTCAACCGGTTACCGGCCAGATTCGACTGCAATCGCGTTTCTCGCAGGATCCGCTGTTGCTGGTGCCGGGCAAGTACCGCAACGCGATCCTGTTTGACAACTATCTGGCCCCGCAGGGCAATTTCGCGGCGCTTCCCGAGCGGGCCAACGACGTGCTGATTGCGCACCGGATCGCCCAGCAGCAGGTCAATCTCGCGATTGATTATCTGAAGTCCAATCGCCTGCAGATCCTGGCGGGCAGCGACCCGTTCTGGAACGAGGTCTACGGCAAGATCACGAAGATGACCGAAGTCGCCATCCTCTCGACCAATCCGATTTCCGGTTGGGGCGAAATCGACGAGGACGACTGGATCATCGAACAGGTGGATTCCGGTGACAGCCCTCCGTCTCCGCCGTCTCCACCCCACGTGGCTTTCCGCTCGCACCTCAAGAAGGGTGACTGGCTCTTCATCGCCGAGCAACTCCCCGACGGCACACTCGACGAAGGCTACGTCCGCCGCGTCTACGACATCACCTGGGACGACGACTACGACGACCAGGAGATCGAGTTGGATCCCAACGACGATCCGGTCCCGATCGATATGGAGGACGCGCTGATCTACCGCGTGCTGCGTTTCGAGACCCAGGCCGACCCGACTCTTTACGAGAACGTGCTGGCGACGTTCGAGGCGATCCAGATGGCTCTCGGCGGCCGCGACCCCAACGCCCCGACCGACATTGGCCAGGACATCCTCTACAACGGTCGTTTCACCGACTTCAATCAGATCTACGCGGCCGGCGACGGCCTGATCCCCTCTTTCGACCCGCTGAACGACTTCCCGCGGATCCCCGAGGGCCTGCAGGCCGACCGCCGCTTCCGCGAAGCAGGCCTCTCGAATTCTGATTCTCACTATCACCTCGACCGGCTCTACGACATCGCCAACCGCAATCTCGTCGACCGCAACGGCGACGATGTCTTCTTCGGTGGCGACCTGACCAAGCCGATCCCGCTGATGTGGACCCAGGACAACGAGCTGCCTCTCGAATTCGACACCCGCAACCCGGTTGCCGGAGCCACAGATCGAGACAGCGCCTTTTTTGACAACCGTCAAACCGTGTTCGGCGGTCTCGACGACCACTGGAATCAGTACGTCGGCGAGGCCTTTTTGAGGCTCGACAAGGACGGGGTCCCGCAGATCGAACACGACGCCGACTTCTACGACAGCAGCATCGCCGGCGACTCGCTCGCCGACCGCACCCGTCGCAGGCGGACCCCCGCCGGCGGCACCATCCTCACAGACGCCCAGGGCAACCCGATCCTCGAGATCGAGAAGGTCCATGAGAGTGCCAAGCCGGTGACCGGCAGCAAGAGCAACAACGGGTTCCGCCAGTGGCAGAACATCCTCAGCTCCTTCGCCGAGTACCAGTCCTCGAGCTTCCTCGATGCCAACGGCGACTGGAACCCCGTCGGCGTGGTCGGGTTCTCCGACATGCTCGGCAGCGGAGCCACCCAGGGACAGCGGGCTCGCGACGCCGGCAACTTTGCCCGCTTCGCCAACCTGATACGAGTCAACCCGGGCGGTTCCGGCACCAACATCGAGCCGTTCGGGAAACGCGGGCAGGCCAACTTCAACCCGGTCGTGCCCCGGCAGTAACCACTCTGCCCCGCAACCCCAAAAACCAGGCCCTCGTGCCAGGTCGACCTCACGTCGGCCTGGCACGCTGCATTTCCGGCCCGGACGGCAGCCCCAAGCGTCCCGTCACTTCCCAGTTCGACCCGGCAACTTCACCGGAACCCGACCGTCGAGGTACCGCCAGTTCTTCAGGAAACTCAACAGGTCCGACATCCCGGCGAGCGTGACGTTCTTTTCCAGGCCCTCGGGCATCAGCGAAATGCCGTTGGACTTCAAGACCTCGATGTCCCCACGCAACACCCGCACACTCTTGCCCTCCGGTTGCCGCAACAACACCGCACTGGGAGTCTCCGACGCCACCAGCCCGGTGTGAACCTTCCCCGAATTGGTGACCAGGCTATACGAAAAATAATTGCTGTCGACAGCCCGGTTCGGATCGAGAATCGAAAGCATCAGTTGTTGCCGCGTCCATCGCCGCGTATCGGAGATGTCCGGTGCTACGTCGACTCCGAGACCGTCGACTCGATGACACGCGGTGCAGTTCTTGCGAAAGACCTCCCGCCCACGCCGCGGATCGCCCGTCGCAGCCAGGGCCACCTGGTACTGCTTGAGCACCTTGCGTCGCGCCTCGGGAACCAGTGCCGCCAACACCACCTCGGCACGCCGACGCACGCCCGCGTCGGCGTGACGCAGCAGCTTCTCAACTCGACCGGGATCCAGGTCGGCTCGAGCAACCGCTCCGCGGCCAATCGCTTCGATCAACAGTACCGCCCGTGGTGGCCTGGCGATCAGGACATCCAGAGCGGCCCGCCGGCCCGTGGCGGTCAGGCCCGCATACCTCGCCAGCACGCTGGGGCCAATCTCCTGACTCTCGAAAGCCGACAACGATCGCAACGCATCCAGATCGCCTCGAGTCAAACCGCTCAAGAGCGCCGGCACCACCACCGCCTGGGGCCCGGATCGCAGCAGGCGGGTCGCCACCCCAGCCTGCGAGGCCAGCGGCGGCTCCTGGGCCCACTTCACCAGCCTCCGCCACACCGCCGCCAGACGATCTGCCTCGAACCCACCCGGCGGGTTGCCCAGAGATCGACCGCCACGCCGCAGGCCGGTGTCCAGGCCGGCCAAACCCGCCAGCTGGACTCCAGACCACTCACGACCCGCCGCGATCGGTCGACCCGGATCAAGCAACTCCAGCGCAAGGCTGACATCACGAGGATCTGTACCGCTGCCGATCAACTCGGAAATCATCCCCACCACCTCACGCACTTCCTCGAACCGAACCGATCGCCGACCCGACCAGCCCTCCAATACCGCATCAAGCAGGCCCAGAGGGTGACGACCACAGCCGGCAACCAGAGCACGCCGCGTCCAGCGGTCGCAGGGACGCGCCAGGCAGACGGCCACCGCCCGCCTGGCCAAGGCACCCGAAGTGGCCGACTTCGACCAGCCCGGATGCCGCGACTGGCTCAGTAGCCACTGGTACCGCAACGCCTGGGCCTCGAGCCGTTTCAAGCCCACCCGAGACAACATCTGCGGATGGGTCCCCAGGTGCGGCTCTGCCAGCCGCAAGGCATGAATCACCACGCGATCATCCCCAGCCGAAAGCGCCTCCGCGATCACACCAGCAGACAACCTGTCCAGACCCCTCAGTGCCCACAGGGCATGGATCCGGCCGATCACCGCCTGCTCGTCGACCGCCAACCGCTTGAGTGGCTCAACCGACGCCTGGTCCTGCCGTTGGTAAATCAACCGGGCAGCCGTGTCACGCCTCCAGCCGTTGCTGGAACTGAGCTGCCCGACGAGCTGTGCGGAACTCAGCAGGCCCAACCCCGGCGCCACGTCGTTTCGGTCGCCGGTGGTGTGGTCAACCGGCACGATCCGGTAGATCCGACCCCGGTCGTTTCCGGCGTAATTGTCCGGCCGCTCTTTCAACTCCTGCGGCACCCATTGAGGATGTTCGACCACCGCGCGGTACATGTCGACGACATAAAGTGCACCGTCGGGGCCCACTTCCATGTTGACCGGTCGGAACCACTCGTCCCGTGAGGCCAGGAATTCGACCCGCGGACGACCGGGTTTTCCCTGCAGGGTCGCACCCAAAGGACTCAAGACCTCGCGGTGCACCAGGTTACCCGTCGGGTCACACGTGAAGACGTTGCCCGCAAAGTCCTTGCCCAGCAGGCCGCCGCGGTAGACGGTCACGCCGCAGGCGGCGGTGAACTGGCCCTCGTGCAGGTTCGAGGTGACCCAGATCCTGGAGATCGGGTGAATCCGCGAGGCGGCTCCGGGTGTGACCACGTCGTGCATCACCTCCGAGATCGCCAGGTGCGGGTTGGCCGCCAGGTACTCGCCGGGCAAGACGACATGGCGACACGGATTACGGTTGCTGCAGACAAAGCGGCGGCCCATGTCATCGAACGTCAGGCCGAACTGCCCGTTGCCGTTGACCGCCTGGCAGACACCGCTGCGCGGGTCAAAGCGAAAGTCCCGGCCACTGATCGCCACCGGCTTTGACTTCCCCGCCCACGCCGCACGCTTGGAGGCCACCACGCCTCCCCTGAGTCCGTTGGCGACGTAGATGCGGTTGTCGATCGCAAACGTCGGATGATTCGCGCGCAACTGCGGGTTCTCCTGCTTGAAACCCGCATACCAGGTCTCTCGCCGGTCGGCGACTCCGTCGCCATTGGTGTCGACCAGGTACAGCAATTCGCCTGCGGCGGTAACCAGCACGCCCCGATCCCAGGGCTGAATGCCGGTGGCGAACAGCAGCCCGTCGGCAAACACTCGCGATGTCTCGTAACGTCCGTCCCCGTCGGTGTCCTCGAGCCAGCGGACCCGGGACAGCGGACGGCCACCCTTAGCCGGGCCGTTCGGATAGTCTCCCATCTCGACGACCCACATCCGACCGTTTTCATCGAACCGCATGGCCACCGGGTCGATCACCTGGGGCTCAGCCGCGGCCACCTCGATGCGGAAATCCGGGTGCAATTGGAATTCCGCCAGAGCCGCCACACTCCCCAACGGACTCGCGGGACTCTTGCCCGGCGGTTCAGCTGTCAGCCCCGGCCGCCCGAGCAGGACCATCGCCGCCGCCGCCACCAGGCTGACCGCCACCCGCACACGCCGCTTCATGACTGCCCTGCCCCGTTCGACGATCGGCTCGACCGCAGGGCAGCATACCAGAAACCGCCGCTCAATCGCGGATGTGGAACAGCCGCCTGAGTGCCTCGAGCAGGCCGTGAGGCGTCCCGTCGCGGGCTTCGTCCTTGAGAGCCTCCAGCGGCGGGTGCAACAACTTGTTGACGATCCGCGAGAGGCTCTGTTCGATCTGGTTCATGTCGTCGTCGTGAAGGTGAGAGAGCTTGCTCCTGAGCCGCTCCAACTCTGCGCGGCTCACCTCCGACCACTGCTCGCGGAGCCGCTTGACGATCGGGCCCGTCGCGCGGTGGTACACATCCTGCATGAACCTCCCCGACTCCTCGTCGATGATCGCCAGCGCGGCCTCGATCTCGCCGGATCGTTGGCTGCGGTTGCGCTGACAGGTCTCCTGCAGGTCATCGACATCGTACAGAAAGACGTTCTCATCCACCCCGGCCACCGCCGGATCGACGTCACGCGGGGCTCCCAGGTCGAGTACGAACACGGGCCGGTCACCACGCCCGCTGCGGGCGCGGGTGAACATTTCGAGATCCACAATCGGTCGATTCGATCCGGTGGCCGCCACCACCACGTCGGCCCGGGCCAACAGCTCGCCGAGCTGGTCCATGCCGTAGCCGCGGCCACCCCACTGCTGTGCCAGGGCCTCGGCCCGGTCGAGACTGCGGTTGACCACCAGGACCTCCCCGACTCCGTCGGCCTTCAGATACTGCAATGTCTCCTCGGCCATCTCACCGGCACCGATCACCAGCACCGTCTTGTCGTCGAAACGGTCGAAGATGCCGCGGGCGAATTCCCCTACCGCCACGCTGGCGATCGACACCCGGCCCTCGGACAACCGGGTCTCGGAACGGACCCGCTTCGAAACACGGATCGCGCCCTGGAACAACGCGTTGGTCAGAGGACCACACGCCGCATTCTGCTCGGCCAGCCGGTAGGCCTGCTTGACCTGGCTCACAATCTGTGGCTCGCCCAGCACCATGCTGTCGACGCTCGAACAGACTCGGAACAGGTGGCCCACCGCGTCGGGGCCACTTTGCAGCAACAGATCACCGAGGAAGTCCTCCAGCGGCACACCGTGGAAACTCGACAGGAACCCGGCCAACTCCTCCTGGGTCGGCGCCGCCCCGTCGCTTTCCTGGGCCGTGTAGAGTTCGACCCGGTTGCAGGTCGAAAGCACCACAGCCTCGCTGCCGGGAAATACCTCCCTGAGCTGCGAATAGGCCGCGGCCAACTGCTCGTCGCCGGTGAACGCCAGCCGCTCTCGCACGTCCAGGCTCGAGGTCTGGTGGTTGCAGTAGATCACCTGCAGGTTCATCGGTGACCTCCCGTCGCAACCAGGCCACGCTCCAAGACCTGTGCCGCATGGGAGGCGTGACGCGACGACACCCGGCCGCTGCTCGTCAATACGCTCAGACCCACCACCGTCACCAGCAACAGGCCGCAGGCCAACAGCGTCCGCCAGGCCACCTGCTTGCCGGTGGCACGAGGCCTCAAGAGCATCCAGCCGAACAGACCGGCCAGGCCCAGCCACGAGAGGCCGTTGATGATCACCACCGGGTCACCCAGAGTCAGCTCGTCGGGAACCGCAGATCCAGAGAGCAACAGCACCAACCCGGTGCCCATCCCCACGGTCAGCAACGGAACCGAGATCACCACGCTCCACCAGTTCATTCTCGAGAGCCGCTCCAGACTCGGCAGCCGCAGACCCGGCGACGTGCTGCTCTTGTGACGCAGCCGACGGTGCTGCAACAGGTACATCAGGCTCAGCACGATCCCCGACAGGACCCCCGCTGAACCCAGCGCCAGCGAACTCACGTGCAGCATCGCCCAACCGTTCCTCGCCCGCACGTCCGGTTCCAGTAGCTGGTTGGGACGGTCCTCCAGCAGGTACGACGCGCCGACCAGGACCAGCACCAGCGGCAACACCAAGACGCCGATCGAGAGCCGTCGGTCGCAACAGACCAGGAACAGGTACAGCCCCGTAACCAGCCACGCCAGCACCAGTATCCAGTCCTGGCTCGAGCTGAGCAGCGGTGGCAACTCGGTTGAACGCCCCTTGTTCCACAGGAACAGGGTGTGCGCCAGGAACCCGGCCGTCAGAAACACGCTGCCGGCCAGAACACCCAGCCGCCCCGGCTTCTTCAGCCGCAGCAACTCCAGCGCAAAAGCCACCGTGTAACTGGCCAGAAAACAGAAGATCGCAACGTCGGCCATACCCGCCTCCAACGGCCCCGCATCCATCGTAGTGGCTGGAGAATCCACCGGCCAGAGACGGCCGCCCCAACTGAGGCAGACGACCACACCCGTAGCCCGCACGGTCCGGTTGTAGCGGTTCCTCTCAATTCTTTACCGCCTTCACGCCGATTCTGAGCTGTAGGGAGCGTTTCGGAGCCACAGGAGGCGGGGACATGAGACGGGCGAGATGGCTGATCCCTGTCGTCCTTTTGGGTCTCTCGGGACCGACACCTCCCTCGCAATACGACACCCCCCTGCCCACCACTGGGACCGCCGCACCCATCGGGGTCCGCGACGGAGTCGCCCACTTCCGGGTCCCACCGGCTTCCCAAGGCCGGCTCGTCGTCGTCGTCTCAGCACTCGGGAGCTCGCAGCACAGCTACCGCGTCTCGTTCCGCCTGATCGAACCGCCGCGGCACCTGGCCCGTGCCGTGTCACCGCCGCGGCTGGTGATACAACCCTACCGGCCGCCTGAACACGTTCCCGCACAGCTCGAGCCCCTTGTCATCCCCGTCGCGGCCTCCCGACCCATCCCCGGCCCTCCGCGTATTTTCGATGTGCCCCTGCTCAACGGCCGGCCTCTTAGCAGAGGCGGCAGCATGCGGGTTCGCGCCCGCCCGGCCGCCGCCGGAGCACGCTGCGTGGTCTATCTCGATCAGGCCGCTGGTAAAGATCCCGGGCATGTCGAGTTGGCCGAGGCGATCGTGGGACTGCTCGAATCCCACATCATCCCCGCCGGCGATCGACTGGTCGGGCCGGCCGCGGATGTCGACGGCGATCGTCGACTCGCCATCCTGCTCACGCCGCTGTTGCAACACCTGCAGAACGGCCGCACCAGCGTTGGCGGCTTCGTTCGAGCCGACGATTTTCGGCCACAGCTGCAGCCGCCCCAATCCAATCGCTCCGACATGATCTACCTCAACACCAGCCTCGCCCCCGGCCAGGGCCTCGCCGACGTCTTGTGGCACGAATACCGGCACGTGCTCGCCTTCAGCCACCGAGATGCACTCGGTCATGCGTCCGAAGAGGATTGGCTCAACGAGGCCATCGCCCACCTGGCCGAACCTGGCCCCACCAATATCAAGCACCGGATCCAGGCCTACCTCGCCGAACCGTCACGCTTCCCGCTGGTCGTGCCCGACTACTACCGGGCCGGTCTCTGGAGATGCGACGGGGTCAGAGGATCCACCTTCCTGTTCCTGGACTGGTGCCGACAGCAGCACGGCGAACAACTCGTCAGAGGGATGCTCACCTCCGACAGGACCGGGATCGACAACCTTGTCGCGGTCAGCGGGACCCCGTTCCCGCGGCTGTTCCGAGGCTGGAGCCTGGCGATGAGCTGCGGAAACCGACCGCTGGGGGAATCGGGTCCCGCCCCCGCCATCCTACGATGGAACGTCGGCGAGCCGCTGGAGATCCAGGTGGCCGGGACGGCCACCTGCTATGTCGCCCCGCAAGACCTGCCCGCGGGGGCGATGGTCCGCATCGAGGCCCCCGCCGGGGCCCGGCTGCAGATCACCGTAGCCCTCTGTGGCGCTACGGAGTCGTCTCCTCGCCCGAATACTTCAGACGCTCCTTGAACAGCTGCGTCAGGCGTCGGATCGGGTACATCTGCACGACCTTGCCCTTGTAGGTCACTCGACCCTGGCTGTCCTTGTCGATGTGCTCAGAGACCTCTGTCGCGGCCAGGCCGGCATACAGCGCGGCAAACGTCTCGGGGTCAACGCCTCGACCCTTCTCGAGATCGCCCTTCACGTCCAGGCCACCGACGCTGACGGCAAACAGGTTCAGGCCCCGCGTGGCCGGCTCGTATCGACCCTCACGCTTCAACGACGCCGCCGCCGTCTTGATCGTGTCGAAACTGCTGGTGATCTTTTCGACAGCGTCCTCGGAAGGTCCCTGAGGAACCGCAGCGCCCTGGGCCGAAAGTCCCGAGGGACTCAGCAACTCGACACTGCCGGCGAAGTACCCGATGGCCAACAGCGTCAGCACCACGAGGCTCGTTCCCAATCTCTGCATCTGTCTCTCTCCCAGTCGGTTTCCGGACCGCCTCAATCCTCAGCGGACTCTCCAATCGTCTCACCCGCCCCGTAACACTGCAAGAGCGGTTCGCGACTCAAGCGGCTTCCTGGTCTCTGGTGTTCGGCTCGACCGGCCGGGACACTTGGCCCCGCACACGACCCGTCACACCCACCTGCCCGCGGCCCGATTCGCTACGACCGAACACGGTCCCAGAAATCAGCATCAGACCCAGGGACCCGACCATCGTAGCCAGGCAGCCGATCATCGCGATCTCGTTGTCGCTGGCACCATTCAAATAGTCCATCACGGCCTCGTCTCCATCCGGGTCCCGGGTCGATCTTGAGTCTCTTTATTGAGAAGCTCGAGACGCTCGACATGATCGAGATGCCTCGACGAGCCGCACAAACGGCTCCATCTGTTCGGACTTCGGACAGATGGCTCGCGACTCTTCAACGCCCCTTCCCGGAACCGGCTTCTAGCGAATGAACCGGTTGTGAGGTGGGGGTCAAACACTGCGACCGATCCACCTTGACCCCTCCGGGCACCTTGCCGTATAGCCCTCGGCTCAAGGACGCTCCGCTGACACATCGGACCCCCCAACCCCACCGCAGCCCCACCACCGTGCCCCTGCTCCATCGCCACATCCTCGGCCAGCTGATTCACGTCTTCCTGGGCGTGCTGGCGGTGCTGACCGTTGTGATGATCGTTGGCGGAGCCTTCCAGCAGGTCAGTCGCCACGGCCTGGGAGTGTTCCAGACACTGCAGATCCTGCCCTACATCATCCCCAGCCTGTTGCCGTTCTCGATCCCGGTCGCGGTGCTGCTGACCGTCTGCATCGTCTATGGCCGGATGGCTGCCGACCAGGAAGTCACCGCGGCCAAGGCGGCTGGGATCCCCGTGCTGTCACTGCTGTGGCCAGCCCTGTTCCTGGGCGGACTGCTTAGCGCCGGCTCGCTGATGCTGACCGACCAGGCCATCCCGTGGTCGGTCGGGAATATACGCCGCGTCGTGGCACTGGCGACCGAGGACATCGTCCTCGACATGCTGAAAACTCACAACGAACTCGCCCTGCCTCAGGCCGGAATGTCGATCTCGGTTCGAGGTGTCTCGGGACACACCCTGCAACGCCCGATCGTCCGCTTCACCTCCGCCGGCGGCACCCCCGTGACCGCTCAGGCTCGAGAAGCCCGGCTCGAGGTCGATGCCTCCCAGGGACGGATCCTCCTGAAACTTATCGACTGCCACCTCGATATCCCCGGCCGCGGCTCGATCTGGCTGGCCGAGGAGACTCGGGCACTTCCGCTTCCCGGCGGACTCAACCGGGCCAAGCCGCGGCATTTGAGTATCGAGACACTCAAGCAGAAACTCCAGGATGAGGAACTCAAACAACAGGATCTCGAGGACCAGCGAGCCATCCAGGCCTGCTTCCACATGACCACCGGAAACTTCGCAGGCTGGAAGTCCGACGACGCCATCAGCAAACGCTCACGCCTCTCGCTGGCAACTCACGCCAAGCTGCGGACCGAAATGCACAGCCGGATCGCCTTCTCCAGCAGCTGCTTCTTCTTCGTGCTCGTCGGGGCCCCGCTGGCCATCTCGCAG
>Ga0310122_10002368_pt1 | contig 11988 bp, 8 predicted proteins | sample CB6_Bottom_1051__FD_203503 | JGI IMG/M metagenome (GOLD analysis project Ga0310122, IMG submission 203503) | Marine microbial communities from Western Arctic Ocean, Canada - CB6_Bottom_1051 | ecosystem: Environmental > Aquatic > Marine > Oceanic | place: Canada: Western Arctic Ocean | collected...
CCACCGATCAGCGTGTCGTAGTTGCCGCCCTGGCCTCGCAGCACGTCATAGGTGAACAAACCGGTTCCCGGGTCGACGACCGAGTCACCCCCGGTGATCCGGTCGCGTCCCGAGCCACCGAACAGCCGGTCGTACCAGCCGCCGCCGGTCAGCGTGTCGTGTCCGCCGGAGCCGTTCAAAAATGCACGGCCGGTGAAGGCCGACGTGTTGATCGTGTTGTCACTGGCACCGCCGAAGAGCTGGACCAACTGGATGTTGATCAGCGTGTCGTTGCCCAGGCCGGTCAGGGAACCGTCGGTGGCGGTGAAGTCGACATCCGCCTGTTCGGAGATCCGGTCGTAGCCCTCGCCGCCATCCAGCGTGTCGTCTCCCGGACCACCGCTGAGCGTGTCGTAGCTGCTGCCCTGGCCCTGCAGGCGGTCGTTGCCGGGGCCGCCGGTCAGTGCGTCCGCGCCGGCACCACCGTTGAGCGTGTCGTTGCTTGAACCACCCCTCAGCGTGTCGTTGCCGCCGGAGCCATTGAGCTTGACCGGGACATGCGAACCCGAGGCATCCAGCGTGTCCGAGTCGTTCTGGCCATTCAGCAGCAACGATGTGGTGTCCACCGCGCTGTCCAACCCGAAAATCGTCACGGTGTCCGAACCGTTGCCCGTGGAGATGACCAACTGGCTGGTCGGACCGGCGAAGTCGATCGTGCCCGAATACACCGACAGCGAGATACGGCTGATGCCGTCGGCCGACGTGCCATCGTCATCCACGGTGATCACATCGTCGCCATCACCGAGCGTGAAACTGCGGGTGGTTGTGGCAAGGGTGTCGCGGAGTTCCGAGACGCCCGAGTGATCAATCGGCCGACCGTCAACCGTGACGGTGCCGCTGGTGCTGCTGTCAAACGTGTGAGCGACGCTGCCGATGCCGCTGCCGATCAGTTCCAGCCGATCGGTCCCGCCACCGCTGGTCGCATCGAAGGACAGGCCACCTGTCGGCAACGGGTTCCCGGCGGAAAAGTCGACCAGCACCGTGTCATCGTTGGCGGTGCCGTGCAGGATCAGTTGAGACAGTTGACCGATCGTGCCACGGGACAGTTCCGCGCCACCCTGCTGGCGGACGATCACCTCGGTCCCCTCGGCGAGGACCTCGAACGTCGATCCGGCCGAGGCGGCATCGGACAAGTCGATGATGAGCACGTCGTAGCCGTCGCCGCCAAAGACCTGGTCCGAGCCCGAGTTGCCGTTGAGCGTGTCGTTGCCGGAACCCGAATACAGCGTGTCGTTGCCGCCTCCCCCGGAGAGGATGTCTTCGTTCTCTTCACCGTAAAGAACGTCGTCGCCCTCCTGGCCGTAGAGTTCGTCGTTGTCGGCACCGCCACGGATCGTGTCGTTGCCCGAGCCACCCAGGAAGGTGTCGTCACCCCCCTCGGATTCCATGTAGTCGTTGCCGTCGCCGCCGGTCAGGAGGTCGTCGCCGGGCCCGCCCAGCACCGTGTCGTCGTCAGTCTGCCCGGCGACGGTATCGTCACCGCCGCCGCCGACCAGGCTGTCGTTGCCCGTGTCACCGGTGATGTTGTCGTTACCGAGTTCCCCGTGGATGGTGTCGTCACCGGCATTGCCGTCGAGGCTGTCGTTGCCGCTGCCTCCATCGATCGAGTCGTTCCCGTCGTGACCGGTAACCGTGTCGTGGCCGGATCCGGCGTCGACCGTGTCGTTGCCGTCCCCGGCCAGGATCCGGTCCTGGTCATCGCCGCCGACGAGCTGGTCGTCGCCATCCTGGCCCCGCAGCGTGTCGTCACCGGGACCGCCGTCGAGACTGTCGGCACCACTGCCGCCGATCAGTTGGTCGTTGCCGTCGCCGGCGGTGAGCACGTCGTTGCCCTCACCGCCGATCAGGACGATGTCCTGCCAGACAGCGGTGGTATCGATCGTGTCATGGCCACCGCGGCCGTCGACGGTCAACGTTGCTGTAAATGTCGCATCGGGCTCTGAGACGGTAATCACATCGTCGCCGCCACCGCCCATCAGGGCCAGGGTCTCGCTCGGGAAAGCAATCTCGAAATCGATGCTTCCCATCGACACGTTCAGCCTGCCGACTGTCGATGCCGTGTCGGCCGTCAGCGTGATCGCGTCGGTGACCGTCGCGTCCACGGCTATCCCACGCACAGACGCCGAAGAAGAATCGACAACCTGCTCGATGCCGGCAATCGATACGGTCCAGCCGTCGCGATGCCCGATGGCCGAATCCGCATCGGTCAGAGTCCAGTGGGCCGTGTCGTAGGTGTCGCTCAGGCTGTCCTGGAAATCGATCGTGTCGTCATCGTCGCCGGTCGCATCGACAAACGTCAGGCCATCGATCGGAAGGGAATCCGAGTTGGCCAGGTCGACGATCAGGTGATCATCGACATCGCTGCCCAGGATGGTGTTGCTGTCCCACAGGTCCATGTCGAGGACCAGGCTGTTGTCGCCGTCGATGTCGGCCACGGTCACTTGGTCGCCGGCCCACTTGACGACATGGGTCTTACCGTTTTCGGGAAGTTGCACCTGCACATCCAGCCGCGTGTCGACTCGCAGTACGGCGCTGCCATTGGCCAGCACCGTGAATGATGCTCCGGGCAACGATTCGGTCCCGGTCGGTGCCCATTCACCATCCAGAACGATGACGACTCGGTCACCGGCGTTCCCGATCACCGTCAACGTGTTGGATGTGTCGCTGATGTTGAGTACTTCCAGGAGATCCAGCGTCAGCGTGTTGTTGCCGCTGCCGGTGACGTCGATCGTCTCGATCCCCGTCAGGGCCGAGTCGGCGATGTCGGTCAGGTCGAGTGTCAGCCCGCTGCCGTCAAGTCTGAGCGTGTCGTCACCGGAGCCTCCGTCGATCCTCGCAAACGCCGTGTCACTGACGGTGATCGTGTCGTCCCCCTCGGCCGCGTAGATCACATCGGCCCCACCACCGCCGATGACGAGGTCATTGCCCCGGCCGGCCACCATCACGTTGGCCGTGCCGTCACCGGTCAACGTGTCAGCCGCCACCGTGCCCGCGTGTGTGGCCGCCCCGGTGAAATCGCCGCCAAAGACCACGTACGTCTCGCCGGCACTGCTGTCACCAGCCGGGTCGCCGGCACGGGCCCCCACCAGGATGTCGGCGTAGCCGTCGCCGTTGACGTCGCCGGCGGTGCTCACCGAAATGCCGGAGTGATCACCCGCATCGATGCCGTCCAGGCGGAAACCGTTACTGCCATCCAGCGTCGACAGGTCCAGGCTGGCCGCAAACCAGCTCCCGCTGCCAAAGACCACGTATGTCTCGCCGGCACTGCTGTCACCACCCGGGTCGCCACCAAAGGCCCCCACCAGGATGTCGGCGTAGCCGTCGCCGTTGACGTCGCCGGCGGTGCTCACCGAAATGCCGGAGTAATCAAAATCATCGATGCCATCCAGGCGGAAGCCGTTGCTGCCATCCAGCGTCGACAGGTCCAGGCTGGCCGCAAACCCGCTCCCGCTGCCAAAGACCACGTATGTCTCGCCGGCGCCTTCGTCGCCACCCGGGTCGGCCCAATAGGCCCCCACAATGATGTCGGCGTAGCCGTCGCCGTTGACGTCGCCGGCGGTGCTCACCGAATAGCCGGAGTTGTCATCCACATCGATGCCGTCCAGGCGGAAGCCGTTGCTGCCATCCAGCGTCGACAGGTCCAGGCTGGCCGCAAACCCGCTCCCGCTGCCAAAGACCACGTATGTCTCGCCGGCGAAATCGTCACCACCCGGGTCGGCCAGATAGGCCCCCACCAGGATGTCGTCGAAGCCGTCGCCGTTGACGTCGCCGGCGGTGCTCACCGATATGCCGGAGCGATCACCCGCATCGATGCCGTCCAGGCGGAAGCCGTTGCTGCCGTCGAGCGTCGAGAGGTCCAGGCTGGATGCAAACGGGCTCCCGCTGCCAAAGACCACGTACGTCTCGCCGGCACTGCCGTCGGCACCATAGGCCCCCACCAGGATGTCGGCGTAGCCGTCGCCGTTGACGTCGCCGGCGGTGCTCACCGATCTGCCGGAGGAATCACCCGCATCGATGCCGTCCAGGCGGAAGCCGTTGCTGCCGTCGAGGGTCGAGAGGTCCAGGCTGGCCGCAAACCCGCTGCCGCTGCCAAAGATCACGTATGTCTCACCGGCTTCGACGTCACCACCCGGGTCGGCATTCTTGGCCCCCACCAGGATGTCGGCGTAGCCGTCGCCGTTGACGTCGCCGGCGGTGCTCACCGACCAGCCGGAAGAATCATCATCGATGTCGTCCAGGCGGAAGCCGTTGCTGCCGTCCAGCGTCGAGAGGTCAAACGGATGCGGGGCCGCGAGTAGCGTGCGGTCTTCCAGCCGTTCCACCGCCGGACGGACATCAGCGGGCTGTCTGCGGCGAGTGATTCGCCTGGAGAGAGGTTGCTTTCGAGCCAGTCCTGCAAGCCAGTGGATCAGCCGCATCGCTTCATCTCCGGAAGAGCATCAATGTCGGGCAGGCCGCATTGTGCCCATGCCGCACGGCGATCATCAAGTGGCGAAGAATCCACCCATTTCACCGTCGCGGCGAACGAGGGAAAAGTCAGGGACTTCCTCCCAAACGGGGTGGGGGGTCGGTTCGGTTCCTGGGCGACTGGGGCCCTAGAGTGCACGAGCCGCCGGCTGGCTCACTCGGCCGCCCTGAGCATCGCCAGGATCGCTGGTGGCAGCTGTCGTTCCCACCCTAGATACAATTTATGCCTAGGGTCCGTATGTGGACCCGGCAGTCAACGCCCCTGAGCGGCCTCGACGATAGCCAGGAGGGCCGATTGGGTGTCGAGGAGCACCGCGGGGGACGGACTGCAGGGCGGGCCGTGCAGCACTCGCTCACTCCGAAACCATGCCGCGTGTATTGGCAATGACTGCGACGGCGTCCTGAGCGGTGAGATCGTCACCGATCGCTATTTTCAACTCGCCGTTGAGCGTCATCTGGACGATCTGGAGCACGCACACGAACGCGGACTGCACTTTGACGCCGGGATTGCGGAGACGTCATCACTTACGCAGCCTGATCGCACGGTTCGGTCTGACGCCGAAGTCAAAACGCGGACTCGCTTCGAGTGATCCGGATGCGGCAGTTGATTCGCTCGATGCGTTGTGACGCGCGGGTGGGATGGTGTGGGTGGGGCAGGTCAAGCAACACGATGCCTAATTCTGGTCGCCACCTTTTTCTTTTACGATCGTTTTGTAGACATCCCCCAAACGCTCCCACGGGCCTTCTGGTGCCTGCGACACCTCGTCACTGGGCTTCAGCTTTTTCGCCTTCATCAGTGACTGGAGTTTCTTAACGGAAAACGGACCTTTGAGTGTTGTGCCACGCTTGATGTGATAACTGTCCGTGTTGCCGGCTTTCTGAACTGTGTCCATGGTCCTTGTGTCCTGCGACTGTTCATGTCGCTGCACTGCTTTGCTATCACTCTCATCGCCTTTAGTGTCGCCCTTTTCATGCGTGGTGGGCGTGTCGCGCAGCACGATAATCGGTTTTGGGAATGAGTGCGAAGCCTCAGTCGCAGCATACACATTGGGGTCTATGGTGTTCACAAACTCCATAAACTCGAAAGAAATAGTATTTACACCCGTAAGTTCAAACCCGGGATTCGCATCACGATACATCGACTCACTGGGGTCAGCGGCCGAAAACACTGCGCTGTATGTGGAAGCCGTGTTCCTTAATCGTTGCATCATTGCACTTGTGTTATGCGCCTCCGCCCAGTGCGAACATAGAGTTAACCATTTCTGCTCAACGTTTGTTCTGAGCACTTCGTTTAAGTCACGCACCGCCGCCACACGTTCAAACATGGGATCACTCTGAAGCTGATCGCGCTTCGTCGCACCATTCTTCCGCCGCATCAAGTAGAATGCAAAAGGCCCAGCGGGAAATGCTACAAAGATAAGTCCGAGAACAATAAACCAAAGGGTTGTCTTTTTCGACTGCCCCCATTCGGCCAACGCCGGCGGCAAGACCACAAAACAGAAAATAAGAACAACTATACCCGTAAAACATCCAAGAGTACCCAGTGACACGCCATCTTTCATCGCCCAGCCAATCTGGCCGTGCTCTTCAACACGTTTCCGTGTTTCGGCATGCACATCCAAAAGCCTTGACGCTTCACGATGCGACAAACTTGCAGAAATAACTGATGAAAGTGAGGTGGGGATAAGTTCTACGTTATTGCGATATGTGTTGTTCTGTTTAACAAAGAATTGCTCCAGAGCTAGTTTCATTGCCCCAACGGATGAGGCGAGCAAGTGATCGAACCAATAGAGGTTCGTGTTACAGGCGGCGCATAGATTGGCATCGTGATTGACAGAGTTCTTACATTCAGGGCATTTGGGAAGTCTCTTGATTCGTTCCTGTTCTAGTTGCTGCTGTTGTAGCAGCTTCTTGATTTCTCTTTGCTCATTGAGCTGCTCGCGACGCTGTTGCATGCCAGCAATGTTGGCAACGTCGGACAGATCATCCTGGAACTCCTCATGGTCAAAGCCGCTCATCACATCACCTCTTGACGAAGCCTCTGAAATACTCGTCGCCGATGCACAATGCCGCAGTGATACGACAAGCAAATGCTTGACCCGCTCCCGTGGACGGCCCCGCTTCTTAAGCGATGACCAGACTGTAGGCCCGCCATCTGGCGACTCCCTGAGTCTACATCCCCTGCATGCCGCTCCGAAACCATGCCGCATGCACAACTGGCGGCCAGCCGCTCGTCGTAATGGTCCGGATGCGGCAACCCGGTGCTGACGGATCGTCGCAACACGGCCTTCTTCAGGACCTGTCAGGCACCGCTGCGGAATTCCCATACGAACTTGTCCAGGTCCCAGAATCTCCAGTTCCTCAGGTAAACCGCCAGGTAGGCCCGGACCTGCAGCCACTGCAGTTGGTTCCGCGTCATTCCGTAGAATTCCATCGCGCCGCCGATCTGCTTGTTGTATTCGTCCCAGTTGGTCGTGTTCAGATCGAGTTGAAAACCGACGGGGTGCGGGGGATACGGTCGATTTCGAACGGTTGCGTGCCCCAGCCGGAGAGTCGGGCCCAGTGAGCGGCCATCAGCACCAGCGAGCTGACGACTAATCGGCGAGCAAACGGCTCGACGACGGTTCGTCGCAAACGAGCGGCGGATGGAGTTCAGCCAACAAATCAGCTTCATCGTCTCACTCCCAACGGCTGCCGTGGCCGGGACGCTGTGTCGCGAGTCCCGGCTCGCCGATGAGCATGCCAAACCGCAGCCACGTTGGCAATCAACCGCGGCGAACAGGGGATAAGTCAGGGACTCCCTCCCAAACGGGGTGGGGGGTCGGTTCGGTTTCTGGGCGGCTGGAGGGGCCCCACGAGTGCAAGAGGCCGATTCGCTGCCGACGAGTGCTCCGCCTACCTTGCCATATAGCCCTCGCTCCTCGTTGTTGTTAAGAGTACCCGACGTCTTTCGTGAGTGAAGAATCGAAGACACGCGAATCTGGCGGGCCGCCGATAGCTAAAAAGAAGGGCAGCACCCGGCCGCACCACGTGGGTGCGACCGGGTTGTTTGTCCTCCATGACGTGACCGAAGACGCGAGTGACCTTACCCCCTCCCGTTGTACCAGTGGAAATGAGAGGATCACCCGGATCTGACTGATCCGGAAAGGAGATTCTCGAGATGTCCAGAAGACGTCACAGCGTGGACCAGATCATCGGCAAGCTGCGTCAGGCCGATGTGGAACTGGGCCAGGGCAAGACCGTCGAGGAAGCCTGCCGGGCCCTGGAGATCACCGTGCAGACCTACTACCGCTGGCGTCAGAAGTACGGCGGTATGCAGCCGGCAATGGCCAAGCAGTTGAAGGCGTTGCAGAAGGAGAACTCTCGCCTGAAGAAGGTGGTTGTCGACCAGGTGCTGGACATGGAGATCCTTCGCGAGGCCGCCCAGGGAAACTGGTAGGCCCCAGGCGAGTTGCGGCGGTCACGGAAGTTCGTCGTCGTTTGGGGCCGGATCGGGTGTCGGAACGTCGTGCATGTCGGGTTCTGGAGCAACCTCGCAGCTCGTACCGCCACAGTTGTCGCTCAAGAAGCGGCGAAGCGAGGAACCGGCGTCTTCTGCTGGAGATGCGTCGGATCAGTCGAGCGAATCCCCGTTACGGAGTTCCTCGGATCTCCAGGGAGTTGAAGGCCGGTGGCTGGCGAGTGAACTCGAAGCGGGTTCACCGTTTGTGGAAGCAGGAAAGCATGCAAGTCCCGAGAAAACAGCACAGAAAGCGTCGCCTGTCACTCGGTGGCAGCCAGAACAGCTGCGTACGTCACCGGGCGATGCGCAGGAACCACGTGTGGAGCTACGACTTCGTTGCCGAGTGGACCGAGGACGGTCGCGCGTTGCGAATGCTGGTGGTGATCGACGAATTCACCCGCGAGTGCCTGGCGATCGAGGTGGGGCGGAGCTTCACGTCGGATGATGTGATCGGTGTGCTGCAGTATCTGTTCGCGATTCGCGGTGTTCCCGCGCACATACGTAGCGACAACGGGCCGGAGTTTGTCGCGAAGGGCATTCGACGCTGGCTGGTCCAGGCTGGCGTCACCACTCTGTTCATTGCCAAGAGCAGTCCTTGGGAGAATGGCTACGTGGAGTCATTCAACGGCAAGTTCCGCGACGAGTTGCTCAACGGGGAGCTGTTCCTCGGGCTGGCGGATGCTCGCTGGGTGATCGACCGTTGGCGTCTTGACTACAACCACCGGCGACGACATAGTGCCCTCGGCTACCAAACCCCGGCCGCGTTCGCGGCCAACTGTGTTCTGGAGGATTCCACTATGCTCCACCCACCAGAACACAGAACGACCACTGACCCGAAACTCTCTCATTCGGAGTGGTACAAGATCTGGGGGTAGGTCATTGGGAAACAGGACCGCAGTGTCTATGTCATTGAATTGAAACGCAACGTGATTGACGATACCACGTTCGCAGACATGAACTTTGACGTGCTCAAAGACAATCCAGCCGTCGAATGCGTCTACGTCGGGGAGACAGGAAAAGAAATTTCCAAACGTTTTGACGATCATCGCTCGGCCGATCATCGAGCGAGAACGAAGTGGGGCCAAAAGTTCTTCCTTCCCGAATTCGATGACGCCTTTCGTGAGGACTTACTTGTTAAGTTCCAGGAAACAGACCAATCCATCAGTGGATTGAACACATACGAAGCACTCAAGCAAGAGTTGGCACTGCGGAAATGGCTCCAAAAAAAAGGCATTGCTGCATACAGCAATTGATCCAACAGCACTCGATAAGCCTCCCCTTCTTATGGCATGCTGAATCAGCTTTCACGATGCCCGCTTCCGGACACAGCCAAGGTGGCCTAACTCTCCAACCAGGCAGTCAGATGCCAGAGCAGGACAAAAACCCAAAAAGAGACACTCGCCAAACAAACGGCCCATCCGAGCGCCGTCCCGAGATATCCGAGCAGTGTCTGCCTCGTGCTGCGTCCTTTATTCGCCCTGCACTCTTTCAAGTATTCCTCGGACGAGTAGTAGTCGGGTTTCGAGATCTCCGTGCTGTCGTCATCGACGTGGGCCACAGAACGGCATCCGTCGCCGATCACGTAGTCGGCGAGCCAATCACATGGAACACAGGCGCCGGAGAACCAGTCCACCACGGCCATGTCGACGCATTTCCCGTCCTCGATGTACACCAACCCCCATCGGGACATCTCCTCGATAAACCAATCCACCCCTTGGGGTCCCATGAAACTGACCCTGGCGATATAGCGGTCGCAACAAAACACCCTGCCGCCAAAAGAGGAACGGAAGCTCCGGAAGCCCGGCGGGTATTTCTCTTCCAGGACCTTTCGGGGGATAATGACGCTGATGTACTCAAGCATGACTGGCATGGACAAACTCCCTGTCTGGAGGTGGTGACCAAACGGGTCGAAAATGGCGTCCGGACATTGCCGACGCCCCCTACCCGTCAATTAACGCGGCCGCGCGCACACGCGTGTGCACGCGTACACGCGAGGGAGCAGCAGGCCTTGCGGAGCGATTTGTGGCGGCTGTCGCTTGAATCGTGTGACCGTCGAGAGCTTGAATGGCTGGTGTCAGCGATGAGGGAAAACCCCAATGCTCTCTGTGATCTCCTGGAACACGGCCCACCGCAGCGGAAAGCTGTCCCGCCAGGTCGCGGCGATGCTCGATCGCGAACCGGACATCGTCGCCCTGCAGGAAGTCACCGGTTCCACGCAGCCTCGCCTCGCTTGCGGACTGGCAAAGGGTGGATTGAACCACTTCGCCTGCTCGCTTGACTCTGGTGATGGCACAGAATCACGAAGCGGTCCTCGGAGATACGGGGTGGCCATTGCCAGTCGATTCCCGCTCCAACAGGAACCCAGGCTGAGCCTGCCCGTTCCGTGGCCGGAAAAGACGCTATCGTGCCTTGTTCACTGCTCGTTCGGACCAGTCGAGGTTCACACGGCATATGTCCCTCCCGGGTCCAGCAACGGCTGGATCAAGATCGAGACCTTTGAGGGAATCTACCAGGGCTTGGCACAGACGAATCCGGCACATCCTCGAATCCTCTGTGGAGACTTCAACTCGCCCAAGGAAGAACACGCCGACGGCACGGTCGTCGCCTGGGGTCAGCGTCGTGGCAAGAACGGCGAACTCATCAACGCCAGAACAACGTGGGGCCAACCGGGTGATCGCTGGCCCGAAGGCGAACGCAGCGTCTTGTTGGGGTTGGCAGATTTTGACCTGCCGGATGTCTTCCGCACCCTTCACGGCTACGAGCAGGAGGCCTTCAGCTGGGTTCTCCGCAGAAACAAAAAGGAATTCCGTCGACGATTCGATCACATCTTCGCCTCGGCCTCACTCGGTCCGCGCCGGTGCGAGTACATCCACGAATGGCGAGAAGCCGATCTCAGTGACCACTCGGCAATTGAAGCCGTGTTCAGTCCAGAGAACAGCTGACACTTCTTCGCCCCTCTGCATGGAAAATTCAGGGACTCCAACCCGACGCCTGGGGCGTGGTTCGGAACCAGCGGGTTGAACGCCGGGGCTGGGGTGGGCAGTCAACGGCCCTGAACTGCCTCGACGATTGCAAGGATCGCCGTGCGAGTGTCCGGCGACAGCCCGCGCCACGCACTCATCACCCAGGCCAGTTCGGCTTCGAGAATCACATCGGCTGCCACGGCTGACCCCGATTCTGACCCTCCCTGCCCTGTAACCGGCCCGTTCCCGCAAGGAAACGCCCCAGGTGCGGGACCCCTATCCTCCACTCGACCGGATTGCACCACCTCGCACCCGGCCGCAAACCCCTGCAAAACAGGGGTTTTCTTATGCGCGGCCAATTCGGGTTGCGCCCCCCTGCGAGGCAAAACGGCCGGTTGCTGACCCTCTTCTTGACCCCCTTTTGGCGCACCCTGCCCCACCGCCCTGGTGAAGTGGTCTTCGGTGACCTGCAGGTAGTGCTTTGACGCGATCGCCTCGGTGTTGCCGATCCAGTCACAGACCACCTGAATCGGGAACTGGTCGACCAATTCCGTCTCGCGAGTACTCCTCAGTTTCTGGAACAGCTTCGACCACGGCTTTAAGCCGGCTCTCCGGATGATCTTCGTCATCAGGGTTCGTGGATTGCTGTTACGACGTCGATAGCGTCGGATCACGAACTCCTCACCGGGCTTGGCCTCATCGAAGCATTGCTCCAGGTGAGGGCGAAGCTTCGGGAACAACGGAATCACACGGGACTCGCCACCGGGGTGATACTCGGTCTTGGGGCTCCTGACGGTCATCCGGTTGCGGTCCCAGTTCACATCACCCCACCGCAGCGCGAGATGCTCGGACGGACACCTCAGGCCACCGTACCGGCTCAGGGCGAACAACAACCGCCACTCGGCATCCGGACAGGCCTCCAGAACGCGGTCGGCCTCCTCTCTGGTGACGTAGTAGTACCGAGAGGGATTTGCGACTGCTCCTGATTTCAGGTCTTCGAACGGATTCGAAACAATC
>Ga0310122_10002370_pt1 | contig 11984 bp, 9 predicted proteins | sample CB6_Bottom_1051__FD_203503 | JGI IMG/M metagenome (GOLD analysis project Ga0310122, IMG submission 203503) | Marine microbial communities from Western Arctic Ocean, Canada - CB6_Bottom_1051 | ecosystem: Environmental > Aquatic > Marine > Oceanic | place: Canada: Western Arctic Ocean | collected...
CGGCAGCATCCTGGACGTGAATGACGACTGGGGCCAATTCGATTACATCATCTGTCACGGTGTGTATTCGTGGGTGCCTGACGACGTCCAGGACAAGATCCTCGAGGTTTGCCGACGAAATCTTCGATCAAACGGGGTCGCGCTGGTTTCGTACAACACATTTCCCGGCTGGCACTTCCGCGGCACGGTGCGAGATATTATGAAGTTCCACACCAGCCAACTCGACGATCCGCGGACTCAGGTTGCCCAGGCCCGTTCAGTCTTGGATTTTCTGGCCGACGCTTGTGATTCATCTGCAGCCTATGGACAGGTTTTGAGACAGGAACTTGAGATTCTGAGTCGCATGAATGATTCGTATCTTTACCACGAACATCTGGAAAGCGTGAATCAGCCGGTTCATTTCTACGAATTCGCCGAACGATTGGCCGAGCACAGACTGCAGTATTTGTCGGAGAGCCGATTTGGCTCGATGCTGACCTATGATCTGCCCGAGCGGGCGCAGAACGTTCTGGACAACGTGTCATTGATTGAACGCGAACAGTATCTCGATTTTTTGCGGAACAAGGCCTTTCGTTCTTCGTTGCTGTGCCACAAAGAGGTCGCGATCGAGCGCGATGTTTCGTTCGAACGTATGCGAGCGTTGTTTGTTTCATTGGTTTTACCGCCCGAACCATCCGATGTGGAAATTCACAGTGACGAGTCCGTGATTTTCAAAGTCAAGGCCGCTCAGTGTCGAACCACGGCGCCGATCGTCAAGGCGACGTTCGTGACACTTGGCCGACTGTGGCCGCGAACGGTCGCGGCGGAAGAATTGTTGAATCACGTTCAAGCGACACTTCGAATCGCCGATCTCAAGGACGCGAACGAGAGTGCCATTGAGATCGAGGAAATTTGCTCGATCCTGGTGACGATGTTGGGAGCCAACATGCTTCACTACTATCGTGATCCACCGACATACGTGTATGAAGTTGGCGAGCGGCCAATCGCGCGGCCGATCGCGCGCACTCAGGCGGCTCGCGGAAGTCACGTCACGACCTGTCGGCATGAGACCGAACCACTGGATGATCTGCTATGCCACATCGTACAGCATTTAGACGGAAGTCATGATCGTGCAGCGCTTGTCCAAAGTGTGAAACAGGCAGTCGCAGGCGGATCGATTCTGGCGAAAGGCGAGGAAATCCGGCCTTACGATATCGATCCCGACGATGTTGAAGCCATTGTCGATTTAGCATTGGAATCGATTGTTAGACTCGCTTTGCTTGTCGGTTAAAGGTCGTGAGAATTAGAAGTGTTCACACATATATATATCCGCTGCCCCAATATTCGGGCAAAGCCAGCAATGCCATCCCAAGGGGTCGTCCATTCCAAGTATCACCAAAAGAGCTGGTGGACGCATACTCTTCAACCGTGTCGCAGTTATAGGCGATCAATTCCGCAGTCGGGGTGAAAACGAGCGTCCCAACGGATCAGATTTCATCTGTCACCGTTTGGTACTCCCCTGAGGTCAAAAGCTTGCACTCCCGTTGAAGTGAAAAGGCAATTCTGCAACTGGTCGATCTGCAACGCATGCACTGATAATCAGAAACACGGGCACCACCCAACGCAAAGCGAGCGTAACAACGGTCTGTTTTTGAGTTTAAGAGTTTTGAGAAGGCTTCCAGATAATGCCTACTCTCCCGAATGTGCCCGCGATTCCGAGCAGCGCCAGGGAATTCGCCACAGTCATCGGTCGCTCTGCGCCCACCACCACCGCACGACGATGACTGGCGAGCGTCCCAATGCGCGGCCTGTGCATGGCTGAAGGCGGATCACGGAACTCACATCACGACCGGCCAGCACAAAGCCGTGCCAGTGGATGCCTACCTTGCCATATCGTCCAGCGTTTGGACGGAACATCGGCGCTTGTCCAACAGGGTCAAGGAGGCGATCGCAACAGGCTCGATTCCGGCGAAAGGCAGGAAAACCGACTTTACGATATCAATCCCGAGAAAGTTGAAACCATCGTCGATTTGGCATTACAATCGACTGAACGATTTGCTCGGCTTGTTATCAAAGCCTGTTGCAGACTGCACGTCCTAGTGCAGTTCCACGTTAAGTGTAGCGGCATTGGGACGTTGCGGTGGAGACCATGCACCGGAGTCATGGTCGAGCGTGTGCGCGAATTCACATCTGAAGCGCAACACCGGCTTCTTCAAGGACCTCCCAAGGGGTTCGGTAGTTGAGTCGTTTACGGGTCGATTGTTGAGCCGTTGGACCACGAATGCAAGGTTGTGATGTGAGATGGTCAGGAAGTCCGTGCCTTTCGGATAGTACTGACGGAGCAACCCGTTGGTGTTCTCATTGGTCGCTCGCTGGTTCGAACAATACGGGTCCGCGAAGTAGATCGGCATTCCGAGCCGACGACTCAGAATTTCATGACGGGCGAACTCGCTGCCGTTGTCTACCGTCATCGTCTGGCGGACGTCCTTCGGGACTGCTCGGAACGCGCGTTCGGTCGCCCGGTTCATAGGGCGATTGCGCGAAATTAGGTAATGTGACCTACTTGGGTAGCCGCGATTCCATTGCCTTGTTGAGGGTCAGCAGGCGTCGAAGAATCGCTCAATCCAAGGAGTGGATGTCATGCCCAAGATCAAGTCTTCAAGAATGGAGGAACCTTTGCCGAACTCACCGATCCGCGCCGTCGCAAGGTGATGTATCCGCTGATCGACGTTGTCGTGATTGCTGTGTGTGCGGTTATTTGTGGAGCGGATGATTTTGTGGCGATCGCCGAGTTTGGCCGCAAGAAGCGCGAGTGGCTCTCGCGGTTTCTTGATCTGAAAAATGGCATTCCGTCACACGACCGGTTCAATGCCATCTTGGCCGCGATCAATCCGGCCGAGTTCGAAAAGTGTTTGCTGAGTTGGATCACGGCACTGCATGAGATCAGCGACGGACAAGTGATCGCGATCGACGGCAAGACACTCCGGCGCAGTTACGACGCGGCGAGCAGCAAATCGGCGATCCACATGGTCAGCGCCTGGGCGACGCAGAACCACATCAGCCTGGGACAAGTCGTTGTCGATGCGAAAAGCAATGAGATCACGGCGATCCCCAAACTCCTGGAAATCCTGGAATTGTCGGGTTCCTTGGTGACGATCGACGCCATGGGATGTCAGACGGAAATTGCGAAAAAGATCGTCCAGTCGCAGGCGGATTATTGTCTGGCGGTCAAGGGTAACCAACCCACGCTCCACGAAGGCATCAAGGCCTTCTTCGACGAGCAACTCGAAAACGATTTCGCCGACGTGAAGGTGCGTCGTTTCCAAACAATCGAAAAGGGACACGAGACGGCAAGGAATGCCACGAAGTCCGTTACTACATTCTGAGCCGTTATGTTGCGGGAAGCCGCTTCGCCAAGGGGCGGTGCGCGATCACTGGTCGATCGAGAACCGTTTGCATTGGCAGTTGGACGTGACCTTCCAAGAGGACCTAAGCCGGATCCGAAAAGGCCATGCGGATACCAACTTCAGCATCCTACGCCGCACGGCCCTCAGCATGCTGAAGAACGAGTCCACCGCCAAAGTCGGCATCAAAAACAAACGCCTCACCGCGGGATGGGATGAGATCTATCTCGAAAAAGTCCTTGTCGGCACATGACTTATGGTGCAATCGCCCTGCCCGGCTCAGACTCGACGCGCGACCGTCAGGCATCTTCGCCGCCAGTAAGTAGCCGCTCTTGCGGTCCACCAGCGTCACGATCGATCCCGAATGATACGCGCCGATGACCGTGTCACCTTCCCAGTCCCCCAATCGTTCCCGTAGCTTGACTTCCGCCGGTCGCTCGCTGATGGGCGTGCGGTTGGCGATCGAGCCAGTCCGTTTCGACACGCCCCGTTTGCGATAGCGGCCATGCCGCAAGAACGATTCAAAGTGTTCTCGGTGCGGACAATCTCGCGGTAACCAGCGGTAAATCGTCTGGTGCGAGACCTGCGGGCCGTCGGGCGATTCTTGTTGCAGACGGCCCGAGATCTCTTCGGGGCTCCACTCCTGGGCTAGACCGCTTCGCACCGTCTCATTGAGAACCGGGTGATCCAGCTTCTTTTCGATCGGACGATCGCGGCGGCGTTGCTCGGATTGTTGATGGGCCCGGCGGGCCGAGTAACCCGACCGACGACGGTTGCGTTGCAACTCACGGCAGATCGTGCCGGGAGAACGATTGAGCTTTCGTGCGATCTCCGCCTGATTGTGACCGGCATAGTGCATGCGGTCAATGATTTCGCGTTCTTCAATGGTAAGATGACGGTAGGACATCACGGGAACTCCGGGACAATAGTGAGAGGGTTACAAACTCACTATCCGACCCGCCCGTGATGTCTCTTGAAAAAACCTCCGGAATGTCTCCCGCGAGCCCCTTCCGTTCGAGCCCGAGCCGAAGTCAAACGACAACACCAATCAGACTCATTGCGCTTCAAACGGAAATCCGCCGTGGTCCGCAACGGGTGGCCGTCAAATGAGGGTGGTCGTACCACTACTGGTTGCTGATAATGTTGGCGGCCCTTGCCATTCATTACAGTCTTGCGTTACGGTCGTACGTCTATTAGTCGGGCGAACCCCGATCGCATTTCCTGTCGTGGCGATGCAGCAGCGGAATCTCCGTCACCTAGACTGCTAGTTGTGCAATTTCGTCTACCAACTCGACATCTCGCTGTCTTTACTATTTGGATAACCGATGCCCAAAAGAGTCACTCACGCCCCGATCGTTCCCATTCAGGGTGCCGCCGCACAGGAACTTGTCGGCTTCCCAGCCGAACATTGTGACGGGTTTTGTGATATCGCACGCGACCAGAAGAGTGTGATTATCAGTCGCGCTGTGGGATCGGCGTGTACCACCCTGCTGGAAGAGGGACATGCGACGAAGGGATTTCGAATTCATGGCAAATCGTGCGACTGGGGACCGATGGCCGGATTCGTTTGCCGGGATCCTCGTCTGAACAAATATGGACTTGAAAAGGCTAAATACAACCGAGAACAACACAAAAAAGCTCTGTACGACGATACTTCGGATTGGCACGCGGGCACGTGTCCGATTCGGATTTCAGGCAACCGCCTTAAATGGCTGATCCGGAACGACTATCTGCTTGGAATCGCCAAAAAAAAAGAGGTTTTCGGCACGGAAGTCTGGGAAGGTGTCGCTCGACACAGAGCTGGTGCTGGAATTGTTGTGCCCTACGTATTGATCAAACATGATCCGCCATTGGGACAGGGTGAATTCGGTCTCTATGCAAAACCGTCGCCCGCTTTCCGTCAAGAACTCGCTGAAGGTGAAGATGCCCCGTTCATGTTGGGATGTCAGGCGATCCTGGGGATGACGAATCCCGATCCGGAGCACCCGAAATCCGGACCGACAGCGCACAAAAACGTAGTCACCGGTGACTACGATCTCTTCGCCACCTGGCCAAGAGCGACGGACTACGAGCATGAAGGCATGGATCGACGACTCGTCGGTCGTGGCAGCACACAAGACGACGTTCAAAGTCAGGCGATCATTAACTTCGAACATTCCAAAATTGGGAATATCAGCGACCGCGTTTATCTTATCGCTCAACTTTTGAATAGCATCATTGGCGCGAAGAGCGGCTATCCGCATCGAAATGTTTGCCACCACAGTGATGAATTTGGACGGCCTTTCGTTGGAGATATTGATTTGCCGTTGATCGCATTCGTTCCGTCGTTGGAGGGTACTGCAGTCACGACGTGCGGCATTAACGATACGTCCAGTTTTCGTTCACTTGTACAGGAATGCGCAGCGAGAGGTTTCGAGGTATTGTTGCATCCCGCCTGGGCGGCAGAACTTGGTGGCTTTGAGCGTCTCGTACGGGAATGGGAGGGTGCCCTTGGGGCAGAAGCCGATCCCTATCGAAGCTGGTCATAGAACCATTTGGCTGGTCGCTTCAACGTGTCGAATTAACGGGAACCCTGATCCACGTTGAAGGTCAAAATTCCCTTCGTAACTCACGACCGGAGGCGGCACTCCGCCAAGCTGGCAAACAAGGAAGTTCTAGCTGAAACGTTGGCTCCCTCCGCCTTCTCCTCTGATTTCATGATGGGACCAACGTTGCATATCACCCGGGATTATGCATCTTGATGTCGTCTGAGGATTTTGAAACCACTCCTCGCGTCAGCGTCGAGAGCGCGAGGTTCGAACGGGCCAATCGCTGAGGGTGAGGTTATGGCATGTGTTAGTTGTGGCAAGGAGACGTACCTTTTCGGCCTATCACTGGGAACGGACTTCGACACCATTTGCCAGGAATGCCAGAAGGCGGCGCTTGCGAAAGGGATCAGGATACCACCTCGGCAAGGCTACGTTCCCTTGAAGCTCGCCCAGCGTATCCTAATCGCCAGAGCGCCCAATCAGCGGGCAATACTCGATGCAATATCCAACGTCATGTTGCGTTACAAAGTAACAAATTGTGATAGGGCTAATGCATTGTTTCTGCGCTGTTTGATCACGTGGGTGTCTTTCTGTCGGCTCTCAGTTGCGTACGCCAGGTTGCGTGTGACAATCGATTGAGGACTGTCCCTCATTTGTGTTGGTCACTGCCTGACTTACTGGATTCTGTTCGGCCGCTACCATCGCCGCTACCATCGCCGCCAAATCGCACGGTATTGACTTTCCATCGATTCAGCCAATCGTTGCACGTTGACGATGCTCACCTGCAACAGGCCCGGCCTCATTTTCATCCGCGTCTCTTTCAGCTTGTGGGAACTCTGCGGATCGGAACCGAGTCTGATGGCCTGCTGGATGTAGCGATCGACATCTCCGGCCACCAGATGTTCCAGGGCGGCGTTTCTCAGGATCGTCGCGCTAGTTCGTGAGGCCCAGCGGTCGCCGTAAAAGGTCAGTACGGGAACGCCCTGCCAAATTGCTTCCATTGTTGTTGTTCCGCCGTTGTACGGGAACGTATCGAGCGCCGCGTCGATGTCGTTGTATGTTTCCAGGAATGCAAAGTGGTCGGCGGGGCCTTCCAGCAAGATTCGATCTCCCTCGATCCCCAATTTATCGAACCGATCATGCACGTACGATCGATTGCCGTCGTCAGCGAGTGCGGCATTCTTCAGAAGCAGTTTGCTGTTTGGGCAACCCCGCAGTATTTGAGCCCACGCGTCGATGACCGCGGGGGTGATCTTGTACTGAGACGCCAAGCTGCCGAAGGTCACATAGCCATTCGACAGACAGGGCGCTGGCGCCACGTTGGGTACGGGATAGTTCAACTCGAACGTCAAATAGCTGACGGGCAAACGAATCACTTGTTCGGTATAAAAAGCATCCTCCTCAGCTGGAGCCACGTGCTCGTCGCCGATCAAGTAGTCGAAGCATTTCATGCCTGACGTGGCATACATGTTGAACCATGCCACGATTACAGGGGCCGGACGACTGGCCATCAGCGGAAGGCGATTCAAACAACTGTAACCGTTCAAGTCGACCAAAATATCGATTTCCTGTCCTTGAATCAGATCGGCCAATTCGGGATTCGCAAGTTTCGACGTGTCGTGAAATCGATCTTCAGGACGCTTGGCGTATCCATATTGAATCTCGGACTCTGCTGCGTCCGAGAACAAATGGATTTCGAAGTTGTCTCGGTCATGATTGTTAATCAGTCCCCAAACGGGTTTCATCCAGTTGTGCCGGGCAAAAAAGGCGGACACATAACCAATCCGTAGGCAACGCTCGGGATCCCGCGAGCGGCTCGCGAATGTTGGTGCTGGTTCGTTCGGCGCGGCGAACCGGTCGGCCCACAGTTGACGGACTTGAAGAATGGTCTGATTATTCGCGCTGGGGGCCCCTGGAATCATCGTGGCAATAGCTTCCAGCGGAAGAGTTTTCAGTCCAAGGGATGTAGCGCGACGAAAGTGATCGATGCCGGAATCGATTTCTCCCATTTCGTACAACGCGCGGGCGAGATTGTGATGCGATTCGGCATGCTCGGCATCGATCTGAAGCGTCCGCCGAAAGCTGTCAATCGCATCGGCGTACTTCTTTAATTCGGTTTGGGCACAACCCAGGCCGTACCACGCGCGGCCGATGCTGGCATCCAGCGTGACGGCCCGTTCGTAACGTTCAATCGCTTCCGCATGCCGGCCCCGTGTCAACAACACGGCACCCAAGTCGCAGTTGACGACCGGATCGTCCGGCAACAGTTCATAGGCTTTCCGTAATACCGGTTCGGCTTCGCTCGGTTTGCTCATTTCCAGCAACACCGCGCCCAAACAACCGAAAGCCATGCCGAAATTGGGAACAAGTTCGATGGCCCGGCGATAACTTTCGGCAGCGCCCGGCGCATCGCCGGCATCGCGCTGCGCATTTCCCAAATTGAACTGGGCCCCGACGTGGTTCGGATTAAGTTCCAGTGCCTTTTGGTACGCTTCGAATGCTCGTTCAAAGCTTCCTTGATCTCTGAATAGAATGCCGAGGTTGTTATAAGGCTGTGCCGAGTCAGGCGCCAGCTCGATCGCCCGCTGAAACCGCGCGACGGCCTCTTCAAGCTGGCCGTTGCGGTGCAAGGCAAGACCAAGCGAGTTGTGGATCATGGACTGCCGCGGATCCCGGTCGACGGCTTGCCGCAATAGCGATATCGCCGATTCGTCGTCACCGAATTGATATTCGATCAGTCCCAACAGGTGCAGTGCCTGATGATTGTCGGGCTCGCTTTGCAAAACTTGCTGGTAAATCGCCGCAGCGTCCTCGAGGCGACCCCGACGTTGGTGCTGAATCGCTGCTTCGACCAGATGTTCGATATTCATATGATTGCTTCAACACGAGCGTGCGTGTTTCACACAGGAAACTGAATTGTCCGCGAAATTCTAGTTTGATTCTGAAGCTGACGCGATACTGGGAATTGTCCCAATCAACGACTCATGTCATGATTTCGGCGGGTCGTCAACAATTCAACTTGACAGCCCGTCGTGAAACAGCGTATCAGAAACAGCCTTCAGAGCATGGAGAATGTTGGGTCATAGTAGACCGAACGATGCCAGAAGACTGCACTGCGTGCAGCTGCCGCGGTCGTGATGCGAATCGATGTCAATTGCAGCCGACAAACCAATCGCACTTTGAATCATCGACGTCTTTTTCAGAGGTTAAGGAAGAGGGACCATGTCATTGCCATCCGACAAAATGACCGTAAAAGGCAAGGAAGCATTTCAACGCTCCGAGACGATCGCAAAGGAAAATGGGCATCAGCAGTTGCTGCCTCTGCATCTGCTGCAAGCTCTCCTTGACGAGGATCAGGGAATTGTTCGCTCGCTGCTGCAAAAGATCGGTGCGGACATCAATCAACTGCGGACGATGATCGGCGGCGAACTTGCACGGTTGCCAAAGGTTTCGGGTCCTGGCTACGAAGTGACGATCGGGCCGGCTGCCATCGAAGTCTTCAACAAGGCTGCCGAGCAAGCCGACCAATTGCAGGATTTGTTTGTGTCGACCGAGCATTTGATGCTGGCATTGGCTCATGTCGACGATCCGGCGAAACGATTGTTCGAATTGCACGCTGTGACCGAAGCGGACCTGTTGACGGCGCTGAAGGACGTTCGAGGCAGCCAAACGGTCACCGACCAAACCCCCGAGGCGACTTTCCAAGCTCTGCAGCAATATGGAACGGATATGGTGGAATTGGCCCGGCTGGGAAAGATCGATCCGGTAATCGGACGTGATCGAGAAATTCGCCGTGTCATCCAAGTGTTGTCGCGACGCCGAAAGAATAATCCCGTACTGATCGGCGAACCGGGTGTGGGTAAAACGGCCATTGTCGAGGGTCTGGCTCAGCGAATCGTCCTTGGTGATGTGCCTAAGAAACTGAGAAACAAAACTGTTTTCGCGCTCGACATGGGGGCGCTGATTGCCGGCGCGAAATTCCGTGGAGAGTTTGAAGAACGCCTGAAGGCTGTGCTACGAGAAATCCAAGACGCACAAGGCAGCATCATCCTATTCATCGACGAATTGCATACCGTTGTTGGTGCCGGAGCCACGGACGGAGCGATGGACGCGTCGAATCTGTTGAAACCTGCTCTGGCACGCGGCGAGTTGCATTGTGTTGGTGCGACAACGCTGGACGAGTACCGCAAACATGTCGAGAAGGATCCCGCTCTTGAGCGTCGTTTTCAGCCTGTGTTGGTCAAGGAACCTAGCATCGAGGATACCATTTCCATTCTGCGTGGCGTGAAAGAACGCTACGAATCGCATCACGGCGTCCGCATTACCGATGCGTCACTTGTGGCGGCGGCCAAACTGTCGGATCGGTACATCAATGATCGATTCCTTCCGGATAAGGCGATTGATCTGGTCGACGAAGCCGGCAGCCGGTTGCGGATGGAAATCGATTCAATGCCGGCTGAAGTCGACGAGGCTACGCGTCAACTGACGCGCATGCAAATCGAAGCCGCCGCATTGGCCGAAGAAGATACTGCAGAGAGTCGGGATCAACTGGTAGAACTGAAGCGACAAATTGCGGATCGTGAAGAAAGCGTGCATGAATTAAAGGCACGCTGGGAGTCGGAGCAAGCAATCCTGGAGGAACTGCAGCCGTTGAAAGAGGACCTCGATGGCCTCAGAACAACCTACGAGCAGGCCTTCAGTCAGGCACAACGAACGAATCTGAATGAGGATTACATTCAAGCTCACGAGGCCGAAAAACAGCTCCGCGAAGCAGAACAGAATCTGGAAGAACTCGAACGGAAATCGGCGGACCTCGCAGAAGTTGAGGGCGAGCGTTTGCTGCGTGAGGATGTTACTCAAGAGGATATCGCGAAAGCTGTTAGCGATTGGACGGGAATCCCCGTTGCCCGAATGCTGCAAGAAGAACGAGAAAAACTGGTCAAGATGGAGGAGAAGATCCACGAACGGATGATTAACCAAAACGAAGCCGTCGAGGCTATTTCGAATGCAGTGCGCCGCGCGCGGTCTGGGTTGCAAGACCGGTCCCGGCCGATCGGGTCTTTCATCTTTCTGGGACCCACAGGCGTCGGGAAGACGGAACTCTGCAAAGCACTCGCCGAATTCCTGTTCGACGACGAACGAAACATGATTCGGATCGACATGAGCGAATTCATGGAGAGCCATTCGGTGGCAAGGTTGATTGGTGCGCCGCCAGGATACGAAGAAGGGGGCCGTTTGACGGAAGCCGTGCGGCGGCACCCCTATAGCGTGCTGCTGCTCGATGAAATCGAAAAAGCGCATCGTGACGTGTTCAACATTTTGCTGCAATTACTCGACGACGGACGGCTGTCGGACAGCCACGGGCATACGGTTGATTTCACGAATACTATCGTTGCGATGACGTCGAATATCGGGAGCCAGACCATCATGGATTTGTCAGACGAGGGGTCCGACGCGGAAATCCAGCGGCGTGTGATGGAGGCGCTGCGACAGGAATTCCTGCCGGAATTCCTAAACCGAATCGATGAGGTCATTGTTTTCCATCCTCTCGGAAAGGCAGAAGTACGACAGATCGTCGAAATTCAACTGCGAGAACTTGAACAACAACTTGAAGAAGAAGGCAAGTACAGCCTTGAAGTCTCTGAAGAAGCAAAGAGCTTGATCACTGAAGAAGGTTTCGATCCCGTTTATGGCGCACGTCCGTTGAAACGCGTCATTCAACAACGTTTGCAAAATAAATTGGCCAACGAGATTCTCTCTGGTTCCTATCCTGAAGGAACTAGTATATTGATCGACGCTGAAGAAGATGAATTTGTGTTCCAAGTTGAGCGACCGGACTAACACGAATCGTCTTAGGCGCGTTTGTAACTTTGTACGATCAATTCGGCGCTAACCAGTGGTGTGATTCCTTGATGCTTTGTGGCAGGTTTGGAAATGATGGTCACGATTGTCCTGCTCAGCTGGTTTCGTCGGTGGAAGGACGCCACGAACGAGGCGCCACAAGAGGCGCCGATCGAGACGACGATTTCCCCCGAAACGTGGGCCTCATCGTTGGCAGAGCAAGAGCGATATC
>Ga0310122_10002371_pt1 | contig 11981 bp, 8 predicted proteins | sample CB6_Bottom_1051__FD_203503 | JGI IMG/M metagenome (GOLD analysis project Ga0310122, IMG submission 203503) | Marine microbial communities from Western Arctic Ocean, Canada - CB6_Bottom_1051 | ecosystem: Environmental > Aquatic > Marine > Oceanic | place: Canada: Western Arctic Ocean | collected...
AGCGTCTGACCGCGCCCTACCTCTCGAAGATCATCTGGAGCATCCTGCCTCTCCTGCTCTACACGGCGTTCCGTCGCTATCTGCAAGCACTCGGTGTAGTCACCCCGGTCATGATGGCGCTGGTCAGTGCGAACCTGATCAACGTGCTGGCCAACTGGCTGCTGATATTCGGCAACTTGGGCGCGCCGCGGCTCGGTGTCGATGGGGCTGCCTGGGCGACCTGTGCCTCACGGGTGTATCTGGCGCTGTTTTTGTTCCTGGCGATCCTCGGTCACGATCGCCGGCATCACATCGGGTTGTGGCTCGTCCCACGGCGCCTCGAGCTCCACCGCCTGCGGCGTCTCGGTGCCCTCGGTCTGCCGGCGGCCGTGCAGGTGGCGCTCGAGGTCGGTGTATTCGCCGCGGCCACTGCACTCGCCGGACGGCTCGCGCCGGCCACTCTGGCGGCGCACCAGATTGTGCTGAGTGTCGCCAGCGTCACATTCATGGTGCCGCTGGGTGTGGGAGCGGCTGGCGCGGTGCGGGTTGGACAGGCCGTGGGGCGGCTGGACGTGCTAGGCGCGCGGCATGCCGGGTGGGCGGCGCTGCTGCTGGGCGCCGGCTTCATGAGCTGCGCTGCCGTGGTGTTCGTCCTGGCGCCACACCCGATCCTGGGGTTGTTCACGACCGACCCGGTGGTCATCCGTATCGGTGTGTCCTTGTTACTCGTGGCCGCCGTGTTTCAGCTCTTCGACGGGCTTCAAGGCGTGGCGACCGGTGTGTTGCGCGGGTTCGGTGACACTCGCACCGCGATGCTCTGGAACCTGGCGGGTCACTGGTTCTTTGGACTCCCGATCGGCTACATCCTGTGTTTCGTGATGGGTTGGGGTGTCGTCGGGCTCTGGGTGGGTCTTTCCACTGGCCTGATCGTGGTCGGTGTCGTGCTCGTCGTGGTCTGGTGGCAGCGGGCGAGGTCGTGGACGCCGGGGGCGTGAGCGGCTCCCTTCCGGCTCCTGATCGGCTTCAGGCTACAGGCTTCGGGCTTCAGGCGCTCTGGGCCTTGGGTGCAGGTCGTACTCTGGGGTCAGTGACGCAGTTGAACACCCTCCAGATGAACGCCCGCGACATCAAGGTGAACACGCGCGGCGCGACGCGCACGTTTGTCAACCGCCAGCTCGTCATGGTCGACGGCCGGTCGGTGAACTCCCAGCTCAATGGCAACGTGTTCTGGGACCTGGTGCCGACCGGGTTCGACGACATCGAGCAGGTCGAGGTCATCAACACACCGGGTTCCGCGATGTGGGGCGCGAACGCGATGACCGGCGTGATCAACATAAGGACCAAGTCGCCCCGCGAGACGCAGGGCGGTCTCGCCGCGGTCGGCTTCGGCGAGGTCGGCACGCGTACGGCCTCACTTCGCTGGGCGCAAGCATTCGACCGACTGAGCTACCGCGTCTCGGCCGGCTATTTCCGGCAGGACGCGTGGGAGAGGGACGATACGCTCCCCGACGGCAGCCCCTTCCCGCCGACGGCCGCCTTCGAGAATCAGGGAACCACGCAGGCACGATTCAACGGACGCGTTGACTGGGAGCCTGAGCTGGGCGTTCGCTGGTCCGGCAGTGCGGGCTTCGCCGATACTGACGGGCTCCTCCACACCGGGACTGGCCCATGGGCCTTTCTGCCCTCCGGCTCGTACTCAGCGTACGCGGCGGCCGACTACGCCACCGATCCGCTTGACGTGAAGGTCTACTGGAACCGGGAGCGGGCCGACACCCAGAGCCTCCTGTTCGGGATTTTCTCGCTCGCGACGACCGACGCGTTCGTTGGGGAGGTCACGGCCCGCCGGTCTGTGGGAACTCGCCAGGCACTGGTCTACGGCGGGAACGTCCGGTTCACCGCGTTCGATGTGTCGGTCGCGCCCGGCGAGTCCGGGCGGAGCGACTTCGGGGTGTTCGTGGAGGACCAGATCGTGCTCTCGCCCCAGGTGACCTGGAGTATCGGTGCCCGGGTCGACAAGTTCGACACGTTCGACGTGACCGGGTCGCCGCGGACGACGCTCATCATCCAGCCCAACCGAGACCAGTCGATCCGGGTGGCGTACAACCGGGCGTTCCGCCCGCCCTCGCTGTTCGAGAACTACGGCGATGTGGATCTCCCGAACGGCCTGCCGCTCGTGCCCGGCCAGCCCCCATTCATCTTCATCACGCGGGGAATCGGCAGCCTGGATCTGAACCCCGAGATCATTCACTCCGTCGAGGTCGGGTACTCGTTTCTGTTGGGGGACCGGGCCACCGTGTCCGCCACCGTGTACCGGCACTCGATCTCCGACAACATCGGGTTCTTCCCGACCGAGCTCTTCGGTCCCACAAACTCGCCGCCGGGGTGGCCTCTGCGGCCGGAGGACGTGCCCCCGCTCCCGAAGACGTTCGCGTTCGTCAACGTCGGCACCATTCGCGATCAAGGGATCGAGCTGGCCCTTCACACCGACTGGGAGTACGGACTGTCGACGCGAGCTTCGTACACGTTCCAGGACGACACCACGATCACCGAGTCTGACCCGACGCTCCCCCTGCAGCTCAATCAGGCGCCCACACACCAGTGGGCCATCGGGATCTTCCGGGACGGGCCGCGATGGCGTGGGTCGCTCAATGTGGCCTACACCGACGAGGCCTTCTGGTCCGACGTCCTCGACTCCAGATTCTGGGGCACGACTGACTCTTACGTGTTGACCAGCGGGCAGCTGGGCGTCACCCCTCCCTGGGAGCCAGGCCGAAATCGTGGTGAGTGCGATCAACATGTTCGACCGCAAGATCATGCAGCACGTGTTTGGCGACATTCTGCGGCGGCAGGTGAAGACGGAGCTGCGGGTCGGATGGCAGTGACGGAAGGGGTCTCGTGTGTTGACGTGGCGGCGGTCAAGGGAGCTGTGTTTTCCCATTGTCCGCAGCTGCCGTATGGCGTGGCGCGCCCAGCACCCGCGCTTCAATCGCTTGCGCCAGCCCATGTTCGTCATGGCCGGCGGTCAGCGGCCAGCCCGGCCGCTTGAGCTCCGGGACGGCATTACCCATCACCACCGGGTGCCCCGCGAACTCCAGCATGTCCTGGTCGTTCAGATTGTCGCCGACCGCCATCACCTCGGCTGGACGTATCCCGCGTCGCGCGGCCCACTCGGCCAGCGTCGTGCCCTTCGAGCAGCCGTGCGCCGTGACCTCGAGCAGCGAGAAGTTCCGGTCTGCGTATTCGGTCAGCGTGATGGACAGCTGTTTGGCGGCGGGTAGGTCACGCACGTGGTCGGCCAGCACCCGCATGTCTTCGACGCCGCCCGTGAACCCGACCTGCACCGGGTCCTCAACCAGCGCTGTCTCGAGTGGTGACGTCCGGGTCATATACACGCGGTTTCGCTCGTAATACCACCGTCGTTGCGGGTGTGACCAGTCGATGCGCTCGTATACATACTGTCCGGCGTCCTCCCGGTCGAAGATGACTGCGGCGCCGTTGCGGACTGGTCGGGTCGCGATGATCACGTCCTTGGCGAGCTGCCGCGGGAGGAGCCGGCTGGCCAGCGTCTCGCCGTCCATGGTCTTGACCAGCGCACCGTTGCTGACGATCAGGGTGAGGGCGCCGCCCAGCTTCGCCGCGATCGGCTGTGCGTGATGAAAGGTGCGTCCAGTGGCCAAGACCACCTCGACGCCACGGGCCATCGCGGCATGGATGGCCTGGCGGTTGGCGTCCGGGAGACGACCGTGGCTGTCCAGCAACGTGCCGTCGATGTCGATCGCGATCAGCCGGACGGTGTCGTCACGCCCCGACGCTTTTTGTCGCGTAGTGCTGCTCGATGTAGTCATCAACGAGTTGCTGGAAGGCCAGGGCCAGCTCATCAGAGGAGCCCCGTAAGGTGGTCGTGTGACGCCCGTCGATGTAGATCGGACAGGAGGGCTCTTCTCCCGTGCCTGGAAGACTGATGCCGATGTTGGCCGCCTTCGATTCGCCGGGGCCGTTGACCACGCATCCCATGACCGCGACCCGCATCTCCTCGACGCCGTCGTATCTGGTCTTCCAGACCGGCATCATGTCGCGGACGTGCTGCTGAATCTGCTCGGCCAACTCCTGGAATGTGGAACTGGTCGTGCGGCCGCAGCCGGGGCAGGCGGTGATGCTCGGGGCGAACGAACGGAGTCCCAGTGATTGGAGGAGCTCACACGCCGCGTGGACCTCGTCTCGCCGGTCGCCGCCGGGTCGCGGGGTCAGCGAGACCCGGATGGTGTCGCCGATGCCCTCCTCGAGCAAGACCCCCATCGCCGCCGCGGACCACACCTGACCCTTGAGGCCCATGCCGGCCTCGGTGAGTCCGAGGTGGAGCGGCTGGGTGGTCTGCCGCGCGAGTGCTCGGTAGATCGCGATCAGGTCGCGGGGAGACGACACCTTGCAGGAGATGACGATCTGGTCCGGGCCGAGCCCGGCCTCGAGGGCGAGTGCGGTGGACTCGAGCGCCGAGAGGACCATGCACTCGTTGATGATCTCCTCCGAGCCTTTGTTCAGCCCGCGGTCGGTGTTCTCCTGCATCTTCGCCATCACGAGGTCCTGGTTCAGCGACCCACCGTTGACCCCGATCCGCACCGGTTTGCCCTGGTCCCTCGCGATCTTGCAGATCGTCGCGAACTGCTCATCACGTCGTGTGCCTGTGCCGACGTTCCCCGGATTGATCCGGTACTTGGCGAGCGCCTCGGCGCAGGCGGGGTAGCGCGACAGCAGCAGATGGCCGTTGTAGTGGAAGTCGCCGATCAGCGGGGTCCCGCACCCGAGATCCGCCATCCGGTGTGTGATCTCCGGGATCGCTTCGGCGGCGGCGGGTGTATTGACGGTGACCCGCACCAGTTCGGACCCGGCATCGGCCAGCTCGACGCACTGCGTGGCGGTCGCCTTCGCGTCCGCGGTGTCGGTGATCGTCATCGATTGCACCACGATCGGGGCGCCCCCGCCTATCTGGACGCCACCGACGCGTACACCGGTTGTGCGATGAAGTGTCGCTGTGGGCATGCTGTTGCGGTGGGGAGTCCTCGTGAGGCTTCAGGCGGAAGCTGGCGAAGCGTTCACGCGCCTCCCGCCTTCGCCAAGGCTACGGCGGACAGGCCTGTCTCCTGTCTCCTTACGGCTAGTTCCCCTCCCCCGGCGCATCGCGCGCAGCGTCGCCCGGGCAGCGTCGATCGCCTGGTCGATGTGACGGGTCGTGTGGGCGCCGGATAGGAACCAGGCCTCGAACTGCGAGGGCGGCGGGTAGATGCCGCGGGCGAGCATGCCCCTGAAGAACCGTGCATACGTGGTCGTATCTGCCTGGGTCGCGTCCTCGTAGTTGTGTACCGGACGGGCGGTGAAGAACGGTGTGAGCACCGAGCCGTAGGCGCTGACCTGGAGGTCTTGTCCGGCCTCGCGCGCAGCCTCTGCCAGCCCGGTCGTCAGCCGCTGTCCCAGTCGATCCAGACGGGCATACAGAACTGGGGTCAGCTGCGACAGTGCCCAGAGTCCGGCTGTCATCGCCAGTGGGTTGCCCGAGAGGGTCCCTGCCTGATACACCGGCCCTGCGGGTGCGACCTGCTCCATGAGGTCCTTCCGCCCACCGTAGGCACCAACCGGCAGCCCGCCGCCGATGATCTTGCCCAGACAGGTCAAGTCGGGTCGGACCCCGAACCGTTCCTGTGCGCCGCCGGGCGAGACCCGGAAGCCGGAGATCACTTCGTCGAAGATCAGGATCGTCCCGTGATGGTCGCAGAGCGCTCGCAGACCTTCCAAGAACCCGGTCACCGGGGGAACGACCCCCATATTGCCGGCGAGCGGTTCGACGATGAGCGCCGCGACCCGATTCCGGTGCCTCCGCAGCAGTCGGTCGACGGAGTGGAGGTCGTTGTAACGAGCGACCAGGGTCTCGGTCGCGACCGCGCGCGAGACGCCCGGGCTGGTTGGTACGCCCAGCGTGGTCGCTCCCGACCCGGCCTGGACGAGGAACGCGTCGCCGTGACCGTGATAGCACCCGGCGAATTTGATGACCCGGTCGCGGCCAGTGGCGGCGCGCGCGACACGCAGGGCGCTCATCGTCGCCTCGGTGCCCGAGTTGACGAATCGGACGCGCTCGAGTGACGGCATCAGCTCGCGCACAGCGAGCCCGAGGTCGACCTCGAGCGCGGTTGGTGCGCCGAAACTGGTGCCCCGGGCCGTCGCGTCGGCCAACGTCCTGATCAGGCCCCGTGGTGCATGACCGTGGATGAGCGGACCCCAGGACATGACGAAGTCGACATAGGACCGGCCATCCTCATCCACCAGCCGTGCGCCGCGGGCTCGTCGGATGAACGGTGGTGTGCCGCCCACCGCGGAGAAGGCGCGGACCGGGCTGTTCACACCGCCGGGCAAGATGCGTTTGGCCTGGCTGAACAGGCGCCGCGACGCGCCTGGGGTTGGACTCATGACGATCGACGATATCATGGTCGTACGAGCGCGGGGACCCGGGCTGTCGGAACAGCACGCCTGTTGGCGCCAGCCTTCGCCGACGCGTCGGCGGGTTGATCGCGTCCGATTCGGAATGCCAGAATAGCGGGAACGCTGTGACTGGACGCCGTGAAAACGGTATCGTGCCCCCGCGTAGCGGGGCTGTGAGAAAAGCTCGGCTGATGGATAGGAGAGACGGATGAAGAGACTGGTGACCGCGGTGTGTGTCGGGGTGGCGTTGACGTGGGCGTCGGTGAGCGGGCTGGCGACCGGGCCCGCAACCCCTACCGAGGGGGCAGCCGGTCTCCAGGAGACCACCAGTACCGTGCTCGATGGCGTCTTCTCCGCTGCGCAGGCACGCCGGGGGCGGCGGGTGTACACACAGAATTGCGAGTCGTGTCACGGGGCCGAGCTGAAGGGCGGCGAGATGGCGCCCAGCGTCGCCGGGAGCGACTTCATCGTGTTCTGGACCGAGTTGCCGGTCGGATCGCTGTTCGAGCGGATCAAAGTGTCCATGCCGGAGGATGGGCCCGGACGGCTCACCGACGAAGAGTACATTGACGTCGTGGCGTATCTGCTCGAGGCCAACGACTATCCGGCAGGCGAGGAAGACATGCCGGCCGACAAGCCGGCCCTCGACAAGATCATGATCGTCGCCGCCGAGTAGGTGGCTGCCCTTCCGGAACTCAGGACGCCGTCGCCGCCGTGTTCATTTGCCGGTGAGCGTTTCGAGCATGGCTTGGGCCCTCACCCCGGCCCTCTCCCAGAGGGAGAGGGAGAAACCGCAGCGCTCTACTCAGCGCCTGCTAGGGCTCTCGCCGCCTCGCGGGCGTAGTACGTGATGATGATGTCCGCTCCAGCCCGGCGGATCGCCGTCAGGCTCTCCAGCATGGCACGTGGCTCGTCGATCCACCCGAGACGTCCCGCTGCCTTCAGCATCGCGTACTCGCCGCTCACCTGATAGCCGGCGGTCGGCTGCTGGAAGGTGCTCTTCACCTGATGGATCACATCTAGATACGGCATCGCCGGCTTGACGATGACGATGTCCGCCCCCTCGTCGAGGTCGAGCTTCACTTCACGTAGGGCCTCTTGCACATTGGCTGGGTCCATCTGATGGGTGCGTCGGTCGCCGAACGCCGGTGCCGAGTCAGCGGCCTCCCGGAACGGACCATAGAACGCGGAGCAGTACTTGGCCGCATACGACATGATGGCCACGTCCTCGAAACCGCGACCATCCAGTCCGCGCCGTATGGCCCCGACCCGGCCGTCCATCATGTCGGAGGGTGCCACGATGTGCGCACCCGCCTCGGCGTGTGAGATCGCCGTGTCGACGAGCCGTGTGACCGTGACGTCATTGAGGATCCGCTCTCCGTCGAGAATCCCGCAGTGTCCGTGTGACGTGTATTCACACAGACAGACGTCGGTGATGAGGGTCATATCGTCGAGCCGGTCGCGGATCGCGCGGAGTGCCGACTGCACCGGCGCGGCCGGGTCCGTGGAGGACGAGCCGGTCTCGTCCTTGTGCGCTGGGAGCCCGAACAGCAGCACCGCCCGCACCCCGTCCCGACGGGCAGCAAGGGTTTCTCGCACCGTTTCGTCGACCGACAGCTGGTGGACCCCCGGCATTGACGAGATCTCGCGCCGTACACCGTGGCCTTCACAGACAAACAGGGGGTAGACGAGCATGTCGGCCGAGAGCCGGGTTTCCCGTACCAGCGCGCGGATCGCCGCGGTGCCGCGCAACCGGCGGGGCCGGTGGATCAGCCCGAGCCCGGCGGGTTCGCCTGATGCCGTGGGGCGGTCGGTCGTGTCAGGGGCCAGTCGTTCGTCTTTCGTCACCACTCCGCTTGCTCCTCGCGACTTCTCTTCCCGGCTACGTGGTCCACGATGGCCCGCACCATGGCGGGTACGGTGTACTCGGACGGCATGATCGTGGTCGAGATGTCCAGTCGCGTGGCCACCTCGGCCGTGACCGGACCGATGCAGGCGACATCGACCGGTCTGAGCAGGTCGGCAGCCTGATCCGCGCCGAGCGCCTGCACCAGGTTCCTGACGCTGGATCCACTCGTGAACGTGATGATATCCACCTGTCGTTCGAGCAGCAGACGATAGATGTCCGGACCGCCGGAGGCATCCAGGTCCACCGGGGTCGTCCGATACGCGGTGACCGTGGTCACGGTGGCGCCCGCCTGTTGCAGTTCCGCCGGGAGCAGGTCCCGCGCGAGGTTTCCGCGTGGCAGCAGGATGCGCGTGCCGGTCAGATCCTGGTGCCGACGCAACGCCCGGACAACCCCCGTGGCGCGATACTCCTCGGGCACCAGATCGATCCTGATGTGGTATCGCGACAGCGCTTCGGCCGTCGCTGGACCGACGGCGCACAGCCGCACACCCTTCAGATCGCGGATATCGCCTGGGCCCGCGAGCAACCGATCGATGAAGTGCGAGACGGCGTTGGCGCTGGTGAACACGACCCAGTCGAAGTCGCCGATCTGGTGGCACGCGCGGGCGAGTGGGGCCGTGTCTTTAGGCCCGGTGATCTGAATGGTCGGCACCTCGATCGGGTCCGCCCCCAGGTGTTCGAGCCGCGTCACCAGCTCGGCAGCCTGCGTTCGCGGCCGGGTCACCACGATCCGTGTGCCGAACAGTGGACGCGTGTCGTACCATCGAAGGTGGTCCCGGAGCGCCACGACCCGACCAACGACCAGTACCGCGGTCTCGCGGTGGTCGGCTCGGCTGACGAGCTGCTCGATCTCCTCCAAGGTGCCCCGAATCGTGTATTGGCTCGGCAGCGTACCGCGGTAGATCAGCGCCGCCGGCTCGCTGGCCGGACGTCCATGACGTCTCAACGCCTTCGCTAGGGCGGCGAGCTGGGGTCCGGCGGCGTAGGTGACGATCGTGCCTTTCACGTGGGCCAGATGGCTCCAGCGCACCTTGGGCGGCAGGCTGGACTCACCGTCATGTCCTCGGACCAGCGTCAGCGTGTCGCCCGCCTCCGGATACGTGACCGGGATGCCGGCATAGCTCGGGCTCCCGATCGTGGCGGGGATGCCCGGGATCACCTCGAACGGCAGACCTTGCTCGTGGAGAAACAGCGCTTCCTTTCCGCCGCTGTCGAACACGAATGGGTCGCCCCACTTCAAACGGGCGACCGTCTTCCCCTCCCGTGCCTTCTCGGCGAGCAACAGACAGATCGCATCCTGCTCGAGTGGGCGCGGTGCGGCCGGGCCGACGTCGATCTGCTCGGCACCCGGTCGGACGAGGGTCAGCATCCGTCGATCTATGAGATGGTCGTACACCACGACGTCCGCGCTCGTCAGATAGCGATGCCCCTTGACGGTGAGCAGAGAGGGGTCCCCCGGCCCGGCGCCGATGAGGTAGACGCAGGCCTCGGTCATGCAGTGTGTCGGGCCAGATGAATTGACAACGGTGAAGCCATCAACCTTCTCGTGCCTCTTGTGTGTCCCCGCTCCGCGCCGCCCGCAAGATCGGTCCCGCCCCGTCTTCCATCAGCCCCGCGGCGACCGAAGCGCCGAGCGTGCGGGCGGACTCGACTGGCAGGATCGCCTCGCGTCGCAGGATCTCCGACCCATCGAGCGACGCCACAATCGCCCGGAGGTGCAACTGGTCGTCGAGGGTCTGGGCGAACGCCCCGATCGGCACCTGACACCCACCGCCCAACGCGGCGACGACCGCGCGCTCGGCGGTCAGCGCGGCGCTCGCCGCGGTGTCGTTGATGGGCGCCAGCGCGGCGATCGTGTCCCGATCATCCGTTCGTGTCTCGATCGCGACGATGCCCTGACCGGGCGCCGGTACACAGGTGACCACGTCGATGGCAGCCGAGATCCGGTCTGCGAACCCCAGCCGTCTGAGACCCGCGGCGGCCAGAATCAGCAGCTCGTACCCACCCTCGTCCAGTTTCCGGAGTCTGGTGCCGACGTTGCCGCGCACGAGAAAAAACCGGGCGGTCGGAAGCACCCGCGTCAGCTGAGCGACCCGTCTGACACTGCCGCTGCCGATGCGAGGCGTGGGGCCCTGCGCCGCCACGAGTTGGGACAGTGACTGGTCCGGTGCCGGTACTGCGCCGGCGCGCAACACCACCACGTCCCGTGGGTCGTCGCGCGGTAGCACCGCCGCGATCACGAGCCCATCCGGCAGGTCGGCCGGCATATCCTTGGCGCTGTGTACCGCGAGGTCGATGTCGCAGCGCGCGAGCGCCTGCTCGATCTCCTTGACGAAGACCTGCTTGCCGCCGACCGTCGACAACGACACCTCGGCCAGGCGATCGCCGGTTGTCGTGATGATGACCAGCTCGCAGTTGCGCCCGCTACGGCGGTGGATCTCGGCGGCGACCGTGTTCGCTTGCCAGCGCGCGAGCTCGCTGCCACGGGTGCCTAGCCTCAGGGGCCTACGCGGCGTCACGAGATGGCCGGGGTTTTCGACCTCGTCGTCGTCGCTGTCGGCGAGACGGCATTGTCGCTGGAGCGGTCGGCCGGCGGGTCATCAGCCAGACTGAAGAGCTCCGTGATGACTTCCGCGTAGTGCGCGGCCGTGGTTTCGTCGACCGCCGACTTCAGCCGTTCGGTCGGTGCGAGCAACAGCTTCTGGACGACGAGCTGGGTGACCTCATCGACCCGTGCCCGCGCTTCGGGAGACAAGCCGTTCAACTTCGATTCGAGCCGCTTCAGCTCAGCCTTGCGGACCGATTCGAACCGGCGCCGCAAGGCCACCACCGTCGGGATGGCGCCGCGTGACCGTAGCCACACCAGGAACTGGGTGACTTCGTCGGAGACCATCTCCTCCGCTTGGGCGGTCTCCTCCTGCCGTCGCGCGAGGTTCTCGCTGACGACCGCGCGGAGGTCGTCGATGTTATAGAGAAACACCTGCTCCAGCTCGCCGGCGGCCGACTCCACGTCGCGTGGCAGACCGATGTCGATGACGAACAGCGGCCGGTTGCGTCGGGCGCGCATGACGCGGTTGATGGTAGTCGCGCTGATGACTGGCGTCGCGGCGCCGGTGGCGGTGACGACGATATCGGCCTCGAGGAGTTCGTCGTCGATCGCCGTCCACTCCACCGGCGTGCCACCGACCTTGCGCGCCAGCGCGTCGGCCCGGGCCCGGGTCCGGCTGGTCACGGCGATGCGGCGCACCTGTTGTGACCGCAGATGCGTGGCGGTCAGTTCGGCCATTTCGCCGGCGCCGACGACGAGCACGGTCCGGTTCTCCAGGTCGCCGAAGATCTTCCGCGCGAGCGAGATCGCCGCGTAGCTGACCGAGACCGCGCCTTCTCCCAGCCCCGTGTCGGCCCGCACCCGCTTGCCGACGGCGAACGACCAGGGGAACAGCTTGTTCAGTAGAGGGCCGGTGGAGTGTTCACCCGATGCGACAGCGTACGCCTCCTTCACTTGCCCGAAGATCTGCGGTTCGCCGACAACCAGCGAGTCGAGACCCGCCGCCACGCGAAACAGGTGCCGCGCCACGTCGGCGCCGGTGTGGACGTAGAAATGTGGCGCGAGCTCCTGCTCGGG